>Ga0247736_10000233_pt1 | contig 20324 bp, 15 predicted proteins | sample UWRJL193509B2_FD_180935 | JGI IMG/M metagenome (GOLD analysis project Ga0247736, IMG submission 180935) | Plant litter microbial communities from Arlington Agricultural Research Station in Wisconsin, United States - UWRJ-L193-509B-2 | ecosystem: Environmental > Terrestrial > Plant litter >...
ACCGCGTCCGTTCTGATCGAGCAGGGCATGGGCGGCGACGTGATCTACATCGCGTCGAAGAACTCCGTCTTCGCCGGCCCGAACAACATCGCGTACTCGGCGACGAAGGCCGACCAGGCGCACCAGGTGCGACTGCTCGCGGTCGAGCTCGGCGAGCACGGCGTCAAGGTCAACGGCATCAACCCCGACGGCGTCGTGCGCGGCTCCGGCATCTTCGCCTCCGGCTGGGGCGCGAACCGGGCCAAGACCTACGGCATCGACGAGGACGACCTCGGCACGTTCTACGCGCAGCGCACCATCCTCAAGCGCGAGGTGCTGCCGGAGAACGTGGCCAACGCCGTCTCGGTGCTCACCGGACCGGACCTGTCGCACACCACCGGCCTGCACATCCCGGTGGACGCCGGAGTGGCTGCCGCCTTCCTGCGATAGTTAATCGAAATGGTTAAGGCAGTCGCAGCAGTAGATCTCGGGGCAACCAGCGGACGGGTGATGCTCGGCTACGTCGGGCACAACGAGCTGCGGCTCACCCCGGTCGCCCGCTTTCCCAACGGGCCGATCACGCTGGCCGACGGCCTGCACTGGAACGTGAGCGGCCTGTTCGAGCACGTGCTCACCGGGCTCGCGAGCGCCGTCACCCAGGAGCCCGACCTCGCCAGTGTCGCCGTCGACTCGTGGGCCGTCGACTACGGCCTGCTTCGCGGTGGGCAGCTGCAGGGTGAGCCCTTCCACTACCGAGACGAGCGGGTCACCGCCGGCATCGACGACGTGCACGGCCGGATAACGTCGGAGGCCCTGTACGCCGCCACCGGCCTGCAGCGCCTGCCGTTCAACTCCGTCTACCAGCTGGCAGCCGACCGCCTGGCCGGGCGCCTGGAGAACATCGACGGCTTCCTGCTCGTTCCCGACCTGGTGACCTACTGGCTCACCGGAGTGCAGCACGCCGAGCGCACCAATGCCTCGACGACAGCGCTGCTCAACGTCGCCACCGGCGAGTGGGACTTCGCGCTGATCGAGCAGCTGGGGCTGCCGCGCTCCATCTTCCCGTCGCTCATCGATGCGGGGTCGGCGGTGGGCGGCCTGCTGCCTGCCGTGGCCGAGCGAGTGGGCCTGCGCTCTCTCGAGGTGAGCACTGTCGGGTCGCATGACACGGCATCCGCCGTTGTTGCCGTTCCGGCTGTCGACGAGGACTTCGCGTACATCTCCAGCGGCACCTGGTCACTCGTCGGGGTGGAGCTTCCCTCGCCGGTGACCAGCGAGGCGAGCCGCCAGGCCAACTTCACGAATGAGGGCGGTGTCGATGGCCGCGTGCGCTACCTGCGCAACGTGATGGGACTCTGGATGCTGAGCGAGACCATCCGCGGCTGGGAGCAGCAGGGCGAGACCATCGTTCTCGCCGACCTGCTGGCGGCGGCCACGGCCTACGACGGGCCGATCGCGCTGTTCGACCCGGACGACGCGCGCTTCCTTGCACCCGGAGACATGCCCGCCCGCATCGCCGAGTGGCTGACGGAGCGCGGGCTCGCTGTGCCGTCATCGCGGGCAGCGCTGGTGCGATCCATGCTCGAGAGCCTTGCCGAGGCCTATGCGAAGACGATCCGGCAGGCCGTCGACCTGACCGGCAAGACGGTGAAGGTCGTGCACCTGCTTGGCGGGGGAAGCCAGAACGAGCTGCTCTGCCAGCTGACCGCGAACCGCAGCGGGCTGAAGGTCTGCGCGGGGCCGGCCGAGGCGACCGCGATCGGCAACGTGCTCATTCAGGCACGCGCGCAGGGCATCATCGAGGGCAGCCTCGAGTCGCTGCGCTCGATCGTCGCGGCTGCCTTTGCGCCAAAGCAGTACCTGCCGAAGTAGCTACTCGCCGAGCTTCTTGAGCTCGTCCGAACCGGGTCCGTCGGTCTTCACGCACGGTCCGGCGATGTTGACGAGCAGGGTGGCACCGGTGCCGACGCCGTCCTTGTCGGTCGTGGCCGTGATCTCGATGATCGCGAGCGACGAGGGGTTGGTCAGCGTCACCATGACGGACTGGCCCGACACCGGCTTTGACTCCGAGGTCCAGCCCTTGGAGACGAAGGCGCCAGAGATCGACTGCTGAATGAGGGTGACCTTGGAGGCCGCCTCGGGGGTGAGCTCGGTGAGCGAGGTCGAACGCCAGAGGCGCATGATGCCGTCGCGATCGCTCTGGCAGGTCTCGGACTTGTCTGTCACTTCGCTGATGTTCGCGGTGATGTCGGGGCTGATCTGACCGGCGATCGTGTTGCGAACCAGCTGGGCCGAGCTCTTGGTGTCGGCAAGGCTCGGCGTGGCAGAGCCCGAGGACTCGGCGGCGCAGCCGGTCAGCAGCAGAACGCCCGCGAGCAGTACGACGGCGGTTCGTTTCATGGTGTCGGTCCTTTGCGCATCCGGGCGCGTCTTGACGTAAGACACCGCGCCGTCAAGAGTGTGCTTCGAGTCAAGCAGAATCACCGTCGCGTGCGAATCCCCAGTTGGCGGGTCAGAACACCCGGATCGCGTGCAGTCCACCGTCCACCGGAAGCTCGGTTCCCGTGGTCGACGCCGCGAGCGGCGAGGCGAGGTAGGCGATCGCGTTGGCGATCTCGTCGGCCGTGACGAGACGTCCGATCGGCTGGCGGGCGGTGAGCGCGACGCGGGCCGCCTCCGGGTCCTCCGACTCCGCGAGGAGACGCTCGACCCACGGGGTGTCGGCGGTTCCGGGCGAGACGCAGTTGACGCGCACGCCCTCCGCCACCAGGTCGGCAGCCATCGCGCGGGTGAGCGCGAGCACGGCACCCTTGCTCGCGCTGTACAGGGCGCGGTTGACGAGTCCGGTGCTGGCGACGACAGAGCAGGTGTTGACGATGGATGCCGCGGGCGACGCCTTCAGCCACGGCAGCGCCGCGCGGGTGAGGCGCGTGACGCCGAGCACGTTGACGTCGAGCACCCGGTGCCACTCGGCGTCGTCGTTCGCCTCGACGCCGCCGCCCGCACCGATGCCGGCGTTGTTGACGAGGATGTCGATGCGCCCGTGCTTCTGAGCGACGGCCGCGACGCCGGCGACCACGGTCGCATCGTCGGTGACATCGACGATGTGGGACTCGTGGGCGTCGGTCGCCGTGCGGTCGAAGACGGCGACGGAGGCTCCGCGCTGCTCGAGCAGTGCGGCAGTCGCGGCGCCGATGCCGCTCGCTCCGCCGGTGACGATGGCGACAAGTCCGGTGAGTTCCATCAGGGTGCCTTTCGTTCCCGCGGCAGCGACGCCGCATCGAGCAGTTCGAGAATGTGCTGGTACTCGTGCCCGGTGGCCCGGGTCATGCCGATCTCACAGGTGCGGTTGCACGAGGCGTAGCCGTCGTGAGCGTGGTCGTTGACGGCAGCGGCCTCGCGGGACGTGGCGCTGGCGGTCAGCTCCGGGTGCAGCATGCCGCGATCCCCGGCAAAGGCACAGCAGCCCCAGTCGTCGGGAACGGTCGCGGTGTCGGCGACGGCGCCCGCTATCCGCATGAGATTGCCGTTCGACCCCGCGCGGGTGCTCGAGCAGGTCGGGTGCACCACGAGGTCTTTCAGCGTCGGGACGACGTCGAGGGCGGGCAGCACGTGCACGGCGGCGAAGTCGACCGCGTCGATGATGGTGAGGCCCTCGTACAGCGAGCCGTGGCGCTTCACCGATGACTCGAGTGCGTGCACCAGGCCCTCAGAGCACGAGGAGTTGTCGCACACGATCGGCAGCTCGCCGTGCCGTGATGCCGTCCACAGCTCGGCGACGGTCTCGTCGACCATGGCGGCGTAGCCCGTGGTGATGCCCTTCGACTTCCACGGGGTTCCGCAGCACAGCGAGCCGATCGACGCGGGACGGATGACGCCGATGCCCGCCTTGTCGAGCAGCGACGCGAGCGAGCTGGCCACGCCCTCGCCGCCCTCCGCCGGGCCGAACATCGTGCCGACGCAGGCCTGGAAGTAGACGACCTCGGTGGTGCCGGTGGTTCGTCCACTCTCGCGACGCGCGCCGCCCTTCGGCAGGTCGGGCGACCACAGCGGCAGAGTGTCGCTGCCGACGACCGCGCGGGCGGCCCTGTTGGGCAGCTGAATGAGAGCAGAAGGAACGGATGCCGCCACGGTCAGCGCGATCGACGCGACCCCGGTGGTCGCCTTCCAGTTCGCTCCCGCGGCGTTCCACACCGCCGACTCGACGGCGCCCACCGTCTCGCTGCGCAGGCGCCGCACGAGGTCGCCCGTGTTGATGAGCACCGGGCAGGCGGTCGCGCACATGCCGTCGACCGCGCAGGTGTCGATGACCTGGTACCCCTGTGCCGACTCCAGCTCTGTGACGAGCGCCCGGTCACCGCGCGCCTGCGCGTCGGCGATGGCGCGCCGAACGACGATGCGCTGACGCGGGGTGACGGTGAGGTCTTTGCTCGGGCACACCGGCTCGCAGTACCCGCACTCGACGCAGCGGTCGACCTCCTCCTCGACGGTCGGCGTCGTCTTGAAGTGGCGAACGTGGATGTCAGGGTCGGTCGAGACGACGATGTCGGGGCTGAGAATTGCGGCCGGGTCGAACGCGCGCTTGACCTCCTGCATGACCGCGTAGAGCGCATCGCCGTACTGGCGGCGCACGTAGGGTGCCATGATGCGACCCGTGCCGTGCTCGGCCTTGAGTGTGCCGCCGGCCGCGAGAACGAGGTTGACCATGTCATCGGTAAAGTCGCGGTAGCGCACGACGCCCACGGCGTCGTCGAAGTCCTCGTTGAGAAGGAAGTGCACGTTGCCGTCTTTGGCATGCCCGAAGATGACGGCGTCGTCGTAGCCGTGCTTCGCGAACAGCCGCTGCAGGCCCGCGCAGGTTGCAGCGAGCTGTGCGACGGGCACCGCGATGTCTTCGAGCAGCGCGGTCGTTCCGCTCGGGCGCGCGCCCGCGACCGCGGCGTACAGGCCTTTGCGCAGGTGCCAGAGGGCGGCGCGCTCGCGGGCATCCGAGGTGAAGGTGGGGGCCGTGGTGGTGCGCAGCGTGGCGAAGACCTGCGCCGCCGCCGCGGTCTGCTTCTCGAGCAGTTCTGGGGAGCCGGCCTGGTACTCCACGAGCAGGGCAGCGTGGTCGACGAAGTCGAGCTGGGGAAGCACGCCGAGGGATTCGGGGTCGTGCTGAACCACGCGAAGGGAGGCGGCATCCATGAGCTCCACCGTGGCGGCACCCGTGCTGACGAGCTCGACGAGCGACTCCATGGCGAGGTCGAGGCTCTCGAAGAGCAGCAGGGCGGTTGCGATGCTCGGCTGCAGAGGGATCGTGCGAAAGGTCGCCTCGGCGACAAAGCCGAGCGTGCCCTCGCTGCCGACCAGCAGGTGCAGCAGGATCTCGACCGGGCTCGCGAAGTCGACGAAGGAGTTGAGGCCGTAGCCCATCGTGTTCTTGATGGAGTACTGCCGGGCGATCGCGTCGAGCAATTGAGGATCAGCGGTGAGCTGCTCCCGAAGACGGACCAGCGTCTGCCACAGTTCGGGCTCGCGCTGCCGCAGAATGGCGTCGGCGTCATCCGCTGCGGTGTCGACGACGGTGCCGCCGGGCAGCACGACCACCGCGCTCTCGAGGGTGCGATAGGTGTTGTGCACGATGCCGCAGGCCATGCCGCTCGAGTTGTTGGCGATGACACCGCCAATCGTGCAGGCGATCTCGCTCGCCGGGTCGGGGCCGAGCTTGCGCTTGTGGCGCAGCAGGCGCATGTTGACCTGACGCACGGTGGCGCCGGGCTGCACCCGCACCCGCTCGCCGTTGTCGAGAATCTGGATGTCGCGAAAGTTCGATCGGGTGTCGACGAGGATGCCGCCGGTGACGCCCTGCCCCGACAGGCTGGTGCCACCCGAGCGGAAGGTCAGCGACTCCCCCGCCGCGGTCGCGTAGGCGAACAGCTCGCCGACCTCGACCGCGGTGCGGGGCGTGACCACGGCGCGCGGGGTCAGCAGGTAGTGCGAGGCGTCGACGGCCGCGACGACCCGGTCGAAGGCGGTCGTGGAGACGGTGGATGCGGTGGCTGCACGCAGCCGGTCACCGAGCGCGGTCTCGCGAACACCCGCGGTTCCGGCGCGGGCGGACTCAGTGGGACTCACGCGACACCGTGTCTCCGCTCGATCCGACGAGAAAGTCGAGGTCGGCTCCCGTGTCGGCCTGCATCACATGGTCGACGTAGAGCTTCTCCCAGCCGCGCACCGGGGCGGCGTAGGCGGCCTCGCTGGCGGGCTCGGGCCGGCGAAGGGCCAGTTCCTCGTCGCTGACATCCATGCTGAGAATGCGGTTCTCCACGTCGACCCGGATCACATCCCCGGTGCGCACGAGACCGAGCGGCCCGCCCGCGGCCGCCTCCGGCGCGACGTGCAGGATGACCGTGCCGTAGGCGGTTCCGCTCATGCGGGCATCGCTGATGCGCACCATGTCACGCACACCCTGCTCGAGCAGCTTGCGCGGCAGCGGCATGTTGCCGACCTCGGGCATGCCCGGGTAGCCGCGGGGGCCGCAGCCGCGCAGCACGAGCACGGAGTCGGCGGTCACGTCGAGGTCGGGGTCGTCGAGGCGAGCGCGCATGTCTTCGACGCTCTCGAAGACGACGGCCGGGCCGACGTGCTGCAGCAGCGCCGGGGTCGCGGCTGCGGGCTTGATGATGGCGCCGTTGGGTGCGAGGTTTCCGCGCAGCACCGCGATGCCCGCATCCGCCATCAGAGGAGACTCGCGGGGAAAGATCACGGTGTCGTCGTAGACCGGGCGATCGACAAGGTACTCGACGAGCGGCACTCCCGTGACCGTTATCGGTGACGGGTGCAGCAGGTCGCGCACCTGGGTCAGCAGGGCGAGCAGGCCGCCGGCCCGGTAGAGGTCGTCCATGAGGAACTTTCCCGACGGCTGCAGGTTGGCCATGACTGGCACACCGGCACCGGCACGGTCGAAGTCCTCGAGGGTGAGGTCGATGCCGAGACGGCCCGCGATGGCGAGCAGGTGCACGACGGCGTTGGTCGAGCCGCCGACGGCCGCGACGGCGACGATCGCGTTGAGAAAGGATTCCTTGGTCATCACGTCGCTCGGGCGGCGGTTCTTCTCCACCAGCTCCACTGCGAGGCGGCCGCTCTCGTGGGAGAGCGACAGCAGCCGGGCATCCGGTGCGGGGGTGCCCGCGAAGCCGGGGATGGTCATGCCGAGAGCCTCGGCGACGACAGCCATGGTCGAGGCGGTGCCCATTGTGTTGCAGTGCCCCTTGCTGCGAATGGTCGCCTGCTCCGAGTCCATGAACTGGCCGTTCGTGATGGTGCCTGCGCGCACCTCCTCACTGAGTCGCCAGACGTCGGTGCCGCAGCCGAGCGCCTCGCCGCGAAAGTGCCCGGTGAGCATCGGACCGCCGGGAACAACGACCGCAGGAATATTGACGGATGCGGCGGCCATGAGCAGCGCCGGTATCGTCTTGTCGCAGCCCCCCAGCAGCACCAGCCCGTCGATCGGGTTCGCGCGGAACATCTCCTCCATCGCCATCGCAGCCATGTTGCGCCACAGCATCGCGGTCGGCTTGACCTGCGTCTCGCCGAGCGAGACGACGGGAAGGTTGAGGGGAACGCCACCCGCCTCCCAGACGCCGTGCTTCACCGCCTCGGCCACCTCGTTGAGGTGCATGTTGCAGGGGGTGAGATCCGACGCGGTGTTCGCGATCGCGATCTGCGGCTTCGTGCCGTCGAAGGCCTCTGTCGGCAGTCCGCGCCGCATCCATGCCCGGTGAATGTAGGCATTGCGGTCGTTTCCGGAGTACCAGTCTGAGCTGCGCAGGTGATCCACGATGATCCGTGCTTTCCATCTGTTGAAATTACGTATTACTATTTTGAATTATGACACGGACGTCGACCGCCCGACTAGCTGGCGCTGAGCGCTATTCCCTCGCGGAGGGCATCCTCTGGGATGACCGCGCCAACCTCGCCGTCTGGGTCGACATCCACAACGGCGATCTCGTGCGCAACCTTGACGCCCCCGAGCGCACCCACCTCGACGACTCGGTCGGCGCAGTCGCCCTCGCCGAGGACGGCGGCTACCTCGTCGCTGGCCGCACCTCGCTGATCACCGTCGCGCCCGACGGAGCGATCAGCCACGGACCCGCCCTGCTCGAGGACCACCCCACCTCACGCTTCAACGACGGCATCGTCGACCCGGAGGGCCGCTTCATCATCGGCACCGCTCCCTCCGGCGAGCGCACGGATGACGAGGTGCTTCTGCGCATCACCCCCGACGGGCGGGTGGAGACGCTGCGATCGCAGGTGACGCTCTCGAACGGGCTCGCCTTCTCGTCCGACGGCACGCTGCTGCACGTTGACACCTACGCGAAGACCGTCAGCGCCTACAGCAACGGGCTCTGGGTCACGGTGCTGAGCACATTCACCGGCTTTCCCGATGGCATCACCGTCGACAGCGAGGACCGCATCTGGGTCGCCCAGTACGGCGCCGGCATCGTGCAGCGCTTCACCTTCGCGGGCGAGCTGCTCGAGACGGTCGAGATCAGCACGCCCGAGGCAACCTGCGTGGGGTTTCTTCCGCAGGGCCTCGCGATCACGAGCGGCGCTGAGAGCGCGACGGATGCCGACGCCGGCGCGATCTTCCTCGCCGAGGTCGACGCCACCGGCATCCCCGAGAACCGCTGGGCGGGGAGCACCACCCGCCCCTTCTGGAAGGACGAGAACTGATGAGACTAGTGCGCCTGGGGGCCGCGGGGGCCGAGAAGCCCGCCGCCCTGCTCGACGACGACAACTACATCGACCTCTCCGACGTGGTCGCCGACTTCAACGAGGCCTTCTTCGCCGCTGACCGCATGGACGAGATCGCCACGATCGTCGCGGACCGGTGGGATGCTGCGCAGCCTATCGGCGACATCCGTATCGGTTCTCCTGTTGCGCGCCCGCACCAGATTCTCTGCATCGGCCTCAACTACAGCGACCACGCGGCCGAGACCGGCCAGGCCGTTCCCTCGGAGCCGATCCTGTTCACCAAGTCGCCGAACACCATGCAGGGGCCGAACGACCCGGTGCAGATTCCTCGCGGATCGGTCAAGACCGACTGGGAGGTCGAGCTCGGCATCGTCATCGGGCGCCGGTGCAGCTACCTCGCGGACGAGGCCGCTGCGGAAGCCGCGATCGCCGGCTACACCGTCGTCAACGACGTCAGCGAGCGCGAGTGGCAGATCGAGCGCGGCGGCCAGTGGTCGAAGGGCAAGTCGGCGCCGACCTTCAACCCGACCGGCCCGTGGCTGGTGACCCCCGACGAGGTGGGCAACGTGCTCGACCTCGCCATGTTCCTCGACGTGGACGACAAGCGCTGGCAGAGCGGCTCGACCTCGACCATGATCTTCTCGCCGGCGTTCATCGTGCACTACCTCAGCCAGTTCCTCACGCTCGAGCCGGGCGACCTCATCAACACCGGCACCCCTCCGGGTGTTGGACTCGGCGCCACGCCGCCGACCTACCTGCGGGGCGGCGAGACCCTGACCCTCGGCATCGCCGGCCTCGGCCAGCAGGTGCAGCGCGTGCTCGCCTGATGAGAGCCTTCGTCGTCACGGCGCCGCACGAGGCGTCGGTCGAAGAGGTCGACGCGCCCGATCCCGGCTTCCACGACCTTCTCGTTGACGTCGAGCGTGTCGGAATCTGCGGAACGGATGTCGAGTTCTACGCCGGCTCAATGGCCTACCTCGAGCAGGGCCTCGCCTCGTTTCCGCTGCGGCTCGGCCACGAGTGGACCGGCACCGTGACCGCGGTCGGCTCCAGCGCCAACGAGCACTGGATCGGCAAGCGGGTCACCGGAGAAACCATGCTCGGATGCGGCCACTGCCGCTTCTGCCTCGGCGGCCACCAGCACGTCTGCCCCAACCGCCACGAGGTCGGAATCACCGACGGCTGGCCCGGAGCCCTCGCCGAGCAGCTGCTGATTCCCGCGCGCTTCGCCTTCGAGATTCCGCCGAGCGTTTCGGTCGCCGCGGCCGCTCTGGTCGAGCCGGGTGGCAACTCCCTGCGCGCCGTCGACGCGGCTCAGCTGACGGCGGGCGACCCGCTGCTCATCCTGGGTTCCGGAACGATCGGCCTGCTCGCCGCCCAGTTCGCGATCGCTCGGGGCCTTGACGTGCATGTGGCTGGCGAACGCGCCAGCTCGCTCGAACTCGCGCGAGCGCTGGGCGTCGAGCACACGCACCACTTCGACGACCTTGAGGGGCGGCCGTACGCGGCGGTCATTGACGCCACGAGCTCTGCGGATGCTCCGGCGCTGGCTGCCCGACTCGTCGACCCCTCCGGTCGCATCGTGCTCATCGGCCTCAGCGGCACGCCCTCGTTGGTCGATACCCGCGACATCGCGCTCAAGGATGTGACCGCGGTCGGCATCCTCTCCGCATCCCCGGGGCTGGCAGGTGCGATCGAGCTGTTCGCGTCCGGCGCGGTGGTGCCCGATGCCCTCGTCGCGGAGGTCGTCGGCCTCGGCGACGTCGGCGAGCGGCTTGAAGGCCGCCGCGGTGCCAGCGCGGGCTCCGGACCCAAGGTGCAGGTGGATCCACGCCTATGAACGATGAACGAGTCGTCGGCTCCGATCGCGTGCTCGCTGTACTGCTCGAACTGGCCGAGCACCCCAGCGGCATCACCCTCGACGAGCTGGCGCAGAAGGTCAACGGCTCCAAGCCGACCGTGCACCGGGCGCTCGCGTCGCTGCGCAAGGCGGGGCTCGCCTCGCAGTCGGCGCGCGGCGTCTACGAGCTCGGCGACGAGTTTCTGCGCCTTGCCTACCGCTTTCAGGATGCCCGGCCCGAGACCGCCCGCATCGAGCCGCTGCTGCGCGAGCTTGCCACCGAGTTCGGCGAGACGGCGCACTACGCGATTCTCGACGGGCACCAGGTCGTGTATCGCGCGAAGGTGGATCCGCCCATCGGGGCGATCCGCCTCACCTCGACGATCGGCGGCCGCAACCCCGTCTACTGCACCGCGGTCGGCAAGCTGCTGCTCAGCTACAGGGTCAGCTCCCTGCAGCAGCTTGAGGACTGGCTGGACGGCGCAGAGCTTCCGCGACGCACGGAGAAGACCCTGGTGACCGCCTCTGACCTCTACAAGGACGTCGCGACCTCGCGAGCGCGCGGCTACGGCATCGACGACCAGGAGAACGAGGTCGGGGTCAACTGCGTCGCTCTGCCGGTCTTTCTCGAGCCGGGGCGCGCGGTGTCCGGTGCGGTCAGCATCAGCGGGCTCGTCTACCGGCGCAGCCTGTCGTCTCTGGTGTCGAGCGTCGACATCCTGCGCGGCATTGTCGAGTCGCACCTCGGGCCCGGCAGCACCCGCGGCTGACCTCTGACCGCCACGAGGCGTTTTCGGCGTCAGGAGTCGATCGCGAAACTCCCTTACCGCCGAAAACACCTCACAACTGCTCGCGTTGTCGAATCGCCTCGCGCGCGCCGCGCTACCGCCTCGGGAGGACGCCTCAGCTGTCTCAGTTCGCCTGTGAGCCGTTTTCGGCGTCAGGAGTCGACCGGGAAACTCCCCTAACGCCGAAAACGCCTCATGGCGCGATTCGAGATTGTTAGACAATCTGATACATTGTCTAACAATCGTTGGCCAATGAAGGAGGATGCGTGCTCGAGCCCGCCTCCGTTCTGCCCGAGGCCATCTACGACGAGCTGCGATCCCTCATCGTCGACCAGAGCTACCAGCCCGGCGAGAGCATCACCGAGTCGGCGGTGGCGCTGCGCTTCGGCGTGGCGCGTCCCACCGCCAAGATGGCGATCGAGCGCCTCGTCACCGAGGGCCTGCTGCGCCGTGAACTGCACCAGTCGGCCCGGGTTCCCCAGCTCGACAGCGACGACATCGTCGACCTCTTCGACAACCGCGCCGTCATCGAGAGCGCTGCCGTTGCCGCGCTCGAGGCCGTACCCGTTGACGCGATGACCGCGCACCGGGCCCTGCTGGCGAGTGACGAGCACTTCGCGAAGAACGACATCGCCTTTCACCGCGCCCTCGTCGCCGGGCAGCCCAGCCCGCGCCTCGCCCGCATGCACGCGCTGCTCATGGGTGAGATCGAGCTGTGCATCGGGCAGGTGCAGGCCGCCCACCTGCTGACCGCCAGCGAGGTCGGGGCACAGCACCAGGGCATCCTCGATGCCATCATCGCGGGAGATGCGCAGACCGCATCCCGTCTGACGAGGGAGCACATCGCCGGTTCACGCGATCGCCTGCTCTCGCACTATCTAAGGAACGACCATGGTTAAGCGCAGTGTGCCCAACCCCGTAGAGCTCGCCAAGCTCATGCGATTCAAGGCGCCCGACCTCAATGGCAAGCGTCGTCGCCTCAGCAGCGCGCTCACCATCTACGACCTCAAGGACATCGCCCAGCGCCGCACCCCCAAGGCCGCCTTCGACTACACCGACGGCGCCGCCGAGGGTGAGCTGTCGCTCGCCCGTGCCCGTCAGGCCTTCGAGGACATCGAGTTTCACCCGTCGATCCTGCGCGACGTCTCGACCGTCGACACGACCACGCAGATTCTCGGCGGAACATCGGCCATGCCCTTCGGCATCGCTCCGACCGGCTTCACGCGACTGATGCAGACCGAGGGCGAGATCGCCGGCGCGGGTGCCGCGGCCGCGGCGGGCATCCCGTTCACGCTGTCCACGCTGGGCACCACCTCGATCGAGAACGTCAAGGCGGCGAACCCCGACGGCCGCAACTGGTTCCAGCTCTACGTGATGCGCCAGCGCGAGATCTCGTACGGTCTCGTGGAGCGCGCGGCCGCCGCGGGCTTCGACACGCTCATGTTCACGGTCGACACTCCCGTCGCGGGCGCGCGGCTGCGCGACAAGCGCAACGGCTTCAGCATCCCGCCCCAGCTGACGGCCGGCACGATCATCAACGCGATCCCCCGGCCGTGGTGGTGGTGGGACTTCCTGACCACCCCGCCGCTCGAGTTCGCCTCGCTGTCGACGACCGGCGGCACGGTCGGCGAGCTGCTCGACAGCGCCATGGACCCGTCGATCAACTTTGACGACCTGCAGATCATTCGCGACATGTGGCCGGGCAAGCTCGTGGTCAAGGGTGTGCAGAACGTCGAGGACTCCAAGCGCCTCGCCGACCTCGGCGTCGACGGCATTCTGCTCAGCAACCACGGCGGACGCCAGCTGGACCGCGCCCCGATCCCCTTCCACCTGCTGCCGGATGTGGTGCGCGAGGTCGGCAAGGACACCGAGGTGATGGTCGACACCGGCATCATGAACGGCGCCGACATCGTCGCCTCGCTCGCCCTCGGAGCGAAGTTCACCCTCATCGGCCGCGCCTACCTCTACGGCCTCATGGCCGGCGGGCGCGCGGGCGTCGACCGGGCGGTGCAGATTCTCAGCGACCAAGTCGTGCGCACGATGAAGCTGCTCGAGGTGGCAAGCATCGACGAGCTCGAGCCGAAGCACGTGACGCAGCTGCAGTCACTGGTGCCGCGGCGCTAAACACTTCCCTGGCCGTCCACTGGTGGTAGGTGGGCGGCCGGGGATCCCACCCGCTCCTCGCAGCCCACGTGGGGCGCAGAAGTGCGCCGAGCGCCTACCCGAGCGCCGCGAGCAGCGCCGGCGCGAAGAGCAGAACGGTCGGAACGCCGAGCAGTGCCGCCGCACCCCCGATCACGAGGGCCTCGCGTGCGAGGGGCAGAGGCTGCAGCTCCAACCGGCGGATGCGGTCGCTGAGCTCGGCAGGGGAGGTCGACTCCCCCGCGCCGGTGGCTCCGACCGCGGCGATCGCGCGCGCCAGCGTGCCGGTGTCGACGCTGCGACGGGCACGGTCATCCGCCAGCATCTCGATGAGCAGGCCGACCTCGCGCTGCGCACGGTAGGCGATCGGAAACCACGGCAGCGACGCGTACCAGGCCCGAAAGGCGATGAGCACCACATCGTGCCGCTGCAGCACGTGCGCCTTCTCGTGCTCGACAACCGCCTCGAGCTCGCCGGGGCTGAGCAGCTCAACAAGTCCGGCGGAGTAGACGGTCACCGACGAGAACGGACCGGGAAGGCAGTACGCGACCGGCGTCGGGCTGTCGATGAGCCTGGCCCCCGACTCCAGCGGAGAGCTGAGCAGGGTGACGAGCTGCGCGTGCCGCCGCCGTTGCCGTTCCGACCGCACCACGGTGGCGACGAGGTTGAACAGCAGGTGCACCGTCAGCAGCAGGGCTGCGCAGAGGGCGAGCACGTGCCACGGGGCCGCGATGCCGTCGAGCTGCGTGAAGCCGATCGCCGCGTCGACGATGTCGTGGCCGAACGGCGACAGCCCGAACGTGAGCAGCGCCCCGATCATCGAGAGGCCCCCGGCGAGTGCGATGGACTGCCACAGCGCAAGTGCGACCGCCGGTGCGCGGTGCGGCCAGGTGGCGCGCCCGAGCGCGATCGGCACGGGCCACGCGAGCAGCACCGCGAGCACGGCGAGCGCGATGGACGCCGCGAGCATCAGCTAAGCACTCGTCAACTCAGGAGGCGACGCAGAGTCTCGGCCTCGGCAGGGCTGACCTGGCCGACGAAGCGCTCGAGAACGGCCATGCGATCGGTGGCGCCACCGAGCACCTCGTGCATGAGCTCGGCCATGTGGTCTTCGCGGGTGGCCGCTGCCGTGTAGCGGTGCGGGCGCGCATCGCGCGAGCGGGCGACGAAGCCCTTGTTCTCGAGGCGCGACAGCACGGTGAGGATTGTCGTCGCCGCGAGCTTGCGGTCGCTCAGTCGTTCCTGCAGGTCATAGGCCGACAGTGAGTCGGCAGAGGCCCAGAGGATCTCCATGATGGAGCGCTCGAGTTCACCCAGTGTTGCCATGCCCACAATTCTACCCCAAGTAGAAATCTGTTCTACAGTTGGGTAGAAATAGTTCTACACGCCGTAGAAAGCTCTTGGGACCTTCGACCCTAGAGGCGCGCCGGGACTGGCCGAGAAGCTGGACCCCACAGCAGAGAAAGGCACACCAGTGGATCCCCTTGAGATTGCCCGCTGGCAATTCGGCATCACCACCGTCTACCACTTCTGGATGGTTCCCCTCACGCTCGGCCTCGGTCCGATCGTCGCCATCTTCCAGACTCTGTGGGTGCGCACCGGCAACCCGCAGTACCTTCGCATGACCAAGTTCTGGGGCAAGCTCTACCTGATCAACTTCATCATGGGCGTCGCCACCGGCATCGTGCAGGAGTTTCAGTTCGGCATGGCGTGGAGTGAGTACTCCCGTTTCGTCGGCGACGTCTTCGGCGCCCCCCTCGCCATGGAGGGCCTGCTCGCGTTCTTCTTCGAGAGCACCTTCCTCGGCCTTTGGATCTTCGGGTGGGACCGCCTGCCGAAGAAGCTGCACCTTGCGTCGCTGTGGATTGCGGTCATCGGCAGCATCATCTCGGCCTTCTTCATCATCGTCGCGAACTCGTGGATGCAGCACCCGGTGGGCGTCGAGCTCGTCGACGGCCGCCCGGTGCTCGTCGACATCTGGGCCGTGCTCACCAACAACACCGCGCTGACCGCCTACTCGCACACCCTGTTCGGCGCCCTCGGCGTCGGTGCGGCCTTCCTCATCGGCATCGGCTGGTACCAGCTGTGGCAGCGCCGCAAGGATGGCATCGACACCGTGGATGCCTCCGGCCGCGTGGTCGTCGGCGAGCGCCTCGACGTGCCGGGCCGCGACCGCGCGGACCACGGCGTCTGGCTCAAGTCCCTGCGCATCGGCGCGGTCGTCGCGATCCTCGGATTCGGCGGCGTCGCCATCACCGGCGACCTGCAGGCCAAGCTCATGTTCGACCAGCAGCCCATGAAGATGGCGGCGGCGGAAGCTGCCTGCCAGGACGGCACCAGCTTCTCGATCCTCGCGCTCGGCGATGTCGGCGCGAAGGACTGCTCGCAGGTGGTCGGCGTCTTCGAGGTGCCCGGACTGCTGAGCTTTCTCGCGCACGGCGACTTCACGACCGAGATCAAGGGCGTCAACACCCTCGTTCCCGAGTACCAGGAGAAGTACGGCACGACGACGGCGGACGGCACGACCGTCAACTACGTGCCAGTGATGGCCGTCACCTACTGGGGCTTCCGTCTGATGATCGGCTTCGGAGCACTGGCTGCCTTCGCCGCGGTCGTAGCCCTCTGGCTGACGCGCAAGGGAACCGTGCCGCGCTCGAAGGGGATCATGCGGCTCGCGCTGCTGGGCATCCTCGCTCCCTTCGCGGCGAACTCGGCCGGCTGGATCTTCACCGAGATGGGTCGCCAGCCCTTCGTGGTGGCGCCCAACCCCAACCCCAGCGGCGTTGACGGCGTCTTCATGTTCACGGCGTCTGCGGTGTCGTCGACGGCGACAGCCGGTGAGCTGCTGTTCTCGCTCATCTCGCTCACCCTCGTCTATGGAGCGCTCATGGTCGTCGAGGTGACCCTGCTCGTGAAGTTTGTACGCGGCGGCGTCGCGGGGGTCATGCCCCCCGATGACACCCCCGCAGACGACGACACCGACGTTCTCGCGTTCGCGTACTAAGGAGACCGACCATGGAACTGCTCCCCACTATCTGGTTCATCGCCATCGCCGCTCTCTGGATCGGCTACCTGCTGCTCGAGGGCTTCGACCTCGGCGTGGGCATGCACATGCTCGTCTCCGGGCGCACCGAAGGCCAGCGCCGCGTCATGCTCAACACCATCGGCCCGGTGTGGGACGGCAATGAGGTCTGGCTGCTCACCGCGGGTGCCGCAACCTTCGCTGCATTCCCCTTCTGGTACGCGTCGCTGTTCTCCACTCTCTACATCCCGCTCGTCCTCGTGCTTCTCGGCCTCATCTTCCGCGCCGTCGGCATCGAGTACCGGGGCAAGGGCAATTCGCAGCGCTGGCTGACCTTCTGGACATGGGCGATCGGTCTCGGCTCCTTCGTCTCGGCCTTTGGAGTCGGCGCGGCGCTTGCGCTCACCACGACAGGACTGCCGATCGACGCGGATGGCAACCGGGTCGGCGGCCCCTTCGCCTGGCTCACCCCCTACGCAGTCCTCGGCGGGCTCGCGGTGATCGGCTTCTGCCTCGTTCACGCGGCTGTGTTCCTAGGGCTCAAGACCGATGGCTCGGTACGTGAGCGCTCGCGCGCGTTCGTCGTGGCCGCAGGCCCCTTCGCGCTGCTGCCGATCGTGGCATGGGTTCTCGCGGTGCAGTTCATGTCGGGCAGCGTCGTCACCTGGGCGATCGTCGTGGTTGCCGTCGTCGCCATACTCTTTGGCTACCTCAACGCGCGACGCGGTCGCGAAGGTCTGGCCTTCATCGGGGTCGCGGCGTTCCTCGTTGCGGGGGCGGCATCCATCTTCGCGGCGGTCTACCCGGTGGTGCTTCCGTCGACCATCGACCACGCCTTCGACCTCACCATCAGCAACGCGGCGAGCGGCGACTACACCCTGGGGGTGATGACGTGGGTCACCGCGTTCGGACTGCCGCTCGTGCTGCTCTACCAGGGCTATACCTACTGGGTGTTCCGCAAGCGCCTCTCGGAGACACACCTTCCTGAGGCGCATCCGGTCGAACCCGCCGTGGTTCGTTGAACCTCGTGGGCCGGCGAACAATCGCCGTGATGGGGCTGTTCGGCTCCATCACGGCGGTCGCGCTTGTACTCATGGCGGAGGGGGTGGCGCGCGGCGTGGTCGCGGCGATCGCCGGTGACGACCTGTCGACGGCGGCGGCGCTGCTCGCCGGAGGCGGCATCCTGCGTGCACTGTCGAGTTGGGGGTCGCAGGCATTCGCGACCCGTGCGGGCATCGGAGCCAAGGAGTCCCTTCGGCGCGACCTCGCCGGTCGCGTGCTCGAGAACCGCGGCGGCCGGGCGGGCAGTCTCGCCGCCGTCGGCTCGCTCGGCCTCGACGAGCTCGACGCGTGGTACCGCACGGTGCTTCCCGCGATGACGACGACCGCGACCATTCCGCTTATCGTCGGCGCGCGCATTCTCGCGGCGGACTGGCTTAGCGCCCTCATCATCGTGCTGACCGTTCCCCTCGTTCCCGTCTTCATGGCCCTTGTCGGCCTCCACACCAAGGACCAGACGGATGCCGCGTCGGCCACACTGCAGCGCCTCAGTGATCACCTGGTCGAGCTCGCTCGCGGCCTCCCGGTGCTCGTCGGACTCGGGCGTCTCGCCGAGCAGTCCGCCGCCCTCCGTCGGATCAGCGACGCCCACCGCGCCACCACCGTTCGCACCCTGCGCACCGCCTTTCTCTCGTCCCTCGTGCTCGAGCTCATCGCGACCATCTCTGTCGCGGTCGTCGCGGTCGCGGTCGGACTGCGTCTGATCTCCGGCGACCTCTCCCTCGAGGTCGGCCTGATCGCCCTCGTTCTCGCCCCGGAGTGCTTCGCGCCCTTCCGCGCTCTCGGGTCCGCGTTCCACGCCTCGCAGGAGGGGCTCGCCGCCATGCGCCGTGCCCGTGAGGTGATCGATGCACCGGTTGCACACAGCTCTATGGATCGCGGCGCGCTCGGGGCCGACAACCTGACGGTGCGCACGATCGATGACCTGTCGTTCGACCTTCCCGTCGGCTCGATCACCCTCATCGAGGGACCGAGCGGCAGCGGCAAGTCCACGCTTCTCGATGTGCTCGCCGGAATCGTCGTGCCTGACGAGGGAAGCCTGCGCGGCATCGGCAGCGTCGGCTACGTGCCGCAGCATCCGCGCACCGTCGGCGACACGGTGCGCGACGAGCTGCTGCTGTACTCGAATGAAAGCGGCGGGGAGGGCGTCGACGCGATCATGCACCGGCTGCGCCTGGCCGACACCGACCCCACCCAGCTGAGCCCCGGCGAGCTGCGGCGCCTTGCCATGGCGCGCGGTGTGCTGCGGGTGCAGGCCGGAGCCACCCTGCTGCTGCTCGACGAGCCGACCGCGCACCTCGACTCTGCGAGTGCTGAGCTGATCGAACGCGAGCTCGAGCTGCTGCGGGGGCGGGTCACCATGGTGATCGCGTCGCACGAGCAGGGGGTCGCGCGCCTGGCCGACCGCCGCATCGTGCTGGCGCCGTCAACCTTCCGGGCCGAAGAGCGGGTCGAGGCTGTCGAGAGCCGCGCGACGAGCGTCTCGACGAGTTCGACGCACGCAGGCAGAGCCCTACCCGAGCTGGTCGCCTTCCTTCGACCCACCGCCTTCCGGTTCACGGTCGCCGCGCTGCTCGGCACCGCCTCCACCCTCTTCGCGATCACCCTGCTCGCTGTCAGCGGCTGGCTCATCGTTCGGGCGAGCGAGGAGCCGGCGATCATGTACCTGCTCGTCGCGATCGTCGGTGTGCGCTTCTTCGGCATCGGCCGCGCGGTGCTGCGCTACTGCGAGCGGCTGCTCACCCACGACGCGTCCCTCGGCTCGGTCACCGAGCTGCGGCTTCGGCTGTGGACCGGGCTTGCCGCCCTCGGGCCCGCATCCCGCGCGCTCACCACCGGTGGCGTTGCCCTCGACTACCTCGTTGCCGCCTCCGACCGGGTGCGTGACCTCGTGCCCCGGGTGGTACTGCCGATCGTCACCGCGATCGCCTCAACGGCAGCGATCGTGATCGCCGTCGCGGCACTGCACGCTCCTGCCCTGCCCGTACTGCTGCTCATCGGCGCCGCCATCGTGATCGCCCCCGTAGTAGCCATCGCGGCCGACCGACGCGCGTCTGCGGCAGAGAGCGCCATCCGGTCGACCGTGCTTCGCCGCTTCACCGCCCTCGTCGAAGCGGCGCCCGACCTCGCCGCAAACGGTGTCGGCGACCGGGTGCGCAACGAGATTGGCGCGCTGGACTCCGCGGCGGGCGTGCAGGCCCGGCGCAGCGCGACCGCGCTCGGCCTCGGCGGGGCGATCGTGATCGCGGCCTGTGCCATCGCATCCGCGCTCATGCTCGCCGCGTCGGCCGGTGCGCCCTCGGCGATCGTCGCCGTTCTCGTGCTTCTGCCCCTCGGGCTCATCGAGCCGCTCGTCGCCCTTGTCGATGCCGCACAGCAGTGGCCGGCCCTCGCCGCCGCACTGCGCAAGGTCGGCGAGGTCTCCACTGGCGCGCCGGTGCCGAGTGCACCGACCACGTCCCGGGTGCAGACCCTCGAGCTGCGCGAGCTCTCGACGACGTGGCCCGGGGCGAGCGCGCCCGCGTTCGCCGGCGTCAGCGCGACGGCGGAACGCGGTGACTGGATTGTCGTCGAAGGGGCGTCGGGATCGGGCAAGTCCACGCTGCTGGCGACCGTGCTGGGGTTCGTACCCGCCTCATCCGGTGCCGTTCTGTTCGACGGCAGCGCAGAGCAGGCGCGGGTCGCGTGGTGCCCGCAGGAAGGGCACCTCTTCGACTCCACCATTCGCGGCAACCTGCTGCTTGCGCGCCCGAAG
>Ga0247736_10000234_pt1 | contig 20302 bp, 19 predicted proteins | sample UWRJL193509B2_FD_180935 | JGI IMG/M metagenome (GOLD analysis project Ga0247736, IMG submission 180935) | Plant litter microbial communities from Arlington Agricultural Research Station in Wisconsin, United States - UWRJ-L193-509B-2 | ecosystem: Environmental > Terrestrial > Plant litter >...
GGGCCGGGTCCACTGCACTTGCTCGGAACCGACAAGCTCGGCCGCGACCTTCTCACCCAGCTGCTCGTGGGCGCCCGGATCGCGCTCCTGGTCGGTCTCGGGTCAGTACTGATCGGCGCGATCATCGGGCTCGCGATCGGTCTCGCCGCCGCCTTTGCCACCCCGTGGCTCGACGACACCATCTCGGCTGCGCTCGACGTGGTCATCGCGTTCCCGGTGCTGCTGCTCGCGATGCTCATCGTCGCAGCCCAGGGAGCGTCACTATTCTCGGTCATCCTCGCCATCGGGCTCGCGATGTCGGCCATCGTCGCCCGGCTCACCCGCGTGCTGACCAAGCGGGTGCTCGGGGAGCAATACGTGACCGCGGCCCGCACCTCGGGAACCCGGTGGCCGGGCATCGTTGCCGGGCACATCCTGCCGAACATCTGGCCCACCCTCAGTGTGAACCTCGCCCTGCAGTTCGGAGTCGCGGTGCTGGCCGAGGCGAGCCTCTCGTACCTCGGCCTCGGTGCACCCCCGCCTAATGCCTCCTGGGGCCGGTTGCTGCAAGAGGCCCAGGGCACGGTCGCCACGGCGCCGGTCGGTGCCATCGCGCCCGGGATCGCACTCATCATGCTCGTGATCGGCGTGAACTTCATCGCCGATGGCCTGCGGGACATCGCCGATCCCGCCCGAAAGGCCCGCCAATGACCCTCCTCTCCGTGCACGACCTCAGCGTGACGACAGCCGACGGCGCCCGACTCGTGCGGGATCTCTCCTTCGAGTTGCAGGCCGGGGCCCGGCTCGGCGTCATCGGCGAGTCCGGTTCGGGCAAGTCGGTCACGACCCTTGCGATCACCGGGCTCCTCGCACCCGGGCTCTCCGCGACCGGAAGCGCCGTGCTCGACGGCACCGAAGTGATCGGCGCTGCCGAGAAAGTGCTCGTTCCGGTGCGGGGGAGTGCGGCATCCGTCGTCTTCCAGGAGCCGCTCACCGCGCTCGACCCGCTCATGCGCATCGGACGCCAGGTCGCCGAACCGCTGGCCCGCCACGGCCGACGCAGAGGCGCGCCGTTGCGTGGTGGTGCACTGCGTCGCGCGGTTGTCGACGCCCTGGCCGAGGTCAACCTCAGCGACGAGCGGATAGCCTCGGCGTTCCCGCACGAGATCTCGGGCGGGCAGCGCCAGCGCGCGGCAATCGCCATCGCGCTCGCGAGTCGGCCGAAGCTGCTCATCGCCGACGAACCGACAACGGCCCTCGATGTGACAGTGCAGGCCGGGATCCTCGCCCTGCTCGACCGGCTCGTCGACGAGCGCGGTATGGCGCTGCTCTTCATCAGCCACGACCTGGCCGTCGTCTCGTCGCTCGTCAGCGATGTCATCGTCATGCGCGGGGGAGAAGCCGTCGAACGGGGCCCGATCGCGACACTCCTGTCAACGCCGAGCGATCCGTACACGGTCTCGCTCGTCGAGAGTGCCCGTTCGCTCGATGCCGCGCTGGACGCCGCAACCGAAGGGCCCGTCGCATGAGCGCGATCCTCGAGCTGAGAGACGTCAGCTACCGCTACCGTCGTGGGGCGCTCGCCGTCGACGGCGTCTCGCTCGCTGTGGGTGCCGGCGAGAGTGTCGGGCTCGTCGGCGAATCGGGCTCGGGCAAGACGACGCTGCTGCGGATGCTACTCGGGCTCGCGCGTCCGTCCTCGGGCTCTGTACTGTTCGACGGCTCCGACCTGGCCGGCCTGCGAGGGCGGGCAATGCGGCGGTTCCGGGCTTCGGTGCAGACGGTGTTCCAGGACCCGTACTCGTCGCTCGATCCCCGCCAGCGGGTCGGGACGATCGTCGCCGAGCCGCTGCGCTCGCTCGGCATCGCCCGCAACCCCGAAGCCGAGTACCTCGTCGCCCGGTCGCTCGAGTCGGTCGGTCTGCCGGCCGACGTCGCGAGCCGGTACCCGCACGAATTCTCGGGTGGCCAGCGGCAGCGGATCGCGATCGCGCGAGCCACTGTCTGCAGCCCCCGCCTGCTGCTCGCTGACGAACCGGTGAGTGCCCTCGACGTCACCACGAGGATCCAGGTCATCGACCTGCTCGCCGAGCTGCGCGAGAAAAACGGCCTCGCCGTGCTCATGGTCTCGCACGACCTCAGCGTCGTGGCGGCCCTGTGCGAGCGCACGGTTGTACTCAACCGCGGCACGGTCGTCGAGGCCGGGCCGACGGCATCCGTGCTGCACTCCCCGCGCGAGGACTACACGCGGGCGCTGGTCGCGGCGGTGCCGCGGCTGCCACCACGCACGCTGGTCGAGTAGCGCGACGCCGCCACGCTCGCTTGTCGAGTAGCGCGACGCCACCACGCTCGCTGGTCGAGTAGCTCGACCGACGAAGGAGGCCGCGCGTATCGAGGCCCTTGAGCGACCCGGTGCTTAAGTCGTTCGAGTCGTGAAAGGGTCTCGATACGCGCTACTCGCTGACGCTCGCAGTGCTACTCGACCAGCGACCTGGAGGGCAGGAACTTGTAAAACTCTGGAAAAATCGACGCAGCGGAATCCAAACCCCGATGTTTCCGGCACCGCTCGACCGCGAAACTCGCGCTTCTCCTGAGTTTCACAAGTGGTGCTCTATTCTCTGGGGTGAACTCACCCTCACCGATGGAGCACCAGTGACGTACTACCCGGACCTCTCGGCCTACGAATATTCGCCCGACCAGGGCGACCTGATCAACGTCGGATGGTTGGGAGTGGGCCACGAGTTCCTGACCGGCGACGTAAGCGCGGATATTCGCGATGCCCTGGTAGAACTTGCCGACAACCCGACGAACATCATGCGCGGATTCCACTATTGCGAATTCTGTGATGCTGAGTCGCCGATCCGGATTGAGGGTTCGACCTCTGATGGTCACGATTTTCGGGCCGTCCTCGGAACGGGCGAGATTCGCATTCGACCGGCGGGCGGACGCACCTTTGCGGCGCCGACTCTGCTCGTTCACTACATCGACGCGCATCAGTATTTGCCTCCGGCTGAGTTCATCGCCGCGGTGGCTGTTCCGAAGGATCAACGGCCAGCGGAACCGATCGTCGTGTCGGCAGAGTTCCGCACTGCCGCCGCCCGCATACTCGCCGGGGATGACACCAAGGCCGCGGCGAACGAGTTGGAAGGCATGGTCATCAAAGATTATTTGGACGAAGATCGCGCCGACGACCTCTTATTCGCGCTGGCGATGTACGCGCCGGGCGAGGGGCCAGAGTATTTCGAAGCTCCCGAACTGAGGAAAGTGATCGAGCAGACGTTGAAGGTATTTGCTGACGCCGAAGAAATCGAAAACCAGACTTAGAACACCGGCGGGTTCGTCGCCACCAGGAAGATGCCGGTCCAGTGGCAGAGGAACGCGAGAAGCGTAAAGGTGTGGAAGATCTCATGGAACCCGAAGACGCCGGGAAACGGGTTCGGGCGCTTGAAGCCGTAGGCCGTCGCGCCGATCGTGTAGCAGAGCCCGCCGATCAGGATCAGCGTCATCATCGCGGCGTTGGCGGCATAGAAGTCGACGATAAAAGCGAGGGCCGCGTAGCCGAGAAGCAGGTAGAGCGGAACGTAGAGCCAGCGTGGCGCACCGATCCAGAAGACCCGGAACAGGATCCCGAGGCCGGCTCCGCCCCAGACCAGCCAGAGCAGCAGCACCGACTTGTCGTGGGGGAGCGCGAGCACCGTGATCGGGGTGTACGAGCCGGCGATCAGCAGGAAGATGTTGGCGTGGTCGATGCGCTTGAAGATCGCTTTGACTCTCGGGCTCCAGTTGATGCGGTGGTACAGCGCACTCGTGCCGAAGAGCAGCATCGACGACGCGACGAAGATCGCCGAACTGATCTTCGCGGCCGCGCCATCCGCCGCCACGATCAGGATGATGCCGAGTACGACCGCGAGCGGGAACGTGCCGGCGTGGATCCAGCCGCGCCAGGTCGGTTTGACGTCGGCGGCGACTGCCGGAGTGCCGAAATCGATCTCGTCTTCGAGCAGCGGGAGGTTCGGCAGATCTGCCGAAGTCTCGCTGGTTTTGTCGGTATTCGAGGCGCCGTCGGTCATGGCCACAGCATACGGCAGGGCGATTTCACAAAGATGGGAGCCCTCTTTGGGCTAGCGTAGGCCTGTGAAAGACAGGCAGTCGCTCTCGGGACCCGGGTTCCTCTATGGGCTCTACCAGAACCGGCTCCGGCGCTGGCTGGCAACCCAGGAACTGCCCAAGCATGTTGCCATGATCTTCGACGGCAACCGGCGCTGGGCGCGCCAGCGCGGCCTCGAGACAGCGGCCCACGGCCATAGCGCCGGAGCGGTCAAGGTGCACGAGTTCCTCGGCTGGTGCGACGACCTCGACATCTCGGTCGTGACTCTCTACCTGCTCTCCACCGACAACCTCACCGGGCGCAAGAGCGACGAGCTCGGTCCGCTCATCGACATCATCGCCGAACTCTCGGAAGACCTCTCGAACTCCCGCGACTGGAAGGTGCAGCACGTCGGCTCGACCGACGGGCTTCCCGAGTCGCTGGTCAACGCGATGACCGGCGCCCAGGCGCGCACCGCGAACAACACCGGGCTGCACATCAACCTCGCCGTCGGCTACGGCGGGCGCCGGGAGATCGCGGATGCCATGCGCAGCATCGTCCGCGCGCATCACTCCGACGGTGGTGCACTCGACGACCTCGCCGAACTGCTGACGCCCGAACTCATCGCCGAGCATCTCTACACCGGCGGACAACCCGACCCCGACCTCGTCATCCGCACCTCCGGTGAGCAGCGCCTGAGCGACTTCATGCTCTGGCAGAGTGCCCACAGCGAGTTCTACTTCGTCGAGGCCCTCGGCCCCGACCTGCGCGAGGTCGACTTTCTGCGCGCCCTGCGCGACTACGCTCGACGACAGCGAAGGTTCGGCCAGTAACAATGCCACTCTCCATCGACGACTACGCCGCACTGTTCGGCGAGGAACCCGGCTATCTCGATTTCGCCCGGGTCGGTCCGGTCGGGCGCACCGTCAAAGACGAGCAGTACGCGCTCGCCGGGCTGCTCGGCCGCGCCCGGTTCGGCACTATCGACAGCCTGCACGAGCAGGACGAGCGCGTGCGCGAGGCTGTCGCCGACACTATCCGCTTCCGCCCGGACCAGGTTTCGTTCCAGCCGAATACCAGCCAGGCACTCACCCAGGCGATCTTCGGGCTGAGCGGCGAGATCGCGATGGCGCCGAGCGAGTTCCCGAGCCTTCCGTTCGCGGCCGAGCGGGCGCGCGAGTCGATGGGGCACCTCGCCGTGCGCTGGCTCGAGACCGACCACGGGCGGGTCACGCCGGGCAACCTGCGCGACCAGCTCACCGACGACACGACGGCCGTCGGGGTCAGCCTCGTCGACTTCCGCACCGGCTACCTCGCCGATATCGAGGGCATTCGCCAGGTCATCGGTGACCGGTTGCTCATCGTCGATGCCATCCAGGGTTTCGGCGTCGTCGACGCCCCGTGGGAGGTCGCGGATGTCATCGCCTCCGGTGGGCAGAAATGGGTGCGTGCCGGCTGGGGAACCGGCTTCCTCGCCCTCAGTGACCGCGCCGTCGACCGGCTCACGCCGGTGCTCTCCGGATTCTCGGCGACCGACATCGACGAGGGCATGCCCCTCGACGAGGTGCTGCCGCCCGGGCATGGCGCCCACGCGTTCAGCCTCAGCAACAACGATCCGATCGCCCAGGGCCGCTTTGCTGCGGCGCTCGAAGAGATCGGGCAGGTCGGAGTCGGCGTCATCCACGAGCGGATCCTCGACAACGCGAACCGGGTGATCGACCTTGCCGACGAGTTCGGCATCGCGGTCGTGTCATCGCGTGCCGAGAACGAGCGCGCCGGGATCGTGGTGATCGCGCCTCCGGAAGACCAGCTCACCGTGCTCTCGGCGTCGCTGCACAACCACGGGGTCACGGCATCCGTGCGCCAGGGAAAGGTGCGCCTGAGCACCCACGTCTCGACCGACGACGAGACCCTCGACATGCTGCGTGCCGCCTTCACGAGCTACGCCTCGGCCATCAACGTCTGATTCGGACGACCGCTTCACGCCTGCCGTCCAGCAAACGTTAATCTGGACGAAACGAAAAACGAGGGCGTGTCGCAGCTCGCTTACACTCGCGAGTGCTTAGCTCTGATCATCAGGTATGGCGCCTGATCGAGACGGCCACGTAAGTTCGATCTCGATACGCTCGTTGGCCGTCTTCGCAGACTGGATCCGGATGCTAAGCACCGGGGATGGAGCGAACGTGGCCGAGCAAAACAGTCCCACCCGAATGACGACGAAGGCGGGGGCTGTCAGCCCGGTGCCGGTCGCGGAACGCACCTACGTTCTCGACACGTCAGTACTGCTGTCCGATCCGAAAGCGGTCTTCCGCTTCGCCGAACATGCCGTTGTACTGCCGGTCATCGTCATCACGGAACTCGAGTCGAAGCGCAACGACCCCGAGATCGGCTACTTCGCGCGCCAGGCCCTGCGAAATCTCGACGAGCTGCGTGTCAAGCACGAGCGCCTCGACTTTCCGATCGCCGTCGGTGAGGGTGGATCGCTGCGAGTCGAGCTGAACCACTCGAACATGTCGGTGCTCCCGTCGGGCCTGCAGCTCGGCGACAACGACTCCCGCATTCTCGCCGTGGCGATGAACCTCGCCAACGACGGACTCGCCGTCACCGTCGTCTCGAAAGACCTGCCGCTGCGCGTCAAGGCAGCGTCGATCGGCCTCGCCGCCGAGGAATACAAAGCAGAGCTCGCCGTCGACTCCGGCTACACCGGCCAGGAAGACGTGACCCTCAGCTCAGAGCAGATGGCCCAGCTGTGGGACAACGAGACACTGCAGACGCGTGCGGTGCAGGACATCCCGGTCAACACCGGGCTCGTGCTGCATTCCGACCGCGGGTCGGCGCTCGGGCGCGTCACCAGCCGGGGGCAGCTTCGCCTCGTGCGTGGCGACCGCGACATCTTCGGGCTCCACGGCCGCAGCGCCGAACAGCGCCTCGCCATCGACATGCTGCTCGACCCAGAAATCGGAATCGTCTCGCTGGGAGGTCGAGCCGGAACGGGGAAGTCCGCGCTCGCCCTCTGCGCCGGGCTCGAAGCCGTGCTCGAGAAGCAGCAGTACCGCAAGATCATGGTCTTCCGCCCGCTCTACGCGGTCGGCGGCCAGGAACTCGGATTCCTGCCCGGCGACGCCGCCGAGAAGATGAACCCCTGGGCCCAGGCGGTCTTCGACACCCTCGGCTCCGTGGTCTCGCAGAACGTGCTCGACGAGGTCATCGAGCGCGGCATGCTCGAGGTGCTGCCGCTCACGCACATCCGTGGTCGTTCGCTGCACGACGCGTTTGTGATCGTGGACGAGGCGCAGTCGCTCGAGCGCAACGTGCTGCTCACGGTGCTCAGCCGTATCGGCCAGAACTCGCGGGTCGTGCTCACGCACGACGTCGCCCAGCGCGACAACCTGCGCGTCGGTCGTCATGACGGTGTCGCATCCGTCATCGAGTCGCTCAAGGGCCACGCGCTGTTCGGGCACATCACCCTCGCCCGCTCGGAGCGCAGCGCAATCGCCGCACTCGTCACCGAGATGCTCGAGTCGAACGAACTGGCCTGACCAGTAAGCATGTCGTTTGTTATCAGAGCGGTCGTTTAAACGGCCACTCTGATAACAATGGGCAGGTTAGTTGGGGTGGGTCATGCTCAGCACGTCGAGTGACGTGTCGAGCTGCTCGAGGGTGACTGCGCCGCGGTCGACAAAACCGAGGGCGATGACTGCCTCGCGCACGGTGACACCCTCGGCAACCGCGTACTTCGCGACCTTGGCGGCGGCCTCGTAACCGATGACGCGGTTGAGGGGAGTGACGATCGCGGGGGAGGACTCGGCGAGGGCGCGCGCACGGTCGAGGTTCGCCTCGAGGCCGTCGATGGTCTTGTCGGCGAGCAGCACGGTCGAGTTCGACAGCAGGCGGATCGACTCGAGAAGCGCGGTTCCCATGACCGGGATCGCGACGTTCAGCTCGAAGTTGCCGGTGGCGCCGGCCCAGGCGATTGTCGCGTCGTTGCCGATGACTCGGGCACCGACCATGATGACGGCCTCAGGGATGACCGGGTTGACCTTGCCGGGCATGATCGACGACCCGGGCTGCAGGTCGGGGATGTGCAGTTCGGCGAGGCCGGTGTTCGGGCCCGAGCCCATCCAGCGCAGGTCGTTGCAGATCTTGGTCAGCGAGACCGCGATCACGCGGAGTGCACCGGATGCCTCGACCAGGGCGTCACGCGCGCCCTGCGCCTCGAAGTGGTCCTCAGCCTCGGTGATCGGCAGGCCGCTCTCTTCGGCGAGACGGGCGATGACCTTCTGCGGGAAGCCGGCCGGGGTGTTGATGCCGGTGCCGACTGCCGTGCCGCCGAGCGGTACTTCGGCAACGCGCACGATCGTCGAGCGCACACGCTCGATGCCGAGGCGCACCTGGCGCGCGTAGCCGGCGAACTCCTGGCCGAGGGTGACCGGGGTCGCGTCCATGAGGTGGGTGCGGCCGGACTTGACCGCGCCCTTCCACAGTTCGGCCTTCTGGTCGAGCGAGACCGCGAGGTGCTCGAGCGAGGGGATGAGGTCGCTGAGCAGTGCTCCGGTCACGGCGACGTGTACGGAGGTCGGGAAGACGTCGTTCGACGACTGCGAGGCGTTGACGTGGTCGTTCGGGTGCACCGGCGACCCGAGGGCCGTCGTCGCGAGGTTCGACAGCACCTCGTTCATGTTCATGTTCGACGAGGTGCCGCTGCCGGTCTGGTAGGTGTCGACGGGAAACTGGTCGTGGTGCGCGCCGCCGATGATGGCGTCCGCGGCGCCGGCGATGGCATCCGCCACCGGCTCGTCGATGATGCCGAGTGACCCGTTGACGAGCGCGGCGGCCTTCTTGATGCGCGCGAGGGCGACGATCTGCGCGGGCTCGAGGCCCTTGCCCGAGATCGGGAAGTTCTCGACGGCCCGCTGCGTCTGGGCACTGTAGAGCGCGTCGACCGGAACCTTCACCTCGCCCATCGTGTCGTGCTCGATGCGGTACTGGGGGGAGTCTGAGATGGTCACGACACTGGGCCTTCCTTGGCGGTTGTGGTTCTGGAGCGGTGAGGAGACTAGAGGTTGCCGACGTGGACGTCGGGCACCGCGCGGCCCTCGAGCAGGCGGTAGTTGGCTCCGACGATAGCCAGAGTACCGGCGGCGATCGCCTCGCTGATGAGTTCGGAGGAGTCGATCAGTTCGGCGATAGTGTCGCGAAGGTGCTCACGCCCGACCTCTTGCGAATCGACGGTCTGCGGATTGTCCTGCAGGCCGGATGAGGCGGCGACGCGGGTCACCGCGGGCACGATCCTCGAGATGAGGTTGGTGATGTGCGGGGGCAGTGTCGGTGCCTCGGCGCCCTGGGATTCGATTGCGGCGAGAACGGCACCGCACTCGTCGTGGCCGAGCACCACGATCAGCGGGACGCCCAGCACGCCGACGGCGTATTCGAGCGAGCCGATGACCGAGCTCGAGATGACCTGGCCGGCATTGCGCACGACGAAGAGGTCGCCGATGCCCTTGTCGAAGATGATCTCGGCGGCGAGGCGCGAGTCGCTGCATCCGAAGAGGGCGGCGTGCGGCTCCTGGCCCTTGGCGACGAGCGCGCGGCGCTCGACGTCCTGGCGCGGGTGCTCTGGGGTACCCGAGATGAACCGCTCGTTTCCGTCGAGCATCTCTTTCCAGGCCTGGGCGGGTGTTGTCACGGTGCGGTAGTCCCTTCGACTTCGGGTTGGTCGAGCTCGGCGTCGACGGATGCCGCAACGGTGCGGAACTCGTTCGCGTCGGCTGTCCCGAACAGGATGTAGGTGGTGTCGGTGCTGGTGTCCGAGCCGTCGCCGGTCACTGTCGTGACCATCGCGTAAGCGAGGTTGCCGGGGTCTTTCTCATCGCGGTGGTCGTAGATATCCCACTCGCGACCGTCGATGGTCTCGGTGCCCGTCGGGGTGAGGTTCTCGAGCTGCTGCGACGTCCAGGTCGGGTTCGCGTTGATGCCCTGGGTGAGCCCGACGAACTCTTTGCTCGGGGTGATGAAACCGATATACCAGGACGAGACGCCGTCGGCGGAATTGGTCAGCTGGGCGCTGTTCGACGTGAACGCCGGCGGCAGGTCGGGGTCGATGAGCGGTTCGCTCGCCGACACCTGGGACTCGGCGGCGATGGTGTGGTAATCGACTGCGGGGGTCTCGGCGGGATCGGGCCTGACGACAACCGCCACGATGAGCAGAGTGAGGGCGAGAGTCGCGATGAGAGAATAGATGAGGTTGCGCAGGGTTTGGTTGGCGCGGTGGTTGCGCGAGTTCTGGGCCTTGCGGGCGGCGGTTTCTTCCGGGGTCTCCGGGCGCCCGAGTTCAGCGACGATCCGTGGCGGCTTCGCGCCCCTGGTGGTACTCACGGCCTAATCCTGTGCCGAAGCGCTGTTGCGTACCGCATCCAAACGCGCTTTCGCGCCGAGCAGCCATTCCTCGCAGCGGGCCGCGAGCACCTCGCCGCGCTCCCACAGGGCGAGCGACTGCTCGAGAGTCAGCGAACCCTGTTCGAGTTCGGAGACCACCCGCACCAGTTCGTCCCTGGCCTGCTCGTAGCTGAGCGCACTCGCGTCAGCACTGGAGTCGGTTGTTGAGTCGGTAACCACGGTTCGATTGTACCTAGCTGTCGGTTGGTGAAGTCGGGGAGGAACCGTCGACGGTGGAACGGATGCTGCCCTCGGCGAGCGTGAGAAGGAGCGAGGTTCCCGCGGGCGCATCGCCAGCCGCGCGCAGTGCGCTGCCGTCGGGAAGCTGGGCTATGGCATAGCCGCGGTCCAGGGTCGCCTGCGGCGACAGGTTGCGCAGGTGCGAGGTCAGTTCGGCGACCCGCGTCGAGGCCCGCTCGAGAACCCGGTCGACGAGTTCGTGGCTGCGCGCGACGTAGCGGGTGAGGTCTTCCGACCGCGAATCGATGATCCAGGCGGAGTCACTGAGCACCGGGCGGGAGCGCAGCTGGCCCAGCCGGTCGATCTCGGTCCCGATCAGGCCGGTGATGCGCATGCCGATCCGCGCCCGTGCCTGCTGAACCCGGGCGAGTTCGTCGGCGACATCCGGGACGACCCGCTTGGCGGCATCCGTCGGCGTCGACGCGCGCAGGTCGGCGACGTCGTCGAGAAGCGGCCGGTCGGCTTCGTGGCCGATGGCGCTGACGATCGGGGTGACACACGCTGCCGCAGTGCGCACGAGCTGTTCGTCACTGAAGACGAGGAGGTTCTGGAAGTCGCCACCACCGCGCGCGACGATGATCACGTCGACCTCCGGATCGGCGTCGAGGGTGCGGAGGGCAGCCGTGACCTCGCTCACCGCGCGCTCGCCCTGTACGGCGGCGTGGACCACGCGGAAGTCGACCGACGGCCAGCGCAACTGGGCATTACGCAGCACGTCTTTTTCCGCGTCGCTGTCTTTGCCGGTGATCAGGCCGATGCGACCGGGAAGAAAGGGGAGAGGCTTTTTGCGGTCGGGGTCGAAGAGTCCCTCGGCACGCAGCGACTGGCGCAGCCGCTCGAGTCTCTCGAGCAGGTCGCCGAGCCCGACGTGGCGCATCTCAAACACCTGCATCGTGAGCGTTCCGCCCTTGACCCAGTAGTTCGGTTTGACGAGAGCGATCACCCGGTCGCCCTGCTTGAGGTCGGCTGGCAGCTTCGCCTTGACCGACGACCAGATCGTGAACCCGATGGTGGCGTCGGCCTCGAGGTCTTTGAGCTTGCCGTAGACGTTGCCGCCCGACACACCCCACTGGGTGATCTCGCCCTCGACCCATGCTGTTCCCAGCCGGTCGATCCAGCCCTTGATCTTGGCCGAAAGCAACCCGACCGGCCATGGTGCATCGGCGGTGGGAGGTGAGTTGACGATCGTCACGATGCACCCCTCCCAGTCTTCGCCGCGCTTGCCACCGTAGAATTAGCCCGTGAGCAATATCACTAACGGAAACGCAGTTGTGCACCTCGAGATGCCGCGCGTTCCCGCTGCGCGGAACAGGCTAAAGGATACCCCGGTCGCCGGTGTCAAACGTGTACTCCTCGCGGCCCCCCGCGGCTACTGCGCCGGCGTGGACCGTGCGGTGATCGCGGTGGAGAAAGCTCTCGACCACTATGGCGCACCGGTCTATGTGCGCAAGCAGATTGTCCACAACATCCACGTGGTCTCCACCCTCGAGAAGAAGGGTGCGATCTTCGTCGACGACGTCGACGAGGTTCCCCTCGGCTCGCACATCGTCTTCTCGGCCCACGGTGTCTCGCCCGCCGTCGTGCAGGGTGCCGCCGACCGCGACCTGCAGGCGATCGACGCCACCTGCCCGCTCGTGACCAAGGTGCACCGCGAAGCCGTGCGCTTCAGCAAGCAGGACAAGCACATCCTGCTCATCGGCCACGCCGGGCACGAAGAGGTCGAAGGCACGATGGGCCATGCCCCCGAGCAGACCACCCTCGTGAACAGCCCGGCGGATGTCGCCACGCTGGTCGTCGCCGACCCCGACAACCTGGTCTGGCTGTCGCAGACGACCCTCAGTGTCGACGAGACGATGGAGACCGTGCGCCTGCTGCGCGAGCGGTTCCCGAACCTGCAGGACCCGCCGAGCGATGACATCTGCTACGCCACCCAGAACCGCCAGGTCGCGATCAAGAAGGTCGCGACGGATGCCGAACTCGTCATAGTCGTCGGAAGCGCGAACAGCTCGAACACGGTGCGCCTCGTCGACGTCGCCCTCGAGTACGGCGCGAAGGCCGCCTACCGGGTCGACTACGCGAGCGAGATCAAGCAGGAATGGCTCGACGGTATCGCGACTGTCGGGGTGACCTCCGGGGCATCAGTTCCCGAGGTCCTCGTGCAGGAAGTGCTCGACGACCTCGCCGATGCCGGCTTCGGCGACGTGAGCCAGGTCGTGACGGCCGAGGAGGACCTCATGTTCTCGCTCCCCAAAGAACTGCGTACCGACAAGAACGGCAACGCCGACGAGCGCGGTCTCGGTGGACGCGTTCGCAAACTGGATTGGCAGAAGTGACCGACACCAGGCCCCGCCCCGAGTACGGCGAGTACGCGAGCCCGGCCGAGCAGGCCGAGGCGATGGGAATCTCCGAAGCCGAACTCGCCGCCGTCACCGCGCCGAAACCCGCGCCCGGAAAACCAGCCGATGAGGTCGAGGCGAAGATCGAGCCGACTGCCGGCCTGCTTCCGCCGCCCCGGCCCGAAGACGCCATCCCGCTTCCGCCGCCACCCGCACCCGCCGCCGCGAAGAACCGTCGCTGGGATCGCGCCGCGACCTACGCCATGCTGTTCGTCGGGATCTACTGGCTCGTGGTCTTCACCGCGTCGTTCCGAGATCTCGGCACGGCCATGGAGCAGACCACGAAGATGCTCGACCTCGGCGAGTTCACCTCATTCGCGCTCGCCGACTCGTTCGGGTTCTGGCTCTCGATCATCGTGCCCGTCGTCTACGTCATCACCGCGGGGATCGCGATTGTCCGCGTACGCGCGGGCAAGCTCGCGTTCTTCGTGCCGCTCATCGGGGCCGGTGTCGGCGGAGTGATCACCCTCGTCTTCTTCACCATCCTGATGTATTCGGATCCGGCTCTCTCCGCCGCCTTCCAGAGCGGGCAGTGAGAAAGAACGTTCGTATCGCGGTCCTTCCCCGGGAGGTCGCATCCGAAGTCGTGACCGCGGCTGTCGCACGCGGAACACTCGCTGTGGCGGGCATCCTGCTGCTTCTCGACGTGCCCGTTCTCGTCGACGTGTTCGTCGCGCGGGGGATAGCCGGCCAGCTGGTACTGCCGCTGGCTGCCCTGCTCCTCATGGGCGCGCTGCTCGCCCTCTATGCCTGGGTGCCGACCTGGCAGGTGCGACTCGTCTACCTGGTCGGTGCGGCCGGCGGCGCCGTCGTCTACCAGCTCGCCCTCGCAAGCGCCGATCCTGGTCTCATGTCGGTCGGCACCTACGTTTTCAACCGGCCGGTCGTGGCGCTCGTCCTCGTGGCACCGCTCGTGCTGAGACCGGTCTGGGGCATCGTCTGGGCATCCGTCGGCGTCGTGGCCGGGCTCGCAGTGACGGGCATCGTCGCCGTGGTGCTCGGTGCGCCGGTGCCCATCGGGTGGGGGCCTTTCGCCACCTGGATCATCTGCGTCGCTGCGTATTCGGCCCTCGGCATCATGCGGGCACGCCAGGCGGCCACCGTTCCCGACCTCGCGGCGCTCGAACAGGAGACCCGCCGGCTCGACCTGCAAGACCAATTCGAACAACGAGCTGCCGCCGTCATCCATGACACGGTACTCAGTGACCTGACGGCGATCATGGCGAGCTCTGGTCCGGTCGACGACCGGGCCCGCGCCCGATTCCGGGCGGATGTCGCCACCCTGGCCGACCCGTCGTGGCTGCGGGCGCCCGAGGTGAACCTCTCCGTCGACGCGAGCGACGTCGCGCTGCGCAACGGCATAGTCGCGCTCATCTCGGAATTCCAGTGGCAGGGCCTCACCGTCGATATCACCGGGGACAACTCCGAGATCATCCCTCTCGATTCCGATGCAATAGTCGCCGTTCTCGGTGCGCTGCGGGCCTGCCTCGAAAACGTGCTGCAGCACTCCGGAACCCGGTCGGCGGAACTCGTGATCGGCCCGGGCGAGTCCGAAGTGACCTTCATGGTCGTCGATCACGGCTCCGGATTCGATCCGGACTCCGTGGCGTCCGACCGGCTCGGGCTGCGCACGTCCGTGGTGCAGCGAGTGGAGCCGTTCGGGGGCGAGGTGCGCATCTGGTCACGCCCCGAGAGCGGCACCTCGGTGCTGATCCGGTTCCCCGTCGTGACCCAGACCCCGGGACCGGTGGGCCATGGACACTAGGTCTCTCACCCTCTCGCCCCAGCAGATCGACCCGCTCAGCTGGTACACCCGGCCTCTCGTGCCTGTGGTTCTCGGTACGATGATCGTGCTCTACTCGGTGGGGTCGCTGGTCATCACCTGGCGGCAGCTCGCCGCACCACTGCTCGACCTGGTCGCAGTGGCGCTCGTACTGGCTGCGTGCCTGACCGTGCAGTTCCGCACGAGGCCCATGCGCCGCACCTTCGGCGTGCGGCAGGCCCTGCTTCCGCTCGGCCTCACCGCTCTCGCCCTCGCGATCTCGACCTTCGCCAACCTCGATTCGACCCTCACCGTGCAGTTCTGGTGGGCGCCGGTCGGCGTGGCCACGGTCATCGGCGCCCTCGCGCCGTATTCGTCGGTGCGTGCGGTGCTCGTCTACGGCGCCTTCTTCAGTGTGCTCTGCGGCGCAGCGAGCATCGCGGCCTTCCTCGCCCCGGTGCACGTCTGGCCGCCCCTCAGCGCCTGGGTGATCGGCGCGAGTTCGGTCATCATCGCCACCGTCGCCTCGGCGACGTTCAGCTGGTCGATGGTCTCGCGCACGCGCGCGCTGCTCTCGTGGGCCGGTGCGACGGTTCCCGACGACAGCGTTGCGCAGACCACCGCAGCCAACCACGTCGAGCGCACGACGGTCGCGCGACTGGGGGCCCGCGTCGCGCCCTTCCTCGCGTCGGTGGCGGATGCCGGGGTCGTCACCGAGGCGGACCGGGCGCTGGCCGGGCAGCTCGCACGCCGGCTGCGGTCAGACCTCGTCGACAGCGCGAACCGCAGCTGGCTCGAGAGCATCCCGGTGCGGGGGAGGATCTTCGTCGTCGACCCCGATCGCCGCGCCGATCGTATGAGTGCCCCGCAGCGCGCGGCACTGCGGGGCATGGTGCTGGCAGCGCTCTCCAACCCGACGACCGATGCCGGTTCGCTGTTCATCGAGCTGCGAGCGCAGGGTGATGGATCGACAGCGGTGGCGCTGAGCCTCGACCTCGACCTGCCCGAGGGTCGCCGCACGATGATGCTCGCGCCGTACTACCTCGCACTGCAGATGACAGTCGGCGACGTCACCTGGGATCCGGCGCGCGAACTGCTGCGCTTCGAGTTGCCCAGCCAGCGCTGAGGCAGCGTTACGGTGCCGGCGTGGGCGGATCCTGCGCGGGAGCAGCATTCATCGTGCGCTGCAGCCTCTCGGTCGCCGTCGTCATATGGTCGCGCATGGCGGCTTCGACGGCATCCGGGTCGCGCGTGATCATCGCGTCGTAGACGCGCGTGTGCTCGTCGAGGGCCAGCTGGGCATCTTCGTCTGCCTGCAGCCCGCGCTCGACCCAGACCCGCAGGAGCGACCGGATGCTCTGCAGAAGGTCGAGAAGCACCTTGTTGTCGGCCGCCTGGGCGATCTGCAGGTGGAACTTGAGGTCTGCCTCGATGAACTTCGAGCGGGAATCGATGTTCTCGCGCATGGCCTGCAGGTGATAGCTCAACTGGCGCAACTGGGGTTCGGTGATCGCCGGTGTCGCGATTCTCGCGGCGAAGATCTCGAGCTGGCTGCGCACGGCGATGAGATCCTGCGTGCGCGGTGCGGTCAGCATGAGACCCCAGTTGAGGGTCTCGGGAAGCAGTTCGGATGCCGAGCCGCGCAGGTAGGTTCCCGAGCCAGGGCGCACGTCGACGATGCCGAGGATCTCGAGTGCGGCCAGTGCTTCGCGCACCGCAGACCGCCCGATTCCCAGGGAGGTCGCGAGCTGGCGTTCCGGGGGAAGCCGGGTGCCGGGCTCGACGTCACCGCTGGTGAAGTAGTCGAGCAGTCTCTTGGCGACCGCACTCACGGCGGAGCCGGTCGGCACGCTTCCGATAGCTGCGCTCAACAGGTCGGAAGAGTTTCCTGGGTAGCTGGGCACAGGTTCACGCTACCAACTCCTGGGGGAGTCGTCCGGACGACCCCGCGGGCTGGTGGAAAAGTGACAGAAATATTGGTTGACCGGTTTGTTGCAGAATTGGTCAACCGGTTGGTATGTTGTTCAAACGCCAGCCCTAACTGGCCACAACGTGCTTTAGCAGCCAGCGTATTAAATCGGATCTAACAAGGGAGTTACCGTGGCCAACACGCGCGCAGAGGTCGTCACCTCTGCCGTCGAGAAATCGACGATCAAGAAAGTGTCGATCAGGCTGGTGCCGTTCGTCGCCCTGATGTTCTTCATCAACTACCTCGACCGTTCCGCAATCGGCTTCGCCGGACCGAACGGCATGAACGACGACCTCGCACTCAGCGTCACCCAGGTCGGGTTCGCCTCGGGAGTCTTCTTCATCGGCTACATCCTGCTCGAGGTGCCGTCCAACCTCGCGCTCGCCCGCTTCGGCGCCCGCCGCTGGCTCGCCCGCATCATGGTCACCTGGGGCATCGTCGCCGTCCTCTTCACCTGGACCAGCAGCTTCGAGCACCTCGCGATCCTGCGCTTCGCGCTCGGTGTCGCCGAGGCCGGCTTCTTCCCGGGTGCGATCCTCTTCCTCAGCCTCTGGGTTCCTGCCCGCCACCGTGGCAAGATCCTCGCGCTCTTCTACCTGGCGCAGCCCCTCACCACCGTCATCGGTGCTCCTCTCGCCGGCCTGCTCATCGGAGCACACGGATTTCTCGGCCTCGAGGGCTGGCGCGTCATGTTCCTCGGCGTAGGCATCCCGGCGATCATCGTCGGAATCGTGGCCTGGTTCTACCTCAAGGACAAGCCGAGCGACGCCAAGTGGCTCACCCGCGACGAGCAGGAGTGGCTCACCGCCGAGCTCGACGCCGAAAAGACCAAGACCGAGTCGCTCAACGTCGTCAAAGGCGAGCAGAAGGGCGGCCTTCGGGCAGCCTTCTCGAGCGGCCGCGTCTGGATCCTCGCCTTCATCTACTTCGGATTCATCTACGGCCTGTACACGCTCGCCTTCTTCCTGCCGACGATCATCAGCGGCTTCCAGGAGATCTACGGTGTCGAGTACAACGTCTTCGAGAAGGGCCTCATCACGGCCATCCCGTACATCCCGGCTGCAATCGCACTCTGGCTCTGGACCAAGGACGTCTCGAAGCGCGGACTCAAGACCTGGCACATCGCCGGCCCCGCCATCGTCGCCGCACTCACCGTTCCGCTCGCCCTGTTCGCCGGCTCGCCGGCCCTGACGATCGCGATCATCGCGCTGACGGCCATGGCCATCTTCGCGGTGCTCCCGAACTTCTGGACGCTGCCGACCCAGTTCCTCACCGGTGCCGCTGCCGCGGCGGGTGTCGCACTGATCAACACGGTCGGTAACCTGGCCGGCTTCAGTGCCCCGTACATCACGGGTGCCGTCGCGGATGCCACGAAGAACCCCGCGGGTGAACCGCAGTACTTCGTGCCGATGGCCATCGTCGGGTTCTTCATGCTGCTCTCTGCAGTACTGATGGTGATCCTGTCGAGACTGCGCTCCACGCGTCTCATCGAGCAGGAATCCGCCGTCAACGCGGTGCCGACTCACTAGTCAGCCCTGCTTCACCGGTGGCCGCCGCTCGCGCGGCGGCCACCCCCGAAACTCTCTTCTCTCTCCCTGGAGCTCTACCATGACGCGCCTATTCAACGATCCGGCCGACTTCGCCGACGAGATGATCGACGGTTTTGTCGCCGCCAATTCCCGCCAGGTGCGCAAGGTCACCGGTGGGGTCGTGCGCAGCACCCGCACGCCCGACGGTGAAGTCGCCGTCGTCATCGGTGGTGGCTCCGGTCACTACCCCGCTTTCGGCGGCATTGTCGGGCAGGGGCTCGCGCACGGCGCGGCCATGGGAAACCTCTTCGCCTCGCCCTCGGCCCAGCAGGTCGAATCGGTGGCCACTTCGGCCAACCGTGGCGGGGGAGTGCTGCTCAGCTACGGCAACTACGCCGGTGACGTGCTGCACTTCACCCAGGCGCAGTCCAAGCTCAACGCCGCCGGGATCCCGACGCGCAGCGTCGCCGTGACCGACGACATCTCCAGCGCACCGCTCGCCGAGAAGCACAAGCGCCGCGGAATCGCCGGGGACCTCACGGTCTTCAAAACTGCTGCCGCCGCTGCCGGCGCCGGCTACTCGCTCGACGAGGTCGTGCGGGTTGCCGAACTGGCCAACGAACGCACCCGCTCCTTCGGCGTCGCCTTCACCGGGTGCACGTTGCCCGGTGCCGAGACCCCGCTCTTCACCGTTCCCGATGGCCGCATGGCCGTCGGAATGGGCATCCACGGCGAGCCCGGCATCGGCGAGACCGACGTGCCCACCGCCGATGAACTCGCCGTACTGTTCGTCGAGTCGCTCCTGGCCGAACTGCCCGACGGCATCGACCATGCAGCCGGCAACCGGGTCGGTGTGATCCTCAACGGCCTCGGTTCGGTCAAGTACGAAGAACTGTTCGTCATCTACCGCCAGATCGCGATCCTGCTCGACGAAGCGGGGCTCGAGGTCATCGATCCCGAGGTCGGCGAACTCGTGACGAGCTTCGACATGGCCGGCGCATCGCTCACGCTGTTCTGGCTCGATGACGAACTCGAGGGATTCTGGCGTGCCCCGGCCGACACCCCCGCCTACCGCAAGGGCTCGATCGCCGCGGTCGAGCAGCTCGAGGCGAGCGAGATCGAGGCCGATCTGGCCGTCGTGATCCCCGACGCGAGTGACGAGTCGAAGAAGGCAGCGCGCACGGCGAGCCTCGCCGTCGCCGCGATCGCCGCCGTCATCGACGAACATGCCGACGAACTCGGGCGAATCGACGCGGTCGCGGGTGACGGCGACCACGGCATCGGCATGCAGCGTGGAGCGCGAGCGGCGGCCGTCGCGGCCGTCGACGCTCTCTCGGCCGGTGCGGGTGCCCACACCCTTCTCGACCTCGCCGGCGAGGCGTGGGCAAACAAGGCCGGCGGCACCTCGGGCGCGCTCTGGGGAGTCGCCCTGTCGTCCCTCGGGGCCGAGCTCGGTGATACCGGAAAGCCCGGGTCCAGCCAGGTCGCCGCCGGTGCCCAGGCTGCCCGCGACGGAATCATGTCGTTCGGCAAGGCGGAGGTCGGCGACAAGACGATGGTCGACGCTCTCGTGCCGTTCAGCGACACGCTGACCGCCCAGGTCGCCGCCGGTGCTCCCCTCGCCCAGGCCTGGAAGACCGCCGCGGATGCCGCCACCGCAGCCGCGACCGCCACCGCCGACCTGCTCCCGCGTATGGGCCGCGCCCGCCCTCACGCCGAGAAGAGCCTCGGCACACCGGACGCCGGCGCCTACTCCTTCGGCCTCATCGTGCAGGCGATCGCCGCCGTGCTCGCGGATGAGAACACCGCCGACACCAGCCTCGACAACTAAGAAAGCATACACACATGACTGACCAGCTTCGAATCGTCATCGGTTCCGACGACGCGGGATTCGACTACAAGGAG
>Ga0247736_10000237_pt1 | contig 20134 bp, 20 predicted proteins | sample UWRJL193509B2_FD_180935 | JGI IMG/M metagenome (GOLD analysis project Ga0247736, IMG submission 180935) | Plant litter microbial communities from Arlington Agricultural Research Station in Wisconsin, United States - UWRJ-L193-509B-2 | ecosystem: Environmental > Terrestrial > Plant litter >...
CCGCCGCGCGATCCCGTGCAGCGCAGGGCAGAAGGGGTCGGCAGCGGCGAGGTGCTGCACCGAGCCGCGGTCGTAGAAGGTGTCGGCGCGGCCGTGCGTGCGGTCGATGAACTGGTCGGTCAGCACAAGGCTTCCCGGCGGGTACTCGGGGCTCACCCCTCCGACGGCGGCACTCGACAGGATCGCTTTCACGCCGAGCGAGGCGAGCGCCCAGAGGTTCGCGCGGTAGTTGATGAGGTGCGGCGCGACCGAGTGATCGGTGCCGTGCCGGGTCAGGAAGGCGACGGTGCGTCCGGCCAGCTCACCGATGGTGACCTCGGCGGGTCCATAGGGCGTCTCGATGCGATGGCGATCGGATGCCTCGGGGTCGAACAGGCTGTACAGGCCGGAGCCACCAATAACGGCGATGGACGCGGAGGGTGTTGTCATCGGTCCAGTCTTCCAGCCCTTGCCTGAAGGCGCGCCTCCGATCCTGCGCGGCATCCGTTCGACTCAGCCGCCGATCGCGACCTTCGCGATAGACACGCTGGCCGCCGCCACCGCGACCCCCACTCCCACCAGAACAAACCGGTGGGAACTCGGCTGCCCGCGGAACCTCTCCGCCGTCGCCCCGATCATCCCGATCCGCACGCAGATCAGCAGTTCCGCGCCGAGCTGCACAAGGGTCTCGTCGCCGCCGAGCCATCCGCCCACCGCGAGCACCCCGATGGGCGCGATCATCGCGGTCACTATCGGCAGTGAGTGCCGAGCCGCGCCCAGCAGCGCGCCCAGCACGGACCGGTGCCCGTGCCCAATCCGCCGCCCGAGCATGTCGGCGAACGCGTGGGCGATAAACGTCGAGAGCCCGGCGCCCACAATCGTCAGCGCACCCTGCCCGCTCACGGCCGTGGTCGGCAGCAGGGCCAGCAGGGCGCCGAGCACCACAAGGTGTCCGTAGACAAAGGCGGTGATGCGTCCGGATGCTTCTGCCGCAGTCAATATCGGCGGGTCGAGGTACCTCAGCGCCACTCGCATCGCGAGCGTGGTGGGCGCCTCGGCGTCTGGTCTCGGAATCGAGGTGGTGATGGTCGCTCGCGAGACATCCACCGCCGAAGGAGAAACGGATGGGCGCTCAAGCCGGGTCAGTACGGGAGGCGTCATTCGCACACGCTAAAGACGGTTTCTCTGTGCGGCCTATCAGTCGCATCGGTGGCCGGTGACAGTGGCCCCGGCGTCTGGTGACATTTCCCGTGGCTTCGGTGATGCGGCCCTCGGCGTCCGGTGACAGCGGCCTCGGCGTCGGGTGACAGTGCCCTCGGCGCCGCGCGAATCTGTATGTCGCCGCCTGGTACGCCCACGCCAGGGGCCGATAAGCGCAAGTGCGCGATTACGTGGGGCCGGAACGCGCAAAACCTAGATTATGCGGGGCCGGAACGCGCAAGTATGCGATTACCGGGGGCTAAAACGTGCAGCTACGCGAATACGCGGGGCCGGAACGCGCGGGTGCGAAATTACGTGGGGCCCGTACGCGCAGGCGCGACATCACGTGGGGCCGGTACGCGCAGGACACCACTTCATCCGGGGCCGATACGCGCAGGGGTTTTCAGATCAGGGGCCAACACGTGCAGTGTGCGTTGATTTTTCGGCCCCGGATGAGTTGGGTCGGCCCCGGGCGAAAGCGTCCACGAATTTAATGGCCCCGGTTACAAGCGCGGGCGCGTAAAACACCAGTTGGGGTCAGGCGTGAGCAACACCTGTTGGGCCAGGCGTTGATGTGGGGTGAGGGTGGTTGTCAGCGAGGTCCGGGTGCTGGGGTGCCGGATGCCCCGAGCGCGAACTCCATCGAACTGCGCAGTGTCGCCGGGCCGAGTCGAAGAACACCCGAGGTCAGTGGCTCGCAGCGCATCCCGCCACGACCGCGAAGCGCTTTATGGGCGCCGGGGGCGAGGGTGACATCCATCCAGGCGCAGGGATTCGCTGGTCGGTTGGCCAGGAAAACCACTTCGCCGCCCCCAGTGTCGAGGCTGAAGGTGGTGCCGCGCATGGAGTCGATATCAACACCGCGTAGCAGGATATTGCGACGTGTTGCCGAAGCATCCAACCCCCGCGCAATGCCGAGATCGTCGGCCACCGCATCAAGCACCTCGGAGGCCATCACCGTCACCGAAGCATGCACGTGCGCGGGTTTGGCGAAGTAGCGATCGCCGACCACACCGAGCCCAGCGCGGATCTCGATCGACTCGCGCACCTCGGGGCCTACGGCAGAAAGCGGTCCATCGGACGGGCGGCCCTCATAGCGGGAGATGGGGGAGGCCAGCAGCAGCACAATTTCGACCTCGCGGGTGAACGGGCGGGCTTCCATTCCGACAGGTTACCCACGCTCGGGGTGAGGTGCGGGGGAGGCGAGCGGGCAGGCCGAGCGGAGGCGAGCGGGCAGGTCGAACGGAGGCGGCCGAGAGGTGGAGCGGAGGGCGAACGGGGGATGGATGCGCGCACTTAAGGAACCCCGCCCGCATCACGGTAGACTGTGCTCCCTATGGCACATCTTCTCGGGGCGGAAGCTCTTCATCTTGAGTATCCGAATCGGGTCATCTTTGACTCCGTGACAATTGGCATCGACGAGGGCCAGCGCATCGGCATCGTCGGTCGCAACGGCGACGGCAAGTCAACGCTTATGCGTTTGATGGCCGGCACGCTCGAGCCCAACAGCGGTCGAGTGACCCGCCGCGGCGGCATCCTTCTGGGAATGCTCGACCAGGCCGACGAAATGGACGACGACCTCACGGTCGCCGCAGCCATCGTTGGCGACCGCCCAGAATACGAGTGGGCCAGTGACCCGCGCGTGCGCGACGTACTCGGCGGCCTCGTGGAGGGCGTCCCGTGGGAGGCCCGCATCGGCCAGCTCAGTGGTGGCCAGCGCCGCCGCGTTGCGCTCGCCGCACTCCTGGTCGGCGACTGGGACATCATCTTTCTCGACGAGCCCACTAACCACTTGGACGTCGAAGGTATCTCCTGGCTCGCCCAACACCTCAAGCGCCGCTGGAACACGGACGCCGGAGCGCTCGTGGTTGTGACTCACGACCGGTGGTTCCTCGACGAGATCTGCACCGACACCTGGGAGGTGCACGATCGCCTCATCGAGCCCTTCGAGGGTGGCTACGCGGCCTACATTCTCCAGCGCGTCGAACGTGACCGTTCGGCTGCGGCATCCGAATCCAAGCGCCAGAACCTTATGCGCAAAGAGCTCGCCTGGCTCGGTCGCGGCGCCCCGGCCCGCAGCACCAAGCCGAAGTTCCGTATCGATGCGGCCAACGAGCTCATCGCCAACGAACCGCCTCCCCGCGACAAAATCAGTCTCGCCTCCATGGCGATGCAGCGTCTCGGCAAGGATGTTGTTGACCTCGAGAACATCTCCGTCACCTATGAAGACCGCATCAACGGCGGATCCAAAGAGGTACTGAAAGACGTCACCTGGCGTATCGCCCCGGGCGAGCGCACCGGCATCCTCGGGGTGAACGGCGCGGGCAAGTCCACGCTGCTCAGCCTCGTCACCGGAACCCTGCTTCCCACCACCGGTAACGTCAAGCGCGGAAAGACCATCAAGGTCTCCACGCTCACCCAGCAGCTCGGCGAGCTCGCCGAGATCTGGGAAGACCGCGTCAGTGAGGTGCTCGGTCGCCAGAAGAGCACCTACGTCTCCGGCGGCAAGGAAATGACTCCGAGCCAGCTGCTCGAGCGCGTCGGCTTCGGCAGTGACGCACTCTCGAACAAGGTGAAAGAGCTCTCGGGTGGACAGAAGCGTCGCCTGCAGCTGCTGCTGATCATCCTCGACGAGCCCAACGTTCTGATCCTTGACGAACCGACTAACGACCTCGACACCGACATGCTCGCCGCGATCGAGGACCTCCTCGACTCGTACCCGGGCACACTCCTTGTTGTCTCGCACGACCGGTACCTGCTCGAGCGCGTCACCGACCAGCAGTACGCGGTGCTCGGTGGCAACCTCCGCCACCTGCCCGGCGGCGTCGACGAGTACTTGAAGCTTCGTAGTGGACAGCTCTCGGCAGCCAGTGCCGCTGCGGCATCCGGCAACAAGCCCAAGCAGCCCGAAAACAGCAACCGTCCGAAGGGTGCCGAACTGCGCGCCGCGGAGAAGGAGCTGGCCGCAGCCGGTCGCAAGATCGAGAAGTCGACGGCGCGCATCACCGACCTGCACGTGCTGATCGCGACGCACGACCAGTCCGATTACGCGGGCCTCGGCAAGCTGAGCGACGAGATCGCGACGCTCGAGAAGACCGTCGCCGAGGTCGAGTCGCGTTGGCTCGAGCTCACGGAACTGCTCGGCTAGATCGCCGGTTAGATCACCAAAAAAGCCGCTGCGTCCGGGCCATTGTGCCGGGTCGTAGCGGCTTTTGTGTGTCTGCTCGGTGTGCGCTGTGTGTGCGCCACCGTGTGCCCGTGGCGGCGTTTATGACAGAAAATTATCTTCTGTCGTGTGGCCCGATACGATCAACAGGTGATGAGTACCCGGGTGACCTTTCGACGTAGTGCGTTCGGCGTGGCAATAGCGCTGACATCAGTGGCCATGTTGACCGGATGCTTGGGCGCCAAAATCGCGATCCCGACCAACACCCCCGCCCCGGTCGTCACCGTCACGGTGACTCCCACCCCGGTGCCAGTGCCCACCGTGACCGTCACCCCGGAGGCCGCACCCGTGGAGCCGCCGCCCGTCGAAGAGATTGTTCCCGTTCCCGAGGACGAGCCCATCGTGCTGGTTCCGCCGACGGACAACGGGGTCATTCCGCGCGCCACCGGCAGTGTGGAAATTGACTCTGCCGGCACCCCGTACCGCTACACCGTGGCGGCCGGCGACGTCGCCGTCGAGATCTGCACCCGCTTCAACCGCTACATCTGGCAGCTCACGGACAACAATGCGGTGACCCTCGCCAACCCGTTCCTGTTGCACGCGGGTGACGTTATCCTGCTGACGGCGAACCCGATGCCCGAGGGTTACGTCATCCCGACGCAATAGGTCTGCGCGTCACACTTCGGAACACAATTTCACTCGCGGCACGGGCGCAGTAACACTGGAGTTGTCGGTCACAGCCCGACAAAACGACCCCAGCCGAGGAGTTTTTCATATGTCCGCAATTCCCCCGAGCAACGACAGCGTTGTTCTCCCACCCAAGCGCAGTAACACTGGCAAGATCATCGGAATCGTGGCCGCCATTGTTGTGGTCATCGTCGTCGCCGTCCTTATTGTGGTGAACCTCAACAAGCCCGCCGCATCCACCGACGCCGGTGCCGACTCCGGTGCCATCACGAGCGGACTCGGCTCGGCCGACGACCCCGTACAGATCGGTGTTGTGGGCGCGAGCGACCCGTACTGGACCGTCTACGCCGACGCAGCCGAGGCCGAGGGCATCAGCGTCAACATCATTGACTTCGCCGAGTACAACCAGCCCAACCCGGCACTGACCGAGGGTGAGCTCGACCTCAACCAGTTCCAGCACCTCGTGTACCTCGCGCAGTACAACGTCGACGCCGGTGAAGACCTCACCCCGATTGGCTCCACCGCGATCTACCCGCTGGGCCTCTACTCCGACAAGTACACCTCGGTCGACGAGATCGCTGACGGCGACACCGTCGCGATCCCCAACGACCCCAGCAACCTCGCCCGCGCCCTCGGTGTGCTGCAGGCTGCAGGACTCGTAGAGCTGACCACCGACGACTCCACCTTCGCGACCCTCGCCGACGTCGACACCGACGCCTCGCGTGTTGTGATCACCGCCCTTGAGCCGTCGCTCACCGCGACGTCGCTGCCCGACGTCGCCGCCGCGATCGTCAACAACGACTTCCTCGAGGGAGCCGGCCTCGAAGGCACCGACGCCCTGGCGCAGGACGACCCGGAGAACCCCGCCGCGAAGCCCTACATCAACGTCTTCGCCTCGACCGCGGACAACGCGGACGATGAGGTTCTCAACCGTCTTGTGGAGATCTACCAGAACGACCAGGCCGTGCTCGACGGTGTGGTGGAGCAGTCCGGTGGCACCGCCATCATCACTAAAACCCCGGTTGCCGACCTCGTCGCCACCCTCAAGGAGATCGAGGAGAACGTCGGCGAGTAGTTTCGCCCGCGAACTCCGGTGCCGGGGTAGGCCCTCCGCGAACGCTTCAGGCGATCGCGGGCGTCGACCCCGGCACCATCACCATTTCACCGAAGGACCACAATGCCGATCGTCTCCCTCACGGGCGTCACCAAGACCTTTCCCGGTCGCGCCAAAAATGAGCCCGAGTTGCGGGCGATCGACGGGGTCGACCTCGACATCGAGGCCGGCGATATCTACGGAATCATCGGTTACTCGGGCGCAGGCAAAAGCACCCTGGTCCGCCTCATCAACGCGCTCGAACTGCCCAGCTCCGGCAGCATTGTGGTGAACAACACCGAGATCGCCGGCGTCACAGAGCGCGAGCTGCGCAAGGTGCGGCTCGGCATCGGCATGATCTTCCAGCAGTTCAACCTGTTCAACTCGCGCACCGTCTGGCGCAATATCGAGTACCCGCTGCAGGTGGCGGGGGTGGACGTCGCGGAGCGCAACACCCGCATCTCCGACCTGCTCAAGTTTGTGGGCCTCGCCGACAAAGCCGCTGCCTACCCCAATGAGCTCTCGGGCGGCCAAAAGCAGCGTGTGGGCATTGCCCGCGCCTTGGCGACCTCACCGAGCATCCTCCTCGCCGACGAGGCCACCAGCGCGCTCGACCCCGAGACCACCCGCGAGGTGCTCGCCCTGCTCAAACGCGTCAACGAGGAATTCGGAACCACCATTGTCGTGATCACCCACGAGATGGAGGTCATTCGCTCCATTGCCCACAAGGTCGCCGTGATGGACTCCGGCCGCATCGTCGAGCGGGGGAGCGTCTTCGACGTGTTCTCCGCCCCGCAGACGTCCGCCGCGCAAAAGTTCGTGGCCACGGTTGTTCGTGCGGTTCCCGAAGCTGATGAGCTGTCAGTGCTGCGGTCCAGGCATCCCGGCCGCATCGTCACCCTCTCTTTCAGCGACGGCAGCGCCTCGCAGTCGGAGATCTTTTTCGAGTTCGGCCGCCAGGGTGTGCGGTTCGAGCTCATCTACGGCGGTATCAACGACATCCAGGGGCGCACCTTCGGTCACCTCACCCTCTCGCTCGGTGGTGACCCGGCCGCCATCGACGCCTCGCTCGCCGCCATCGAATCGCTCGTCACCGTGACGGAGGTGCACTAACCATGGATGATCTGATCACCCTCCAGCCGCTGTTCTGGGAAGCGGCCGTCGAGACGCTCTACATCGTGGGGCTGACGCTGCTCTTCGGCGGAATTGTCGGAATGCTCATCGGCCTCGGCCTGTACACAACCCGGCGCGGCAGCCTGCTGCAGAACCGTGTGGTGTTCGGCACACTCAACTTCATTGTGAACACGTTCCGGCCGATCCCGTTCATCATTTTCCTCGCGGCCGCCCAACCACTCGCCCGGGTGGTCATCGGCACCGGAATCGGCAACAGCGCCATCATCTTCACCCTGTCGCTGGCCGCCTCCTTCGCCATCGGCCGCATTGTCGAGCAGAACCTGCTCACGGTCGAACCCGGTGTGATCGAGGCCGCACGGTCGGTGGGCGCTGGCCCGTTCCGCATCATCGGTCAGATCCTGCTTCCCGAAGCGCTCGGCCCGCTCATCCTCGGTTACGCGTTTATCTTCGTCGCGATTGTCGACATGGCCGCGGTCGCCGGGTACGTCGGTGGAGGTGGCCTCGGCGCCTTCGCGCTGCTCTACGGCTACCGCCAGTTCAACCCCGTGGTCACGTGGGCCGCGGTGCTGCTCATCATCGTTCTGGTTCAGCTGGTGCAGTTCGGTGCCAACTGGCTGGCCCGCAAGGCGCTCCGCCGCTAGATGGGACGTGGTGCGGGGGTGGATGCTCCCGCACCAGCTCAGTCGAAGTCGAGACTCAGTTTGCGCAGCAGCGCGCTGAGGCGTTCCTGGTCGGCGGAACTCAGCCCGTCGAGCAGCTCGCCCTCGGCTCGGAGGAGTGTGCTGATCGCGGCATCCACCCGTTCCCGACCCCGCACCGTCATTCGGACAAGAATGCCGCGCCCATCGTTCGGGTCGGTGCTGCGGTCAACCAGCTGCCGCTCGACCAGACGGTCGATGCGGTTGGTCATGGTGCCGCTGGAGACCAGCGTCTGCTGCAGCAGGGCCTTCGGGCTGAGGCGGTAGGGCGACCCGGCACGGCGCAGCGCGGCGAGCACGTCGAATTCCCACGGCTCCAGGTCGCTCGCGGCGAACGCGAGGCGTCGCTCCCGCTCGAGATGACGCGCCAGGCGCGCCACCCGGCTCAGTACCTGCAGCGGGGTGAAGTCCAGGTCGGGGCGTTCCCGCTGCCACGCGCCGACAATGCGGTCGACTTCATCATGTGCGGGCATGCCCCCATTATCGCGGCACAATCGCGACGTCGGGGTTTTCGCACCACGCCACCAGCGACGGCCACGCGCCATACCCCGCCTCGGAGTTGAGGTGTCCCTGCCCCTCGAGCACCACCGTGCGGATGCCGAACCGGTCGCCGAACACCCGGGCGGCGCCGTCGGGACAGTACTCGTCGTTGTCGCTCGCCACAATCGTCAGGCGCGGTCGGTCGGCGGGCGCGATCTTCAGGCCGAGGGCGACAAACCCGGCCACCTCCGGGCTGCCCATCAGCACCCGCGGGTCGGGCGGAGCGACCAGCAGAATGCGCTCCACGCCGAGATCACCGGGCCGAGCACCCAGCCAGAGTAGGCAGGAGAGGCTGTGGCAAATAACAACAATGGGCAGCCCGGTGGATGCCAATGTGTCGAGTGACCGTTCGGCGACAGACTTCCATTCCGACACGGTGGGTTCATCGGGGGAGGGCAGCTGGGGATACTCCACCCGGTGCCCGCGCGCGGTGAGCTGCGCCGCCGCCTCGCGTTGCCAGTGCCCGGGAGGGCGCCGGTTGTGCCAGCCGTGTAGAAAAAGAATCCCGAACCGTGGTGCGCTCAACTCGACCCATTTCGCCTGATGTGTGTCGCGGGCCCGGCGACACGGGCCGGGGTGAGCCGATTCTGCCCTACGTGGCGCAGCACGGGAGGGTCTTGCGCCGACGATTTTGGAGGGTTCGTGTCACGCGGACTGCGGGGGAGGCGGGATCTGGCAGACTTGGACCGCACGAAACTGTGTAATCCGCCTTGGTGTAATGGCAGCACGTCAGCCTTTGGAGCTGTTCGGTCTAGGTTCGAGTCCTGGAGGCGGAGCGTAAAAACGACGCGGTGCGGCGTTTTTACGTGTCCGGTGCGGAGCACACGACCCGCAGCCGGCAGTGCGCGTCGACCCTCACGAGGAGAACACCCGAATGACCGATTCCCACCTCGCCATCATCATCCTTGCCGCAGGCCAGGGCACCCGGATGAAGTCTGCGAAGCCCAAGGTTCTCCACCACCTCGCCGGGGTGCCGCTGGTGGGCCACGTGCTGGCGACCGCGCAGGAACTCGACCCAGCTCATATCTTCGCCGTGGTGCGCCATGAGCGCGACATCGTTTCCTCGGCCATCACGGCACTGCTGCCCGGTGTGGTCATTGTCGACCAGGACGAGGTTCCCGGCACCGGCCGCGCCGCCGAAGTAGCGCTGCACCTGCTGCCGACCGACTTCGCTGGCGACGTGGTGGTGGTCAGTGGCGATGTTCCGCTCCTCGACGCGGCCACCCTCAACGGCTTGATCACTGCCCACCGCGCCAGTGCCGCGGCTGCCACACTGCTGTCGGCCGTTCTCGACGACGCCACCGGCTACGGCCGTATTGTTCGGGATGCCGCCGGGTCAGTTGACCGGATCGTCGAGCAGAAGGACGCCACCGAGGAGGAGCGTGCCCTCACCGAGGTGAACTCCGGCACCTACATCTTCCGCGCCGGTGACCTGCGCGACCAGCTCGCCCTGGTGGGCACCGAAAACGCCTCGGGCGAGAAGTACCTCACCGACGTGGTCGGTTTGCTTCGCGCGGCCGGCTCCGACGTCACCGCCGTTCCCGTCAGCGAGAGCTGGATCGTTGAAGGCATCAACGACCGCGTGCAGCTCGCCGAGGCCGCCCGTCGTCTCAATCGACTGATTGTGCGCGGCTGGCAGCGCGCCGGCGTCACCATCCTCGACCCCGAGTCCACCTGGATCGACCTGCAGGCGACCATCGCGCCCGACGTCGAGCTGCTCCCCGGAACCTCGATCAGCGGCCCCACGGTCATCGAACGCGGCGCCATCATCGGCCCGGACACCAGCCTGGTCTCCTGCGAGATCGGCGAGGGCGCCACCGTGCGTCGCACCGACGCCACCCTCGCGGTCATCGGCGCGAATGCCACGGTCGGCCCGTTCGCCTACCTGCGGCCCGGAACCTACCTCGGGGAGGGCGGCAAAATCGGTACCTTCGTCGAGACAAAAAACTCGACCATTGGTGCCGGAAGCAAGGTGCCCCACCTCAGCTACATCGGTGACACCACGGTGGGTGTGGAATCCAACGTGGGTGCCGGAACAATCACGGCCAACTACGACGGAGTCAACAAAACGAAGACCGTGGTGGGGTCGCACGTTCGCACCGGGTCGCACAACGTCTTCGTCGCCCCCGTTAGAATTGGCGATGGAGCGTACACAGGTGCCGGCACGGTCGTCCGCAAGGACGTCCCAGCGGGGGCGCTGGCCATCAATGTCGCTCCGCAGCGCAACATGGTCGGCTGGGTCGAGACCAACCGGGCGGGTACTGCAGCGGCAACTGCCGCAGCAGAATCGTCCGCCGCGGAATCTGCTTAGCCTTTCGGGTCTACGCGGGATGTGCCGCCGGCAGGAAACTGTCGCCCGGGGCATCCACCAAAAATAAAATAGGCAAGATTTCAAGTAGTGAATGTCGGTTCGCCGGCAGAGAGCGGGATACGTGTCCGAGATCAAAGTCGCCGGAGAAAAGAGACTCGTCATCGTCTCCGGACGGGCCTACCCCCAGCTCGCTGTGGATATCGCCGAGGCCCTCGACACCGATGTGGTGCACACCGATGCACGCACCTTCGCAAACGGCGAAATCTACGCCCGGTATGACGAGAGTGTTCGCGGCGCGGACGTTTTTGTTATCCAGTCGCTGACGTTCCCCATCAACGAGTGGTTTATGGAACAGCTGATCATGGTTGACGCTCTCAAGCGCGCCTCGGTCAAGCGCATCACCGTTGTTGCCCCCTTCTACCCGTACGCCCGCCAGGACAAAAAGGGCCGTGGTCGCGAGCCGATCAGCGCCCGCCTCGTCGCCGACCTGTACAAGGCCGCCGGTGCCGACCGCATTATGAGCGTCGACCTGCACGCCGCTCAGATCCAGGGTTTCTTCGACGGTCCCGTCGACCACCTCTTCGCAATGCCCGTGCTGCTCGAGCACTTCAAAAAGCTCGACGCCAGCACCCTCACCGTCGTGTCGCCCGACATGGGCCGCGTTCGTGTCGCGGACATCTGGAGCGACAAGCTCGGCGCCCCGCTGGCCATCATCCACAAGCGTCGCGACCCGCTGGTTCCCAACCAGGTCTCCGTGCACGAGATCGTCGGTGAGGTCAAAGACCGCGTCTGCCTCATCGTTGACGACCTCATCGACACCGGCCGCACCATCGCCAAGGCTGCAGAAGCCCTCAAGGCTGCTGGCGCCACTCGCGTGATCGTCGCTGCTACTCACGCGGTGTTCTCCGACCCCGCGACCGAGCTGCTGCAGACGGACTTCATCGACGACGTTGTGGTCACCGACACACTGCCCGTGCCCGAGGAGAAGCGCTTCCCGACCCTCACCGTGCTGCCGATCGCCCCGCTCATCGCTCGCGCGATCTATGAGGTCTTCGACGACGGATCCGTCACGTCGATGTTCGACGGCGCGGCATAACTCCCGCGTCACCCCCGCATTTCACTACGGCGTCATTGCTCCTCCGGGAGTGGTGGCGCCGTTGTGCGTCTGCGTTGTGCGTTGTTACGCGCCGGTTTCTGACCGCGACGGCAGTTTCGGTGTACCCGGGATGAGGCCGAGGGATGCCACGTGGCGGTCACCACCGAAGGCGCCCACGCTGTAACACTCCCAGCCGATGCCGCCCTCGCCGAAAAATTCGAAGCTGGCGGATGCTCCGATAGCACCCGGTTCTTCATAGGCGACCCAGATCGCACAACTCGCCTGAGCGGTTCTGCTGCCCACACTGACCGTGGTCATGATGCCGGGGAGAACCAGTGCGACGAGGCCAAGAACAACCACAACCTGGGTGATCACGCGCATCCGGCGTCCACGGAGGGGCCGGTCGCCGGTGGGCTGGTAACCGGCGAGTTCTGGGTTGTCGTCCGAGAGGCTCATCTCCGACAAGTCTTCCATGATCGGGCGACCGGATGCGGTGTCGTGTGCTCCGCACAAATCACGCTTCGGTCACGACGGTTACTTCGAGTCGGCCTTGCCCTCGGCAATAAACGCCAGGCGATTCAGCGTCTCGACGTTGCGCGCGTGCAGGATCACATCGAGCACGATCTTGGGCACATACGACCCAGGGCCCCGGACGGCCCGCTCGCGCAGCCGCACCACACATCCGTCGCCGCGGGGACGAACGTCGATCGTCACAATGGCCTCGCCGAGCGGCCAGCCGGAAGGTTTCATCACCGCGTGGCGGGGTGGGTCCCACTCGAGCATGGTGGTCTGGTCGTTGATCAGCAGCGGCCAGACGCCGAACGAGTGCTTGAGGTGGGAGCCTTCGTTCGGCCACGCCACGTCGACATCCCGCATCCGCGAGGCACCAACGACCCAGGTCGGGAAGACCCAGCCGTCGGCGAGAACCTCAAAGACGTGTTCGGGACTGCAGTCCATCCGGCGCACATTCGTTGACATACCTTGCATTCTGCACCAAAACTTTCGATCCATCGCCAAAGCGAACGTGGTCGGGCAGACTCGGGGGTATGCCACTAGCGCGCCTGGGACAGCCCGGCCATGAGATCCCTGTACTGCACACCATCGATGCCACCTACGACCTGCGCAGCATTACCGCAGACCTCACCGGCTCCTTTTTCGACGCGGGAGGTATCGACCTTGCACGTATTGCGGCATCGGTTGGCGATCTGCCGGAGCTGGCCGATGCAGCATCCCTCCGTATCGGCGCCCCGATCGCGACCCCGGGCAAAATTGTGTGCATCGGGCTCAACTACCGTGACCACGCGGCGGAGACCGGCGCGGCGCTGCCCGAGGAGCCCGTGGTGTTTATGAAAGACCCGTCGACCATCGGCGGACCGTTCGACCGGGTGATGATCCCGCGCGGGTCAACCAAAACCGACTGGGAAGTCGAGCTGGGCATCGTCATCGGCCACACGGCGCGCTACCTCGACTCTCCGGATGCCGCGGCCGAGGTCATCGCGGGGTATGTGCTCTCTAACGACGTGTCGGAGCGTGAGTTTCAGCTCGAGCGCGGCGGCACGTGGGACAAGGGCAAAAGCTGCGAGACGTTCAACCCGCTCGGGCCGGTGCTGGTTCCGGCGGACGAGGTGGGCGACCCGCAGTCGCTGCGCCTGCGCACCTGGGTGAACGGCGAACTGCGCCAAGACGGATCCACCTCGAGCATGGTCTTCGGCATCCATCACATCGTCTGGTACCTCAGCCAATTTATGGTGCTGCGCCCCGGCGACCTCATCAACACGGGCACTCCTGCTGGTGTCGCGGGCGGCCATCCGGGCAAACCGTACCTGCGCGACGGTGACGTGGTGGAGCTCGAAGTCGAGCGCCTCGGACGCGCCCGCCAGCGGTACGACCAGGCCTGAGTTCTGCTGTCGCGGCGGCGACAGAGTACTCACGGATCGCGATGCGGGACCACTGAGGGTGTTGTAGTGCGGCGGAGGGAGCTATTCGCGCGTGGCGGAGGGTGATGTGAGGCGGCGGAGGGAGAAGTCGGCTCGTGGAGGGAGCAATCTGCGCGTGGCGGACATCGACGCCGTACCGCGGAGGCAGAGAGTGTCGCTCGCGGATACGGAAACCTACCCGCGGAGGGGGATAGTGTCGCTCGCGGATACGGAAACCTACCCGCGGAGGTAGAAAAAGCAGGTCACGGACCCCTTTAGGGGCTCGCGGACCCCGTCGTTTCGGGTTCCGCGAGCCGTTTTCCCCATCCGCGAGATTTGAGCAGCGCGAGTGGCGAGACGACGTGGAGCAGCGAGGCGTGGAGCTGCGGGCCGAGGTGCAGCGGCGCGACGCAACAACCAGAAAGTCCCGCGGGGTAAGCCAAATGGCTACCCCGCGGGACTTCAGTGCTCAGTACTGAACTCGCTCGATACCGAACCAGCGCCCAGTACTGAACTGGTTCTAACTAGTGCGAGTCGACGGACTCGATCTCGCTGCGGTCACCGCTCCACAGCGTGTGGAAGGTGCCCTCCATGTCGACGCGCTTGTAGGTGTGCGCTCCGAAGAAGTCGCGCTGTCCCTGGGTGAGGGCCGCGGGAAGGCGGTCGGCGCGCAGGCTGTCGTAGTACGAGAGCGACGAGGCGAACACCGGCGCGGGGATACCCGCGTGGGCGGCGTCGGCGACAACGTTGCGCCACGAGGTCTGGGCCTGGGCGACAACATCGGTGAAGAACGGCGCCGTCACGAGTGAGACGAGTCCCGGGTTCTCGGCGTAGGCCTCGGTGATGCGGTTCAGGAAGCGGGCACGGATGATGCAACCACCGCGCCAGATCTTCGCGATCTCGCCCTTTTTGATGTCCCAGCCGTACTGCTCGGCGCCGGCGACGATGGCGTCGAAGCCCTGCGAGTACGCGATGACCTTCGAGGCGTAGAGAGCCTGGCGCACACCCTCGATGAAGCCGTCGACGTTTTCGACGGGGTTGGCCGTCGGGCCGGGGAGAGCGGATGCCGCGGAACGCTGGGCCGGCTTGGACGAGACGGAGCGGGCGAACACGGCCTCGGCGATGCCGGAGACGGGGATGCCGAGGTCGAGGGCGGTCTGCACGGTCCAGACGCCGGTTCCCTTGGAGCCGGCCTGGTCGAGGATGACATCGACGAGCGGCTTGCCTGTTTTGGCGTCGACCTGGCGCAGAACCTCGGCGGTGATCTCGATGAGGTAGCTCTCGAGCTCGCCCTTGTTCCACTCGGTGAAGATGTCGGCGATCTCGGCGGGGGTTTTGCCCGTGCCGCGACGGATGAGGTCGTAGGCCTCACCGATGAGCTGCATGTCGGCGTACTCGATGCCGTTGTGGATCATCTTGACGAAGTGACCGGCGCCGTCGTGGCCGACGTGGGTGACGCAGGGCTCGCCGTCGACAACCGCAGCGATGGACTTGAGGATCGGGCCGAGGGTGACCCACGACTCGTCAGATCCGCCGGGCATAATCGACGGGCCGAGCAGTGCACCCTCTTCTCCACCGGAGATTCCCGCGCCGACGAAGTTGATGCCGGTCTCGCGAACAGCCTTCTCGCGACGGATGGTGTCGGTGAACAGCGCGTTGCCGCCGTCGACGATGATGTCGCCGGGCTCGAAGACGCCGGTGAGGGCGTCGATGACCGCGTCGGTTCCCTTGCCGGCCTGCACCATGATGATCGCGGTACGCGGCTTGGTCAGCGACGCGGCGAACTCCTCATAGGTGGAGGCGGGCAAAAATTCTGCTTCGGGATGCTCGTCGAGCACCGTCTGTGTCTTTTCGTACGAGCGGTTGAAGATCGCGACGGTGTTGCCTTCACGGCTGGCGAGGTTGCGGGCGAGGTTCGACCCCATCACCGCCATACCGATAACGCCGATGTTTGCCTGTGCCTGCGGTGAATCCATGGGGAACTGTCTCCTGTACGCCTACGTGATGAGGAACGAAACCAAGGGCTCGCCTCCCACGGGAAGACTCGGGGAAGCAGGGCGACTGGTGGTGAGCCGCGAACGGCAGGACCGTTCTCAACGCTAGCAAACGAACATGCACACAAACGTGTGTGGTCGGTCGGAGAACCCGCTCTTCTTGCTAACGTGACGGGGAATACCAGTTGTGAGGTTCTCTTAGAACTGTCCGTGGTTCCTGCCCGCCTCGTCCCGAAAGTGCCAATGACGTCACCCAGTGCTTCGCCCCGCAGCATCCCGAACACCAACGCCTCGACCAGCACCGTGCCCCCGCTGGTGGTGATGGGAGTCACCTCGAGCGGCAAATCCACGGTTGGGATGGATATCGCCGAGACGCTCGGCATCCCCTTCACCGACGGCGACGACCTGCACCCGGCGAGCAACAAAGCGAAGATGGCCGCGGGCATCCCGCTCGACGACACCGATCGGTGGCCCTGGCTGCACGTGATCGGCGAGTACATGGCCGCCGAACTCGCGCTGGGGCAGCCCACCGTGGTGGCGTGCTCGGCGCTCAAGCGCTCGTACCGCGATCTGCTGCGCGAGCACGTGCCGTCCGTGGTGTTTGTGCATCTCACTGGCCCTGCGGACGTGATTCGTGACCGGATGCTCGCGCGCACCCACGAATTTATGCCCACGGCACTACTGACCAGCCAGCTGGCGACGCTCGAGCCCATCGAGTCCGACGAACGCGCCATCCTCGTCGACATCACCGCAACGCCCGCGGAGATTGTGCGCGAGGTGCAGCGGCGCCTCCCGGAGTTCGCGAACCCGCTCGTCTAGAGTCGAGGCACACAACAACCGGGGGAACAATGCGGGGGAACAATGACTGACCGACTTCGACTTGTTCTCGCCACGCCCCTGAGCGAAGAGTTGTGTGCCCTGGTTGAGCTGCGCGAACCCCGCATCGACCTCATCCGCGACCAGACGCTGCTGCCGCCGCAGCTCCACGCCGGCGACCACCGCGGTGACCCCGCCTTTGTGCGTACCCCCGCCCAGCAGGCCCGGTTCGACGCCATGGTGGATACCGCCGATGCCCTCTACGGCTTGCCGGGGGAGTCCTCCGCGCAGCTCGCCCGCACCGTTGCCGCAAACCCGGGCCTGCGCTGGGTGCACACCACTCCCGCCGGCGGCGGATCCCAGGTGCACGACGCGAACCTCCCCGCCGACGCGCTCGAGCGCATCATCTTCACGCAGTCGGGCGGGGTGCACGCCGAACCTCTCGCCGAGTTCGCCCTTCTCGGCGTTCTCGCCGGCATCAAGGGACTTCCCCGTCTCCAGGCCGCCCAGGCCCGCGGAGAGTGGGCCGCGCGCCAGACGGTCAGTGTGATGAGCAGCCAGACGATTGTTGTGGTGGGCCTCGGTGGTATCGGCCGCGCCACCGCCGAGAAATTCGCGCTGCTCGGTGCCCGCGTTATTGGGGTGCACCGTCGCCCGGTCGATGTTGCGGGTGTGGTCGAGGTGGTGCCCGTTGAATCGCTGGGGGATGCCGTGGCAGAAGCCGATGCGATCATCATGACCCTTCCGGGCACAGCACACACCGAAAAGATGCTCAGCCGCGACGTTCTCGCCCGGCTGCGTCCCGGCACCACCGTGGTCAACGTCGGACGAGGATCCACCGTCGACGAAGACGCCCTCGTGGAGGCCCTCAATGACGGACGGGTGGGCTACGCGGCCCTCGACGTCTTTCGAGTTGAACCACTCCCGGCATCCAGCCCGCTCTGGGCGCACCCTCGGGTTCTCGTCAGTCCGCACACCAGCGCGCTGCACAGTGGTGAGGACCGCCTCATCGCGGAGCTCGTCGCGGAGAACGCCACGCGCATTCTCGACGGCCTCCCGATGGTGAACCGGGTCAACACCGTGGAATTCTACTGACGCTTCTTTGCTAGAGTGGCTTCTTGGTTTGTGTACGCCGTTTGTGGTGTGCTCCGACCGGAACTTCGGCGAGGGAATCGAACTTCGTGTAAACGACGAGAGATTCCGTTATCGACGCGGTGGTGCAGGCTTCGGTCTTCCTCACGCTGACATGCGTTCGAGTTGAGACGTTCGAATGAGAACAAAACGAAACGGGCCTGCCGGTCCGGCAATAAGGAGAAAATCATGGCTGACAAGAACAGCTCCAACTACCTCGCAGCTGAGCTGCGCACGTCCTTCGGCAAGGGAGCGGCTCGCAAGATCCGCGCCCTGAACAAGATCCCCGCCGTCATCTACGGCCACGGAACCGAGCCGCAGCACGTGACCCTTCCCGGTCACCAGGTTGCACTGATCATCCGCAAGTCGAACCAGGTTCTGGAACTCGACATCGAGGGCAAGAGCCAGCTGGCACTCGTCAAGGATGTCCAGAAGGACCCGGTACGCCAGATCATCGAGCACCTCGACCTCATCGTTGTCCGCAAGGGCGAGAAGGTCACCATCGACGTGTCCGTCCGTGTTGAGGGCGAGCCTGCTGGCGGCGCCGCAGCGATCCAGGACAACACCAGCGTCTCGGTTGAGGCCGAAGCGACCCACATCCCCGAGTTCTTCACCGTGAGCGTTGAGGGCGTCGAAGCCGGCACCTCGATCTACGCCAAGGACATCGAGCTCCCCTCCGGCTCCACGCTGATCAGCGACCCCGAGCTGCTCATCGTCAACGTCAGCATCCCCGAGGAAGCCGACCTCGGCGACAGCGAGACTGGCGAAGAGACCGCCGAAGAGACCCCTGCCGAGTCGGCCGAGTAATCTTCTTTTTTCGCAAACATAAGCCAATGGACACTGACCAATGGCTCGTAGTCGGGCTCGGTAACCCCGGGCCCGGCTACGCGGGAAACCGTCACAACGTGGGCCAAATGGTGCTCGCGGAACTGGCGGATCGAGTATCGGCTCCGTTCAAGAGCCACCGCACCAACGCCTCGGTTGCCGAAGGGCGCACCGGGGCCCAGGGCCCGCGACTCATCCTCGCCAAACCCTCCTCGTTTATGAACGTCTCCGGCGCTCCCGTCGCCGCGCTGCTGCGTTTCTACAAAATCGAGCCCGATCACCTCATCGTGATCCACGACGAACTCGACATCCCCTACGACACTCTTCGGCTCAAGTCCGGTGGTGGCCACGGGGGACACAACGGTGTTCGCGACATCATCGCCGCGCTCGGCACGGGCGACTTCACCCGCATTCGTGTGGGTGTTGGCCGGCCTCCCGGTCGCCAGCCCGCCGCCGACTACGTACTCAAAGACTTCTCCGGCGACGAACGCAAAACCCTGCCGAACCTTCTCGCCGACGCCGCCGACGCGGTGGAACTCGTTGCCCGCGAAGGCCTCAGCGCGGCGCAGTTGCGCTTCCATACCAACAACCAGGCCTAACCTAGGGACCATGCGCGTACTCGTCGCCGGCGCCACAGGTGTTTTCGGCAAAACTGTCCTCGACCACCTTGTCGCGGCCGGCCACAACCCGGTCGAGCCGACCGTTCCAACGACGTCCCGTGCCGCATTCCTCGCCAGCCTCGAGGGGATCACCGCCGACGCTGTGGTGAACCTTCTGGGCACCAGCACCGAGCTCGTCGACGGATACCGCGCGATGCACCCCATCAACCGTGCCCGCCTCGAGGGAACCAGCACCCTCATCGCCGCCGCACGTCGGATCGGGGCCACCCGCCTGGTCGGTTCATCCAGCTTTCAGGGGTATGGCTTTGACACCCACGGCGACCGTGCCCTCACCGAGAATGCGCCGTTTGGGGAGACCGATGACACGGAGAACGCTCCCGTGCAGCTCGCGCTCCGCGGCCTCGAGCAGCAGACCCGCGCCTTCGGGGGAGTGGTACTGCGCTTCGGCCACCTGGTGTCGGAGAACGCCGAGCGCGTTCCCGCCGTCCCGCGTCGCTGGGAGGGAGCCCTGCCCGTCGTGCACGTCGCCGATGCCGCCCGTGCCGTGGTTCTCGCGCTTAAGTCCGGTGCACCCGGCGGAACCTACAACATTGCCGGCGACGACACCGTCTCCTGGCGCGAGATTCAGCGCGCGCAGTCCCGCGTCGACGGGTTCGCCCCGCCCGTGGTGCTGCCCGATGCGCTGATTCGGGTGCTTGCGCCCTTCGCCTCCGAGGTCATCACCCGCACGTCACTGCGCCTGTCGACGGACGCGGCCCGGGACGAGCTCGGCTGGGTCGCCACGACCAACACCGTGCTGGCAGCGAACACGGCCCCGAGTGTCGGTGTGCCCGCCTGATATGTGGGAAATCTTGTCAAGGGCAGGGTGAAGCGGAGTTCAGGATGATCTGTCCCAAACTCCGCTTCGGCTGTCACTGCTGGTGATGGG
>Ga0247736_10000239_pt1 | contig 20086 bp, 18 predicted proteins | sample UWRJL193509B2_FD_180935 | JGI IMG/M metagenome (GOLD analysis project Ga0247736, IMG submission 180935) | Plant litter microbial communities from Arlington Agricultural Research Station in Wisconsin, United States - UWRJ-L193-509B-2 | ecosystem: Environmental > Terrestrial > Plant litter >...
TGAGGACACGAATACTAATTGGGCGTAGTTTTTGTTTGGTAAGTGCACTAATAACACTCGAACGGTCAGGAAGTTCCGTTTTACCTTTTACGATATTGTTTTGTTCATCCGAGGCTATGTAGGAAAATCGTGGCATGATTAGTCCCTACTGACCCTTAGTACTTCTTCAATAGTTGTTTCACCGCGGAGGGCTTTAATAAGACCATCGATTTGCATAGTAATCATGCCTTCGCTAATAGCTTGATCTTGAATTTGGTCACTCGTTCCGCGGTTCAAGATAAGTTTTTGAACAGGGTCAGAGTTATAGAGCACTTCATAAATACCCATTCGGCCACGGTAGCCTTCTTGAACAGATTCTTGATTAAAGTTAGCATCGGCACGCCAAAGTGTTTTAATACCATTTTCATCAGTACTGAGCGGAGTATCACCGCCTAAACCAGCCGCCATAGCTTGTTTTTCTAGTTCATGAATATAGCGGAACCCTTGCTCGGCTGGAATGTGGAACAACTTAATAATTGATGCTTTTTCTTCTTCGCTAGGAACATAACTTGAGCGTGATTCTTTATGGAGGCGACGAACTAGTCGCTGACCTACGACGGCACGAACGGTACTAGCAATCAAGAAAGGTTCAATCTGCATTTCTAGTAAACGAGGTAGGGTAGTGGCGGCGTTATTTGTGTGCAGTGTACTAAATACCATGTGCCCGGTCAGCGCTGCCTGGATGGCCAAGTTAGCAGTTTCGCCGTCACGGACCTCACCAACCATGATAATGTTCGGGTCTTGACGCAGTAAGGCACGAAGGCCGCTGGCGAAGGTCATACCAGCTTTACTGTTTGTTTGAGTTTGGTTAATGCCGATAATTTTATATTCAACCGGGTCTTCAATAGTTGAAATGTTAACATTTGGCTTATTGAGGGTAGTTAAAATACTAAACAAACTGGTCGACTTACCACTACCAGTTGGTCCGGTAATTAAAACAATTCCGTTCGGGTCGCTAATTTCACGGGTGATATCTTCGAGCGCTTTGCCCCAGTAGCCTAATTCTGTCAGTGTGACAGCCTGGTTTGATTCATCCAGAATACGCATGACAATCTTTTCACCGTCAATGATTGGCAGGGTGCTAACACGAAGGGCAAACTGACGACCGCTGACATTAATTTTGAAACGGCCATCTTGTGGTACACGTTTTTCGTCAATTTTCAGGTTGGCAAGAATCTTGACACGACTGACAAGCGAGCCAAGTACATTGCGGGGCAAGCGGTTTACTTCTTTTAAGATACCATCAATTCGGTAGCGTACTTGGACAAAATCTTCTCGTGGTTCGATGTGGACATCACTGGCGTGCGAGCGAATGGCGTATTCAAGCAGCAAATTAATGGTTTGAGCAATTGGCGAATCTTCAGAAATATCTTGCTCGGCAGCAGATTGGGCAGCAGTAGTTTGACCAGCTTCACGTTGCACTTCAATAACTTCATCAAGCTCTTTGTTGACGTCGTCACGGTACATATCCAAAACGGCCATAATATTATCGCGAGTAGCGATGTAAATTTTAGAGTTTGTGCCAATCTCTTTTTGAATAAAGTTAACCGCCTGAACGTCGTCAGGGTCTTCCATAGCAAGGTGGTACACTTTATCTTCATCAACTTTAAACAGCACCGCCATGTATTGGCGGGCAACTCGTTCAGGGATAAGTTTTAAGACTTCCGGTGGAACGGTTTGAGGGCTGAGTTCAATAAAGGGAACATCTGCATAGGCGGAAAAGGCTTGAACGAGTGTTTTTTCGTCGGCAACTTTTTGCTCAATAACAATTTGATACAAAGAGCGCTTTGAACGAGCCGCCTCGTTCTTGAAGGTAGCTAACTGCTCAGGAGTTACAAGTTTTGCCCGCCCAAGCAACGTTTCCAGGATAGTATCGGAAATGCGCATAATGGTTACGCTCTACTATAAAGTAATCACTCTAAAAGTGCTAGGTAAAAAATGGTATAATCAAGCAGATGATTATAGAGGTGAACGGCGAACAGGAAACCAAAGACTTAGCTGCAAGTATCGGCAGTCTATTAAAAGGTGACGAAGTTTTTGAATTAGTCGGTGATGTTGGTGCTGGCAAAACCACTTTTGTAAAAGGCCTTGCCAAAGGTTTAGCGATTGATGACGATATTCAAAGCCCCAGTTTCACTATTAGCCGAGAGTATGAAGCGCGTGACGGGTTGCGCTTGGTCCATTACGATTTTTACCGCCTGTCCGAACCGGGTATTATGGCCAATGAAGTTGCAGAAATGATTCACGACGACAAAACAGTCACCGTTATTGAATGGGCCGATATTATTGAAGGCGTCTTGCCAGCTAACCGATATACAATTCGATTTGAGTCACCATCTGAAAACGTTCGTTCGATTACATTACCTGATACGCTAGGAGATACCTTATGATTTTACTACTCGATACCTCAACACCTGAATGCCGCCTTAGTTTTGTTGATGGCGATTGGCGCTACGATGCAACTTGGGAAGCCAATCGTGATTTAGCGAAAGGATTACTTGAATATATTCAAACCCAACTTGAAGGCCAGGGTAAAACCTGGAAAGATTTGACTGGACTCGGTGCATTTAAAGGGCCAGGTAGCTTTACAGGGCTTCGCATCGGGATTACGGTTTTAAATACCGTATCGTATTCTGAAGGTATTCCGATTGTTGGTGAAACTGGTGACGATTGGCAAGCAGTTGCTATTAAACGGTTACTCAGTGGCGAATCAGACAAAGTTGTTTTACCCGAATATGGTGGCGAAGCAAATATTACTCAACCTCGCAAATAGATAGTGGTTTTAGCCTTGCGCTTGTAGGTCTACGAGGGCTACAATAAATGTAGTCCACAGTTACTTTTTTTGGGACTTTTTGCATTAAATTTTGAAAATATTCAGCGCGCTTGTGATACTTTTCGTCAAGATGAACACTTGGCCAGGTGCGTTTGAGGAGGGATACGTATGATAGAAGGAATAATTGCCGCAATAATCGGGCTTCTTGCTGGTGCCAGCGGAACTGTTGTATATGAGAGGCAAAAACGGGCTGGTGGTAAACATAAAGCCGACCAAACTATTACTGAAGCCAAAACAAAAGCTAGTAGTATTGTCCTTAAAGCCCAAGAAGAGGCTTTGCGTTTAGCCGAAGAAACAAAAAAAGAAGAAAACGAACGTCGTAAAGGTTGGGAAAAAACCGAAAATCGCTTGGGCGAACGGGAAACGAACCTTGATAAAAAATTAGACGAACTTGATAAGCGCGCTGAAGGTTTACGAAGCCAAGAAGACGAAGTTGATTCGTTAAAAAATGAAATTCGTGACATTCGCACTCGTCAACAAGACAAGCTTGAAAAGATCGCTGGCTTAAAGAAAAAAGAAGCAGCTGAAAAGCTAATGGAAATGACCGAACGCGACATTAAACAAGACCTTACTGGCCTTATTTCTAAACTCCAAAACGATGCAAAGGAAACCGCTGAAGAACAAGCCCAACTTATCCTGGTTTCTGCAATGGAGCGCATGAGTAGCGAAGTGACTGCCGAGCGTACGGTAACTGCAATTAAATTGACCGACGATGAAATGAAGGGCCGTATCATTGGTAAAGAAGGCCGTAATATTCAGGCACTGCAACGGGCAACCGGTGTCGACATTATGGTTGATGACACACCTGGTATGATTATCCTTTCAAGCTTCGACCCATTGCGTCGACAAATTGCCCGTCTTACTTTAGAAATGCTGATGAAAGATGGCCGTATTCATCCGGGACGTATTGAAGAAGTGGTTGCTAAGGCCGAAAAAGAAATTGAAAAAGAAGTTATTCGTGCCGGTGAAGACGCTGCCCGTGAAGTTGGTGTCGTTGGTATTCCAAAAGAAATGATTCAGTTATTAGGTGAATTAAAATTCCGTACCAGTTACGGCCAAAATGTTTTAATGCACAGTACTGAAATGGCCCATATGGCTGGCCTGATTGCTGAAGAAATTGGTGGTGATGTACGAACCACTAAAATTGCCACATTACTCCATGATGTAGGCAAAGCGGTGACGCATAAAATTGAAGGCAAGCATCACCATATTGGTGCCGAGCTAGCTCGTAAGTATGGCATGAGCGATGAAATTGTTCACGCTATTGAAGCGCACCACGATGACGTTGAAGCGACAACTGTCGAAGCCTTAATTGTTCGTGTTTGTGATGCACTGTCTGCAGCTCGACCAGGTGCCCGCAATATTAGTGCCGAAAACTTTGCGGAACGTATGCGCGACCTTGAAAATATTGCCAACGGTTTCCCTGGCATCGAAAAGTCATTTGCTATTAGCGCTGGCCGCGAAGTACGAGTGATTGTTCGACCAGAAAATGTTGATGATTTAAGTGCTATTAAATTAGCGCGTGATATTGCGAACAAAATTGAGAGTACGATGCAGTTTCCAGGTACAATTAAAGTTAATGTGATTCGCGAAACTCGCGCAATCGAATTTGCAAAATAAGGAGTTTTGATGGGACAATTTTTACACTTACTAGCGCGTACGGCGTACAAACATCCATGGCGCGTATTAGCAGTTTGGCTGTTGATTCTCGCATCACTTGTGACCACTACAGCTTTCTTTTTCAAAGCTCCTGGTAATTCTATTTCAATCCCGGGTACGCCAGCTCAACAAGCTATTGACCACGTAGGTGATTTATTCCCAGCCGCCGGTGGTGGTACCGGACGCATTGTCTTTAAAACAGACAATGGCCAAACGATTGTTAGTCAAAAAGAAAAGATTGAAAGCGTCCTGGCTGATATTGCTAAAGAAGATGGTGTTAGCCAAGTAGTCAGCCCCTTCTTGAGCCCGACATTTATATCTGAAAAGGGTGATATTGCCTACGCACAAATTCAACTTGGCGGTACGGTTGGTTCAATTGAAGATAGCACTTTGACAGCTATTAGCGATAAAGCAAAATCAATTGATAGTGATACGCTTCAAGTTGAAATTGCCGGTGACTTAATTAATAAAAAACCTGGTGAAATTGTTGGTGTCGGTGAGATTGCCGGTGTAGGTATCGCATTAGTAGTATTAGTTATTACTCTTGGTTCACTTATTGCTGCTGGTATGCCACTGCTTACTGCACTCATTGGTATTGGTGTCAGTATGACGGCACTATTCTCACTCAGCCAAGTTATTGAAATTGGTGCAACTACACCAGTCCTCGCAATTATGCTTGGTCTAGCGGTTGGTATCGATTACGCGCTATTCATTACAAACAAGTACAGGTCGCTATTGCTACTTGGCTATAGCTACGAAGAGGCGTTGAAGCGAGCGCTTGGTACGGCTGGTAATGCAGTTGTATTCGCAGCGATAACCGTTATTATTGCATTGTCTGCATTGACCGTTGTGAACATTCCGTTCATGACAACTATGGGTCTGTCTGGAGCGGGAAGTATTGCGATTGCAGCGCTTGTCGCCATTACTGCACTGCCTGCATTGCTCCGACTTGTTGGTCCACGAATCTTTAGCCGTAAACAGCGGTTATTAGTTGAGCAGGTTCAAGAGCACGGTGTTGAGAAAATTGAGCACGTAGCCCACGATACCCTTTGGTATAAGTGGAGTGAGCAAATTATTAAGCGTCCGATTATATTCTTGCTGGTTGGTCTGTTGATTGTTATTCCAATCGCATTACCAGCCCGAGATTTGAAACTTGGTTTGCCAACTGATCAATATGCTGCCAGTGAATCAACCGAACGTAAAGCCTACGACTTATTAACTGAAGGTTTTGGTGTTGGTTTTAACGCACCGTTAACTGTACTCGTTCAAGGTCTACCAAAAGTAACCGACGAAGATAAAGTTGCTGCTCGACAATTTATTTTGCAACAAAGTACCGGACAACCTGTGCCAACTACACCAGCCGCACAACAAGCAGCCTTAGCGCAACTCAATGCTTTGACCGAACAATATGCACCGCAAGTGCAACTTATGAAGGTAGCAACTGAAATTGGTAAGTTAAACGATGTGCAACAAGCTTTGGCGGCAACCGCTACCGAAGACGGTACAGCTGGAATTATTCAGGTGATTCCAAAAACACCCCCTGTTGATTTAAAGACGAACGATTTAATTGAACATTTGCGTGACACCGCTACGGCCGAAAACATCAGCGGCAATAAGAATGTTACATTCGAGGTGACTGGTTCAACAGCACTGCAAAAGGATATTAACGAGAAGCTCTCAAACGCGCTTCCTGTGTACCTAACTGTTGTGGTTGGCCTTTCAATTATTCTGTTAATTATTGCCTTCCGTTCAATCCTGGTACCAATTAAGGCGACTCTCGGGTTCTTGCTGTCAGTCTTAGCGATGTTCGGTGCATTAGTGGCTGTCTTCCAATGGGGTTGGTTCGGGATTGCCGAAGCACCTGGCCCGATTGTGAGCTTCATTCCAATTATTGCCACTGGTGTATTATTCGGCCTGGCGATGGATTACGAGTTCTTCCTCGTATCAGGTATGCATGAAGAATTTACCAAAACGAAAGATGCGAAACGTTCCGTTGCTCGTGGTTTCCGTTTAGGTGCGAAGGTAGTGACAGCCGCGGCAGTCATTATGGTGAGTGTGTTCGCTGGGTTTATCTTTAACCATGACGCAACTATTCAGGCGATTGGGTTTGCCCTTGCCGTTGGTATTCTGGTTGATGCGTTCATTGTTCGTATGACAATTGTTCCAGCAGTTATGACACTACTTGGCAAGAGTGCTTGGTGGATTCCAAAATGGCTCGATAAGCGCCTTCCGCACGTTTCTATTGAAGGCGAAGAAGACGATAAGTAGGCACTGTCTATGACAGAAATTCGTAACTATCATACAGCCGATGATGTTGCCCAAGCGGCAGCTGAAAATGCAGTAGAGTTATTGCAACTTGCGATTGAAACAAAGGGAACTGCCAGCTGGGTATTAGCTGGTGGTTCTTCGCCGATGTTGGCTTATAAGAAGTTGGTGAAAGACTTTTATAATGCTTTAGATTGGAGCAAGGTTACGGTTGTTATTGGCGATGAGCGAATGGTTCCGTTAGACCATAAAGATTCGAATACGGGAATGATTTCCTCGTTGTTTAACAAGAATGTCGAGTTAGCTAAAGTGAAATGGCTTATTCCAAATACGGCACTTGATACTGTCATAGCAGCCCGCGATTATGCGGCGAAAATTGCCGCCGAAAACTTTGGCGAGTTTGATTTAGTATGGCTCGGTGTCGGTGAAGATGGACATACGCTTTCGTTATTCCCGGGTAATGTAGCTTTTACAGAACCAACAGAAGAGTGGGTTGTGCCTGTGTATGATTCACCGAAACCGCCGAGTGAACGAATAAGCTTATCTTTGAAAGCACTGGAATATGTTGATGAACTAGTTATATTTGCGGTTGGAGCGAGTAAACAAGATGCTTTGAAAGAAGCTCGTTTGAAGCGATTATTGCCGGTTTCGGTAGCTTCGGATGTTGTTGAGACAAATGGTGGTGAAGTACGTTGGTTATACGATGAAGCGGCGTGGAATGATGATTAATCTAAATAACGAAGGCGGAAAATAAAATGCGAATAGCAGTTATTGCGGCGAATGGACGATTGGGTAGGGCATTTGTCGAGGCTGCATTAGCGGCGGGGCATACTATTCGTGGTGGCGTGCGTGGGGTGAATACGTTAACACCGCATGAAAATTTAGAAATTATTGAATGTGACGCGACGAGCGCGAATGATTTGCGAGTATTGTTGCAAGGTGTTGACGTTGTGGTGAGTGCAATTGGGCATGTTAAAGGTTCTCCGGCTGATGTACAGACTGTCGCAACGAAAGTTCTTGTTGGTGTAATGGGCGAATTGAATATTAAGCGCTACGTTGATGTGACCGGAACTGGTGTTCGTTTCCCTGGTGATAAGATTACGTTGATTGATAGGTTCTTAAATTTCGGTGTAGGGATTGCCGACCCAGCGAGAGTGAAGGACGGCATTGACCACCAGGAGGTTTTGAAAGCTTCTGATTTGGAGTGGACGACGATACGGGTGTTGAAGTTGCAGAATGTACCGCCAAAGCCTTTTACTTTGAGATTGCATGGGCCGACTAAACCGTATGTTGGGCGAGAAGAGGTGGCGACGGCGATGTTGCAGGTGATTGAGACGGAGGGGTTCTTGAAAGAGGCGCCGATAGTAGGCAAAGCTTAAAATCTCAAGTACTTAAATCTATTATTTGAGAATACACTTTAAACAACCTGCGATATAATAAAGTCATGATAAAAAAGGACACTGCATCCGAAGATGTAAGCTTGCAATCTTTAGACTTTTTTATTCCTTTACCCAATTCTGTAGATATTAAATCTGGGATCAATTTTCCTATTATTGTATATGGCGATGGCGGAAAAGATGGATTAAGCTTTAAAGATTCTGAAGGCATTGATAAGTGGTTTGATACTCGCATTATGTTTCACCAAATACCTTCAACGAAAGATGCACAAGATATAGAAGCTGCTTTTGCTACATTTCAAAGTCTTGTTTCCTCCGAATCTGATTCTCATGATATTGAACCGAAAAAACTTGTGCGAGAATCAAAAGTAACGGTGGTACAAGTAGGTTGTATTGGAGAATTTAAAAAAATCGATGAAGAGTTACTTACTCGACTTTTTGATAAATCAATCGATAATATAAGACATTATTTAAAAGCTTATAATATAGTAACGCACCACGATATCGAGTTAGTTACTAGACAAAACACTTCTTTTGGAGTTCCTTATGCTGTTAGTGAAATTGATTCACAAGGTCAGTATAAAGTTCCGCATAAAGTAGTTGAAAGTGGTATATTTTTGACTCAACCCCTCGAATCGATAAATGGACCCGAAGTATTTATCGATGAAGATAAACTTAACACCATCGCGCATGCATCAGAGACGTATCTTAATAACCTCCTTGATCAATTTAGCAATATCCGACGAGAAGCCCATCTTGCACTTAATCGAGGCAATACAATTGTTGCGGGAATTTTACTTGGAATGTCGGCTGAAATTTTCTTAGATGAGCTGCTCTTAATATTATTATGGGAAGGAGGTTGCTTACCTGAGGTAGCTCGGGAAATTTTGAAAGATGATACAACTGACACTACTTATAAACGAATTGAATCAAGCTTATACACAGATAAATTGGGCGGGGATTGGGATTTCTCTACGAAAGGTGGAGCAATTAGAGAATGGCGAAATAGAATACTATTGCTAAGAAATAAGATTGCTCATGCAGGTTATGAGCCTACCCAAGCTGAAATGAAAGCAGGAATAGACGCACTTAATAAACTTGTCGGTTTCGTATGCGACAGGCTTGGTGCGAACTTAAAAAAGTACCCTATATCTCTTCAGTTGGTAGTTGGCTCTGAGGGCATAGCTAAGAGGGGTCTTACTCAACAGTTCCAAGACTTTACCGAAAAACTTATTCGACCCACTAATCCGCAGAGAACATTTGGTAACTGGAAGTTTGAAATTGAAAGATTGAACGGGAATCAGCCTTTTTTGGGAAGCTACAAAAAAGCCAAACTCCATCTGCTAGTGCATGCAAATGGCGAGGAAATGTGGATGTTAGTTGACGAAGATAAGCGGCTTGCCAAAAGAATTCCAGATCAGGACACTGAGGGCTTCTCAAACCATGTCGTGCTAGTTGAGCATGTGAAAAAAATTAAAAAAAATAGAAAAGGTATGAATACTTTAATAGAGGTACGCGATTTCAAACCGAAGTTTAAAAAAAATAATCTTGAAAATTGGCTTCCGGTTTACACTATTTCAGACCATAAAGGTATAAGTCGATGGGAGGTCTCCTACCTACCGCCCGAGCTCGAAGCGCAAAACTAGCAGATGTGCAGGAACGGATCGAAAGGACATCGCAGCAAGCTGCTCCTCCGTTCGCTCATAAAAATATAGAACTACATTTTTATTTCACTCCGTCGCCAAACCTTCGACTATTTTTGTGTTCCACAAAAAGTCGAAGATTCAAGCATTTACGCGAACCAAAGAAAAAACCTGGCATAAAGCCAGGTTCATTCTTTGGTCGGCTGAGGGCGACGGTGATCGAACCTCTGAACTTCTTTGTAGCTTACATTTAATCTTAGTCAACCACGAGTTAATAAAAAGCAGAACTATTAAAATGCAGCTTTTACTCCAGAACCTAGTAAAGCCAGAAAGTGTGACGAAATCACGTTTCATCTTGTGATCTGATGGGCGGTGTTAAACTAAAGTCTAATTTGCTATTTAGCGTGAACTTTGTGAAACCAGTCAAGGCGTGTTACAACAAAATAACCACCAGCGGAACGAAAGTATCCGTGCAACCGTACGCTGACTGTGAGCCGGTGTGGCTTTGAGTCATCTGGGTAAAGACATAAGTGCTGTACTTGTACTTTCGATTCTGTCTCTGGATCAAATGTACCATCGCTTTTGTCGTCATTTCTTCCATATTTTTCTTCAACATCTGTAATGCTTAAGCGAACACAGTCATCCATAAATTTCCCGAGAGATCTAAAGATTATCGCTTGATCATTTGGCTTTAAATTAGAGCCTTTACCTCTATAAAGAGACTTAAATTGATACCCTGCTTCAAGCTGGTGACTAAATATTAGCTTGAAGTGAGCGCTATGGTCGTTCGTGAGTTTTGATATTCGACGCTGTTCATTGCTCACACGGTCATTCTTTGTAAGCTTTTGAGCCATTCGATGACCAGCGCTTAGTATTCTGTAGACTTAATACTGTTGTAGAACTCGATCATAATGCCGGGATTGATTGGCTCACTAGAACGTTCAGCTGCCGAAAGGCCAGCACGTGCTTCCAACCAAGGCTTTTCTGAGTGTGATAGGGCTTCAAGTTCATTTCCGGACTTAGAGCCATACGTGAGCCAAACTGACTCTAATAAGTCTGTGACATCTGCAGAAATATCAGACGGGGTCTTAGTCTTATTAATGAGGTTCCATCCACTGCCTTTGTAAGTATCGTATAGTACTGGTGAAACTGGTCCGTGAACCCAAGCCTGGAACTCATCGTTCTTGGCAATGTCCTTATTCATAAGAGCCCAGCCCCAAGCAACCGCATAATAACAAACTTTTTGAAGTTTCTTATGCGTCATAGCTTCCTTCGAGAGGAACCAATTAGCGATATCACTGATGTCGGCTGTATTACTCATAGATTTACCATTAACCCTTATTTAGTCGGTTTAAGCAACCGTAAACACTATATATTATAGGTTAGTGACAAGTTATTTCAAAACATAACTAATAAGCCTCTATATTTTCAAGAAGTTAATTTAAAACTAGCCCGGTATTAACACGTGCTGTTTTTGGCATACAAATAAAACAACTATCTCGTCATACTTGTAGCCTATCTTTAATAATACCCTCTAAAGTTATATTTACCTTCGAATGAAATGGTCCGTCTTAGCAATAAACCTCTATTAATATATAATGTAAGGAAATGAATGATTTGAAAAGTCTACAGGATAAAATAGCACAGTTTGTATCAGATCGTGACTGGGGTCAATTTCATAATCCTAAAGACTTAGCCATATCTTTAAACCTTGAGGCATCAGAAGTGCTTGAGCACTTCCAGTGGAAGAGCAATCCGGAGATGCTTGAGTACGCCAAGAGCCATAAGGAGGAGATCGGTGATGAGTTAGCTGATGTCTTGTATTGGGTCCTGTTAATGGCAAACAATATGAATATAGATGTTGTAGCTGCAAGTGAGCGAAAGCTTGCTAAGAACGCAGAAAAGTATCCTATAAATAAGTCAAAAGGTAATCACAAGAAGTACACAGAGCTTTAGTAATGCGAAGAATATTTTTAGCACCACGAAGTAACGAGACTGCATACAAAAACTATATGTCTTCAATGCAAGGCAAGCCTCTCGACGACTTTTTGCCATATCTTTCCGATGATGAGATTAATAGTCTTAAGGGAAATGATCGATATTTTGTATGGGGAACTCAACCAAGCCTTCGCTCACGCTGGGAGAAGATGGAGGTTGGTGACTATGTGTTCTTTTACGCACAAGGAAGATTTATTTCAGTGGGTAGATTGCGTTTCAAGAAATTCAGTGAAGACTTGGCACTTAGTTTGTGGCCTAAGAGTGCCGACTCAGGCGAGCCTTGGTCGTGCGTGTTCTTTGTAGAAGATGTTCAAGACATCAATCTTCCTCTACCTGAGTTTAATGACATCACAGGCTATTCACTAAAGGCACTTCAGGGCTTTATGCAAATTAGTAGTGAAGATGCTGTCGCTAGGATAGCTGCTAAGCACGGATCAACTGACGGTTTCGTAAGTTCACTTACTTCGGGGATGGACGACCGCACTTTGAGTGAGGTTATTTCAATCGCTACTAAGTCTACAAACGATGTTACTACAGAAGATAAGGCAAAGCTCGATAGTCTTACAAGAGACAGGTCTCCGGAGGAGATAGAACGACTTGTACGTGCATATGCTGAGCGACAACAAGGCAAGACACCCGAACAAATTGAGAAACTTACAAAGTCTTACCGTCGAAATGTTGGTATGGTTAAGTTGCTGAAAGAAAAGTACCAAAACAAGTGTCAGATTTGTGGTTTTACATTTAAAACCTTAAAAGGTACTTATTACTCTGAAGCGGCACATATTATTCCTATATCAGATGCAACCAGCGGCGTAGACAGCCCTGATAATATATGGATCTTGTGTGCGAACCATCACAAGATGCTTGACCGTGGAGCAATAGAGGCCGTTAATAATCAACAGTACCGCTTGGACGGTGTGATACACGAGCTAAAAGGAGGATAAACAATATGAGTGATACTGAAGAGCCAAAAGAAGTAGCAATTATTCAAGAACCAATAACAGTTCCACCACAAGTGTCCGCTACAGATACGTCAAATCAAGACAATAAAGTTTCTAGCGACCCGAGTGGTGAAAAGTATATTCGTACACTTCCCGAAGATTAAGTAGTCTCAACAGGAACAACCGACATCGTTGAAGTCTCTAAAGTTAGTTTATGTGTAAATTTGCTTTCTTGCAGCCTCTCAACTGACGATACTTTTCCCTGGATTATCTTTTCGTAACCGTCAAGGACGAATTTTTGACCAAGGATATTAAACTTTGCCTCCCTAAAGCTCAGTCGGGCGTAAGGGCTTTTCTCAAGTTCTACTAGTGCAAGTTTTTCATCTTCTAGCTTAATTTTCAAAGACACATTTGTTGCGTTGTAGCCCTCGTGTAAAACGGCGTGTGCAATTCTCGCTTCGTCGGCCATCTTCTTGGTTATGACTGCCGGCAAGGGGTACTTAATCGGTTTTCCGAGTTTGATCTCAAGCTCCGCAAGCATTACGGCGAAATCGTAAACATCATCGGGGGCTTTTATCTCTTCACTCAAGGAATACTTCTCGATCAATTTGTTGCGAAATCCGTCTGGACCTATGAAACTCAGACTGATCTCGGAAGACTGTCGAAAGAAACTCAAGATGCGTAGTTGGTTTGATGTGCTCTTAAAATTCTTACTAACAACTTTTATCTTAAACGTCACTTTAAGTTCTGTTGATCCGTCAGGGTTCTCTGAGCCGGTCTTTGGTACCATCTCTAGACCTATTTTTACAGGGTCGGTGTCATTTCCTTCGATGTACATTATATGGTTTTGATGCCAAGCTTCGGCGTCTAGTACCAACTCGTCTGTGCCGTTACTAAGTATCATTTTTTGTTTTCTTTTCTCTATGTATGGTGACATTGTTATCTTGACGCCATCTTTGCTTGCTATCGAGTCGATCAATGTCGAGCCTGAAATCGCTGTAAAAGAACTAATATTTTTAGCATTGAGCGTAATTTCACTAGTCTTACCTTTGAAAAAATTATTAAACTTATCTGCTAGCTTTGCCTCTTCTCTGTCCTTTGTATTAAATGTTGCTTTGAGGGTAATAACAGGGGCAAGGCTGGTCTTGTAATTCTGATTTGGGATCAAGTCGGCGGTCGTCTTTCCGTCTAATCCTATGCTCATTATCGAGTGAGGGCTTGATGGAGAATTGGCTGAACGATGAATTATATCAAAACCCTCAAGCTCAAGTATTTGTCTGTTAATTTCAGCCAGATGCTTCATACCTGTTACGAGTGATTTTTCCTTAGTAGCTATGACTTCTCGTTTTGCTATTGCAACAACTGATTGCTTCAAAGCCTCTCTGAGTGGTTCAAAAGTGTTCGGGTTAATCTCTTGCTCTGTCGGTATATGAATGGTGATATTCGTATCGTCTAAAAGTCTCTTCTTTGCAGAGGCATTGAGTTTCTTCTTTCGAGCTAAACTACTTTTCTTTGTGAGTGCGACACTCAGTGAATTTGTGACGGTATCATCGATCTGAATTGCCAGCCAGAATGCCCGAGAGGTTTTTGTGTCAATCACTATAAGGGCAGTGGGGACTTTCTCGATATTAATTAGGGAGTGTGCAGAGCGTACATCTAGTGAAAAGCTGATAATTGTTCCGGCTTTTATATATTTTACACTTCCACTACTTTTTAACTGCACCTTGTATTTTTCACCGGTATTAAGAGTTTTAGCTAGAACTTGTAGTTCACCATCTATACCAAAGTCATTATCAGATTGCTTGTTGAAGGTGACACTGAGTGTATCGGTTCGGGGGAGGAGCGAATTAAATATTGCCAACCCTTCCTCGTCTATACGCTGGGCGAGCGATTGCTGCTTAACAAGTAGGTCGGAGAGGTCGTCATCAATCATATAGTCATCGTTCATATCTAAATCTATAATACAACTTCTGACTACAAAGATGCCGATCAAAACATCCTCTTATTGTTTTAACAACCCCCCCTACCTTGCGGTGGGCGTTTTTTTGCATTAATTGTAAACGCACTACCTACCTCGATTTTTACCGCTCCAAAAAAATAGTTTGTTCGGACGTTTTACCCAACAACCGCCAACAGGGGTGTGCACGAAAAAATCGCCCAACAACGCTTGATGCGCAGAACGGGGGTGGTCACTTATTTTTGTTAGCAGAAAATGTTAGGATAAAGTCATAATGAGAGTAAAAATTGTAACATTCGTGCCTCTAGAATATGCCGATGCAGTGCGTGAGGCACTTGGTAATGCTGGTGCTGGTCAAATTGGCGAGTATAGTTTCTGTAGCTATTCCATAATTGGCAAGGGTCGTTTTATACCCTCTGACAACGCCAATCCCCATATTGGTCAGTCTGGTGTTGCGGTAGTTGTGCAAGAAGAGCGTATTGAGGTTGAGTGTGACAGGTCAAAGGCAAAGACTGTCATTGAGGCTATGAAAACGGCTCACCCTTACGAAGAGGTGGCCTATGATGTCTATCCTCTTCTTGAGGAAACCGACTTGTGAGTGGTATCTTAAATTGGTACGTTCAGAATAAAGTCCTGATTGACCTCATAAAGGACATCATATTTGTTATCGGTGCTACAGCTACGCTTGTTGGTTTCTACCAGCTCATAAAGTTCTTAGTCCAACGAACTACTCTCAACAAACGGCAGGAAATGGACAATGACGCTCGTCTCTATGCCGAATTACACGATGGCATAAAAGACCACGTTGAGGGCTATGGCTTAGAGTACAAAAGTCACCTAAGAGATATTAGTGTAATTCTGCTTCACATTAAAAACTATCCTAATAATTTTGAAAGTGATGGCTTTAAACACAATCTTTACTACTACATCTTCGACGAGGGGCATAAGCCAAGCGGTTATATTTCCAGTAACGGAATATACGTAGTAGACTTTCTTCGACTATCAAACCAAAGTATTTACTATAATTTCAAAAACGGTAAGTGGTTTATTTCAAAAGAAAATCGGAAAATTAGGAAATACGAGGAGCTAAACCTTCAACATTTGGTCAAGCGTATACCGTTTGCTAATATTTTTGGGTATGACTTTCACTCTGACTGGGCTGATTATGGAGAGCCCGTGCTCTTCACGAGGTATAAATATACTAGCTGGAAACTCTTTGCAAACGAGTTCGAGGCTCTAACTTGGAAGGATGGCGAGTACTCATCGAATAAGCTGACACTCCAAAAAAGCAAGCGAGCCAGACGTATAAGAACATTCTTTATGAGAACTAAAAACCGTATCAGGAGTTATTTCTTTGATAAAAGAAGTCAAAAACTACTCAAGCAAGAGCAAGCAAAGTGGAAGAAGAAATAGCGGGGTCTATCTGCTGTGTTCGTTTCGAATATTTGTGTTCATAAAACCACGCCTAGCTATTGCTTCGTCGAAAGTCTTGTCCATATAAGCTAGGTCAGTGAGCCAACCAATAAAGAAGTAGTTTGCGGTAACACTTCGCCAGAACCAACCTTTTGCATTGCCTAAGTACCACCGGTTAATCGGTAGAATAAAGCTACAAGCGGTTAGTATTTTGTATGTTTTGCGGTCTTTCATTTTCGGCACTCCTGATTAGGTTATTTTCCTCAAGTGTGCCAAATAAAAAAGGACACCGTGAGGTGTTCTAAGCCTTTATCACAACAAGCTTCCGCCTATTGCTTACACGGTGCCCATTTTTAAAGCGGACACCATACGAATTTAAATCCGAGGTTTATCTCGTTGTGATTAAAAGCTTAGAACAAGTTTCATTATACAAGAAAAACCTAATTATTTGATATACGACGAAACCGTCAAACCTGTTTTAACCTCTTGACGCTATAATAGCTATATGTCAGAGGAAGAAAAGAAAACAAGAGGGCGTCGCAAGGCAGTCACTATCCTGGCAACACAGGAGCAACTACTCAACTCAGAGCGGTTAGTTAGTGTTGCGTTACAGGATGACCCAGATGTGTTTAATCTTCCTGAAAGTAAGTACACACCTGAGACCTTGGTCGACTTTCTAACTAAAGCCGCCAAAGGTAGTCAACGTATTCTTCCTAAAGAAAAGCGACGTTACGTGATGTACTTACGCAAATCTACGGACGATGAAGCTAAGCAGGTACGTTCACTTGAAGACCAAGAAAAAGAGTGTCGTGATTTAGCGAAACGTTTAGGCATTACCATTCGTCAAGAAGATGTATTTATTGAAAGTGCTTCTGCGAAGAAATCAGGCAATCGCCCTATATTTGACCGTATGTTAAGGGGTTTCCAAACGGGTAAGTATCAGGGGCTGCTTGCTTGGTCTCCTGACCGTTTATCTCGCAATATGAAAGAAGCGGGTGAGATTATTGAGATGATTGATAACGAAGACATACAAGACCTTCATTTCAGGACATATCAATTCGATAATTCGCCTAATGGAAAAATGCTTCTAGGTATCTTATTTGCTACGTCAAAGCAGTATTCGGATAAGTTGGCGGTCGATGTCTCTAGGGGCATCACAGGAGCTATTAGTGACGGTAAATACGTTGGACAACATAAGCGAGGTTATTTCGTAGATAGTTCGGGCAGGTTTGTTCCTGACATTAATAACTGGCGGCTTATGCGTCGTGCAGTTAATATGCGACTAAAAGATGGCAAAACTAATCAGGAGGTGGCTGATTTCTTGAACGCTGCTAACTTTAGCTATCGTAAATCTGAGGATGAAGAATATCGCCTTGCAAAGATGGATAAGAAAACTGTCAGTGCGATGTTCAACGACCCATTCTATTGTGGCGTTTACAAACACGGTGATAATATCGCAAACCTAAATGACCAGTATGATTTCTTACCGCTTATTACGACCGATGAGTACATTGCACTTAGTCAGAATATGGCGAATAGCTTTGGCGAACAATTCACAGGTCGGGCGAACGTTGCTAAGAGGCTTGATTTTGGGTTGCTTCGTGAGAAAGTAATTTGTGATTTCTGTGACAGAACAATGCAATTCCAGCGTACTCGAATTACGAAGGGAAAAAATAAGGGCAGCTGGCTATTGATGTTCTACTGTCGCAACAAGCAAGAGTGTATTCGCCACAATCCTACCAAAGCTATGGAGCTGTATGGCAAGAAGCTTCCTAAGTCGATACGTATGAAGTATGTGACAGCTCATATCGAGTGGACGCTGCGACATCTAACTAAGAATACGCTTGAAGCTCACAAGCTTTATGTCGGTCGCTTAGAGCAAAAGATAGCCGTTGATAAAGAGATTGCTAAACGTAAGCTCGCTGATGCAAAGGCGAAGCTGAAGCAGAACGAACAGATATACGTTCGGTATCAAAATCTGCAGCTACTTAATATGGATGAGTACAAACGACACCATAAGGGGAAGTTAGAGCACTACCACAACCTTATTGCTGTGAACGCTGCAAGTATTGAGAATATCGGTCGTGAAATCAACAAGCTTAATGCAGCATTGCCGAGCCGTGAAGAATTCGTCAAACTTGTCCATTCGTACCTGGAAACGGTCTTAAATACGAGAGATTTGATAGAAGAGGACGCAGTGTATCAAGAAGTAGTGTCAAACCTTCGTGTAAAAGACAACGTGGTATCTGTTATAAAACTAAAACCACCATACGATATGATGGTGGATTTTAGTGAAAATTCTTCCTGGTCGGGGTGAAAGGACTCAAACCTTCGACCTCTCGGTCCCAAACCGAGCGCGCTATCAACTGCGCCACACCCCGATGTGTGTTGTTCGACTAGGGTATTATACGATATCTAGAAATTTATTTCTAGTGGTGACGGGTTGGTTTATGTATGATTGCGACAAATTGACTGTCACGGTATGATGGATAGTACAACTTATGACTAATATTCTTTCAAAACCTATCGCATTTATTAAAGCTCATCCAAAGGCAGACATCGCTCTTTTAGTGACCTCGCTGGTTATTTTTACAGTTATTACATTATTTCATATAACCAACGCTGCTATTTGGTTTGACGAGGCGTTTACGTCTTACTTAGTTCAGTTTAACTTCTTTGATATTGCTCGCTATACTGCTACGGATGTTCATCCACCGCTATACTACTGGGCGTTGAAGGCCTGGACGATGGTTTTTGGAAGCGGAGAGTTTGGGCTTCGTTCAATGAGTATTTTCTTTGCGGCGGCGACAATTGTTGTGACATTCTTCTTAACGCGTAAGATGTTTGGTCGTAAGGTAGCACTTGTTTCATTAGCCTTCTTGAGCCTTTCACCGATGTTAATTCGTTATTCCGATGAAGCGCGTATGTACACTATGGCAGCATTTATTGTTATGTCGGCAACGTACCTTCTACTGAAGGCAACGGAAAATAACCAGCGAAAATGGTGGGTATTTTACGGTATTTTAGTTGGACTGGGTATGTGGACGCATTACTTTACGGCACTTCTATGGTTGTCACACTGGGCATGGCGCGCTTGGTCTACGTACCGCGTCGGTAGTACATTAAAGGCTTGGCGCAAGCGGTTCTTTACAAAGGATTGGGTAGTGGCCCACATTGTAGCCGTTGGGGTATTCCTGCCATGGTTGTACTTCATGGCGAAGCAACTTACTATCGTGCAAGCAGCTGGGTTCTGGATTGGCCCGGTCAGTCTTGATACGCCGACGAATTATTTCACCAACATATTTTATTATCTCGAGCACAACCAAGCCCAGGGATGGTTTGCGCTGGTACTCATAGCTATTATTGTGTTGGTTATTGTTCTTATTCCAAAAGTCTATAGAAGTCTTACTCAGTCTGAAAAATCAAAGTTCATTCTTATTTCATCGATAGCTTGGGTACCGCCAATTCTGCTTTTCCTAGCTTCATTGCCACCGCTTAGGTCTTCGTTTGTCGACCGTTACCTTATTCCGGCAATTATTGGCTTGTTGATATTTATGGCGGTTGTATTGGTCGTGGGGACAAAGAAGTGGCGTCCGATTTTTAGGGCGCTGCCAATTTTGCTTATTATCGGGATGATGATTTTCGGTATTACGAACGTCTATAAATATGGCAATTACAACCAAAACACTGGTTATCACATTGTTACTCGCGAGCTTATTAAAGATATTCAAGCGGTTGCAAAGCCGGGTGAGCCTATTATTGCCGACACACCGTGGAACTTTTATGAAGCAGTTCCATACTCAACTGAACGAAATCCAGTGTACTTCATCGATGCCAATAACGAATATGTCTTTGGTTCACTTGATATGTTGAAAGATAACGATATGCATAAAATTAAAGATATCGATGCCTTTGCGAAAGACCACCCAATTATTTGGTAC
>Ga0247736_10000240_pt1 | contig 20061 bp, 17 predicted proteins | sample UWRJL193509B2_FD_180935 | JGI IMG/M metagenome (GOLD analysis project Ga0247736, IMG submission 180935) | Plant litter microbial communities from Arlington Agricultural Research Station in Wisconsin, United States - UWRJ-L193-509B-2 | ecosystem: Environmental > Terrestrial > Plant litter >...
GGCTTTGGCATTACTCATTTGGACGCGCCCGAATCTATTGTTATTAGATGAGCCAACTAACCATTTAGATTTAGAAATGCGGCATGCGTTAACGCTGGCTTTACAGGATTACCAAGGCGGCGTGATTCTGGTTTCGCATGACAGGGCTTTATTGCGAGCGACTTGTGATAATTTTGTATTGGTCGCAGATGGCGCGGCAAAAGCTTTTGATGGCGATTTAGATGATTATAAAAATTGGCTCGGAATTTCAAAAAATTTAGCTTCAAAAAGTCAGTCAGCTAAAGCGCAAAATGACAGCCTACTTAACGCTGAAATTGCACCTAAAAATAATGCTTACACACAAAGTAAAGCAGAGCGCCAAGCACGTATTCTGGCGCGTAGACCGCTGTTGAAAGAAACTGAAAAACTGGAAAAACAGTTAGAACAAATTGCTACAGAAAAAGCGGATTTAGATACTAGGGCAGGTGATGTGACTTTGTATGAAATCGCCAATAAAGATGAGCTACAAAAGTTGCTGAAACGCCAAGCTGAATTGGCGGATTTAGTAGAAACCGCAGAAATGCGCTGGTTAGAGTTGCACGAACAACTAGAAGCGTTGCCTGAAATTGTCAACTGATTTGGCATTTTCTCAATCGCGGCACATACTTAACACGCATTTTGACTCAATATTGAACGCCTTACTTTAACAACTTAATTTGAACAACCAAATTGAAAGATGCTTGCTGAAATGATGGACTACTCAAAACGATTAACTTTATTACACGCGTTGTGCTTGGCGGATACTTATGACGATGGCGCGAAACCGAATATCGATTTAGACGATTACAAGGCAATTGATTCGGCGCATTATCTGGCCAGTTACATTACTTTTAGCGCCATTCAAGCAGCCATGCGCCAGCCTGCAGATGAACAGCATAATAATTTTGATATGTTAAGTGTGTATCAAGCTTACGCTATGTTGATTTTTGCGTTTCTGACATTACCGCTGACGCATGAGTTAATAGCAGACGGTGAAGCCGCGCCTGATTTAACCGCCGCACAAGTCATTATCGCGAAAACCTTATTTGCAGGAATTAGCGATGCCGAATTAATAGAAATCATCGAGTCTGGATTTAATAAATTCAAACTGATCGGCGATGCAGAAGCCGAACATTGGGCAGAATTCAGGGAGAATCTGGATAAACTAACGGTGAGTTTTGTGATTGCCGGCACTGATGATGATAGCCCGCATAGTAAAGAAGAAGTGTTGCCACTTTTTGGCCAATTATTAAGCCAGTTATGCGAAGCGTTTGAACGCGATTAAAACGAGCATCAGACACAAAAAAGCCTGCATGGATCACATGCAGGCTTTTTGTTAAACAGTCATTAACTATTTACTGGTTTTGCTTCTGATGCTGGTTTTTGCTGTGACTTGTGTTTAAATCCTGCTGGCTCATTTCTGTCATGACCGTTTTTATCCCAACCGCCTCTTGGTCCTTTAAATTCGGCTGCTTTAAATTCGCGTGCTTTTGCACGTTGTTCAGGCGTTAATACTGCGCTAATTTTAGCTTCAGTTTTAAGGCGACTTAACACTTTTTCTTTCTCTAATTTACCCAATTGATCCGCTAGTTGTTGCGCTTTCGCTTCGTCGAATTTATCTGCTTGAGCAAGTGCGCGCAACGCTTCTAAGCTTTCACGATGTTGCTTACGTTGTGTGTATTTAACTGGCGCTTGTTCATGCGTGATCGCAAAGATTTTGTCTTGTTGATCTTGCGTTAAATTAAGCGCTCTCAAGTGAGGAGGCACACCAGACTCACCAAAATTTCCACCGTGCCTGAAGCCGTGACCGCGTTTGTCGTCATGTTTGCCGCAATCCTTGTTTGGGCCTGAGTGGCCTGGCTCGGCCTGGCTTAAGGCTGAAAATGGCAGGGCAATTGCCAAAGTTGAAATCGCCAATAATTGTTTAATTGATAGATGTTTCATTTGCTTATTCCTTTTTTGTGAACATAAAAATGTCTGTTGCAAAAATCCTATTTGTATTGCCTTTTAGGATGTTGCCATTGTGCAGTTGCTAGTTGTAAAACGCTGTTAAGAGTGTGTAAATCTGCGTAAAGGTGGGTGATTAGGCTTGTTGATGATTTAGTGACTGGTTATGATGCGTTAACAAATCAAGGTGCGGGGGTGTTTGGGTAAGACCTAAATCTCACTAAATATATGGATAAAATTTTACTGATAGATGACGACGTAGAGCTGGTCGAGATGCTGAAAGAGTATATTGACCTAGAAGGCTTTTCTGCGAATACCGCGCATGATGGCGAGGCAGGGCTGCAAGTTCTGCAAGCGGATACTTATGATTTAGTGGTATTAGATGTGATGATGCCAAAATTAAATGGTATCGATACTTTGCGACGTATTAGGCAAAATAGCAATATGCCAGTGATTATGTTGACAGCTAAAGGTGATGATGCAGATCGTATCGTCGGCTTAGAACTGGGTGCGGATGACTATGTACCAAAACCCTGTACGCCGCGCGAACTGGTTGCGCGTATTAGGGCGATTTTGCGTCGCGCCAAACCACAAGCCAGTCAGGCAAAAACCATTACGTTAAATGAACTGACATTAATGCCCGAACAAAGGCGTGTGGAATGGTCTGGCGTGCCGTTAGTATTGACCAGTACAGAATTTAACCTGCTAGAAGTATTAGTAGAGCGCGCAGGGAATGTAGTTAGTAAACAGATGTTATCTGAGTTGGCGCTTGGCAGACCTATGGCAAAATTCGACCGTAATATTGATGTACACATGAGTAGCGTACGGCAGAAATTAAGCGCCGCGGCTGGCGGTAAACAGTTGATACAAACTGTGTATCGCTTGGGGTATCAATACTTAAAGTAGTCTTATCAATTTTTAAAAGCCTACTAATAAATTTTATAAATAGAAAATAATCATGGGCAGACTTTACTGGAAATTTTTCCTGTTTTTCTTTTTTGCGCAACTAACCGCCGTATTAGTAGTGAGCTTGGCTATTGGCGTTGTAAACGATAAGCGTGAAAGGGAAAGACGCCTGATTGATGCCGCGCCTCCAGCTAAAACGATGGTTTTCGCAGCGGCAAGCACATTAAAGATAAGCGGCATTACATCGCTAAAATCTTTGCTAGATTTATGGTTAACTGAACCGATGCCGCAGCTGTACGCGGTAAATGAAGATGGAGTGGATCTATTAAAACGTGATTTACCTAAAGGGATCAATAAAGAATCTTTGGCCGCTTTAACTGCGGATAGTGACAATCGTGCGATTCAAAAAATACACGCCAATGATGGACATGATTATTGGCTATTTGTAGAACCGCGCAGTAAAAGATCGCCGCCCACTTATTTAAATGGCATCAAAGTACAGCAAAATTTCAGGTATTTATTCCCCGCTATGCCGTTGATTGTCGGTGCTTTAGTCAGTTTATTATTTGCAGCCTTGCTGGCTTGGTATTTTTCAAAACCCATCAAGCAACTGAGATTCGCTTTTGAAAGTGCTGCCAATGGAAATCTAGATGCGCGCGTGGGAACGGTTATGCAAGGTAGGCGTGATGAACTGGCGGATTTAGGAAGCGCTTTTGATGTAATGGTCAGTCGTGTAAGCCAGTTGGTTCAAAGCCAGACACACTTAATGCATCAAGTTTCGCACGAGTTGCGTTCGCCATTAGCGCGTCTACAGATTGCCATTGGCTTGATCAAGCAGCAATCCACACAGTCGGATGCAGCATATCAAGTGAATGAAAGAATCAGTACTTCGCTGAATCGTATCGAAACAGAATCGGACCGTATGGACCATCTGGTGGGCGAATTGTTGACATTATCGCGTTTGGAATCTGGCGTAACTGCCTTACAAAAAGAGCGAATCGATTTAAATGAGTTGCTGCAAGAGTTGGTGGAGGATGCAAATTTTGAAGGCATCGCCAACAATATCAAAGTTGAGTACGCGCCAAGAGCTAATATTTTTGTAGAAGCGCAGGCCGATCTATTACAGCGTGCAATTGATAATATCCTCCGTAATGCCGTTAAATACACGCCTAAGAATAGCGTAGTTGCGCTTGCAACGACTATTAATCCAATCAATAAAAGCGTTGTTTTAACCGTAAAAGATGCTGGTAATGGCGTAACAGACAGTGAATTAAATGAGATTTTTAAACCTTTTTATCGTGCAAATAACAGTGAAACTGCGCATGGTTATGGTTTAGGCTTGGCAATCACTAAACAAATCATCGAATCACATGCGGGCACAGTAACGGCGGAAAATATTGCGAATGCTGGTTTGCAGATAACAATCATATTGCCAATAATTGAGTGAGCAGTGAAAAATAAGTGAGCAATATTTAAGTTAAAAATATGAGTGCTGTAAATCTAAATCGCCCCAATTACCGTATATTAAAATAGGCTGATTCAAAACATTGTTTGTTTAAGCAAGCTTGAATAAGTCTACGGTCGAATATATGCAATAAATCCAACACTAATTTTTACACTTAATTAAATGTTTAAACCAATCAAATCCATGCTGGGCTTTGTGATGCTGATGACAACCAGCGCCTGTAGTCCGATCAAACTGTTAAATGCAGTTGTACCAGAAAGTACATATCAACTATATTCTGCAGTAGCTTACGGCGATTTGCCGAGACAGAAGTTGGATATTTATATTCCTAATCAAGTAGTTCTATCTAACTTTGAAAATAAAACTACAGCCCGAAAAGTAGTGATATTTTTTTACGGCGGCAGTTGGGATTCTGGCAATCGTGGCGATTATAAATTCGTTGGTGAAGCGTTAGCATCACAAGGTTTTATCGTGGTTATTCCAGATTATCGCGTTTATCCTGATGTGTTGTTTCCGGCTTTTATGGCGGATCCTGCACTTGCTGCGCGTTGGGTAAAAGATAATATCCAACAATATCAGGCTAATACACAACAAATATTCTTAGCTGGACATTCTGCTGGCGCGCATATTGCCGTTATGCTGGGTGTTAATGCTGAATATCTAGCTAAACAATCCCTTAAACCAAATGATTTTGCAGGTATTATTGGTTTAGCAGGCCCGTACGATTTCTTACCTTTAAATTCAGAACGGCTAAAAACTATTTTTGGGCCAGACTCTCAGCTAGGCTCGGAACAATGGAAATCTCAACCAATCAATTTTGTAGACGGTAAAAATCCACCGATGTTACTTGCTGTAGGCACCAAAGATGGCACAGTTTGGCCACGAAATACCTACAACATGGCTGAAAAAATCAAAAATCACAACGGCATAGTGAAAGTTGTAGAATTTGAAAATTACAGTCACATTGATATGGTGGCCAAGCTAGCTAAACCATTGCGCGGAAATGGTGAGCTGTTAAAAGCCGTTGTGGGTTTTATTAAAAATACACCAGCATCGCTAACTAACAAATAAGTTAACAAATTTTCTTGTTAACTTATTTCTCTTGTCGCCAAAAACTCAATATCTGGATAACGTTCTTCTGCCATTTGTAAGTTCACCCGGTTTGGTGCTAAATAGACGTACTCTTCATTACCATCTAAACCCACATTAAAGCCGTATTTATCGGCAATCGCACGCAAATCAGTATCGCTGCCGCGTAACCAGCGCGCGGTGTAACAATCATAACTTTCAAATACCACATCCACGCCATATTCATGTTCTAAGCGGTGTGCGACAACATCAAACTGCAATAAACCTACTGCGCCCAAAATTAGATCGTTAGATAACAAAGGACGAAATAATTGCGAAGCGCCTTCTTCGGCAAGTTGCTGCAAACCTTTTTGCAATTGCTTCATTTTTAACGGATTTTTTAACCTTGCACGACGGAAAAATTCAGGCGCGAATGATGGAATGCCAGTGAATTTAAGTTCTTCGCCTTCACTGAATGTATCGCCAACTTTAATCGTGCCATGATTGGGAATACCAATAATGTCACCAGAATACGCTTCATCCATCGTAGTACGGTCACGCGCCATAAAAGTAATCGCGTTATTCACTGCCATCAGTTTTCCCGTAGAAACTTGTTTGATTTTCATGCCACGTTCGAAACGTCCAGAACAGACGCGCAAGAACGCAATACGGTCACGATGTTTTGGATCCATATTGGCTTGTATTTTGAACACAAAACCTGAAAATTTAGGTTCGTCAGGCGGAATCTCACGACTGGCAGTTTGGCGAGTAAGCGGAGCAGGGGATAAATCGACCACTGCATCTAACAGTGATTGCACGCCAAAATTATTCACAGCCGAGCCGAAAAATACAGGCGTTTGCTTGCCACTTAAATAGCGTTCAGCATTAAATACATTGGATGCGCCACGCACTAACTCAACATCAACCCGTAATTCGCCTGCCTGACGACCAATTAGCTCGTCTAAGCGCGGATTATCCAGTCCTTGAATCGTCTCAGAAGTGCCTTTATCGGCACGTGGATCGAAAAATAAAATACTGTCAGTAACTAAATTATAAACACCGCGAAAAGATTTACCCATACCGATCGGCCAAGTCATCGGCGCGCACTCCATGCCTAATGTGGTTTCAATTTCATCCAGCAATTCAATCGGCGCGCGGCTTTCACGGTCTAGTTTATTAATAAACGTAATAATTGGCGTATCGCGCATACGGCATACGTTCAGCAATTTGATGGTCTGCGCTTCAACGCCATTGACTGAATCAATTACCATCACGGCTGAATCTACCGCGGTCAATGTGCGATAAGTATCTTCGGAAAAGTCATCATGGCCAGGTGTATCCAGCAGATTCACCATATGGTCGCGATAAGGAAACTGCATCACGGATGAAGTAACCGAAATGCCGCGTTGCTTCTCAAGCTCCATCCAGTCAGAAGTAGCATGACGCGCAGCCTTACGCCCACGCACTTCACCCGCTACTTGAATCGCGCCTCCAAACCATAATAGTTTTTCTGTTAATGTAGTCTTACCAGCATCTGGATGAGAAATAATGGCAAATGTACGGCGGCGGGTGATTTCTTGTTGAAGTGAACTCATGCAATATACTTAAAAGTCGCAAAGGGTGTATTTTACATTAGCATGCGCTTGTTAGCATTAACACTTAGATAAAGAACTCTGTGATTGAAGATTTATTCAGATAACAGTATTTAGTTTTGCAGTATCTGCCTTACTTCCAGTGAGTTTTTTGCCCAAATTAATCCAGTATTTTTCGTAATAAAAAGTAGATAAATGTGCCAGTGCGAAAGTAACCGCTAATAGTAATGGGCGTTTAAGATATTTTTCTAAGGTTTCACCTTCACCTAGCCATGTGTGCGCCAGGCCAACATGAATCACATAAACCGCATAAGAAATACTGGCGATATAAAATAATATACGACCTTTAAGCCAAGGATGGTACCAATATGTTTGTGTTGCGAATAAGCTGGATCCAACGATTAACAAGGCAATATAAGGTCGGAAGTAAGCAACTAGACCACCCTCTGGATGCGCTGAAAGTAATAATAAAGGTAGTAAGTAGATAGGATTTAATTTGGATATTAAACGCTTTAAAGTATCCGAAGGATGTCTGTAAATAAGCGCCAATATACAGCCAGCCAAAATTTCATCTACACGATAGTAGGTATTAATATTTGCAGGTGCATCATTCAAGTAGCGATAACAGGTGACGGTCACACATAATATGGGTAATAACACAAATGCGCGCTGCTTCAACGTGCCAACCAATATTGCGATGAGCAAATAAAATTGCATCTCAATGCACAAGCTCCAGAAATGGGCTGTTGCATCAGTTAACCACATAGGTGGCCAGTTAGCGTAGAACAGAAAGTGTGGCAAATAAACACTGCTTGCTGGTGATGTGAATAAAAAGGTAATCAACATCACAAGCCAGGCGAGTGGAACTATTCTTAATAGCCGTCTTGTTAAAAAATGACCGATGTGCTGATCTTTTAACAGAATATTCGTGATTAAAAAACCAGATAAAATAAAAAAAAGTACCATGCCTGTTGCTGCGATGGTGGTATTCATTTGCCAGGATTTTGGCCCTAATGGAAACCAATGACCCAGCAATACAAACAAGATGCTTAGTCCGCGCCATCCATCTAATACTTGAAATCTATTCGTCATATTTAATTTTTGATATTGATTAGTAGGTTAATGATTACACATTGATTTGAGTTTGGATCTTGAATTTAAAATAAATAATGATGATGAGATTAAGAATGTTTTAGTTTGCTAAGCTTACGTTTTAAAAAGCTTAATAGAGGGCTAATAATTAAAAACAGAAAATTTTTGATAGGATTTCCTAAAATCAGCGGTTCTTTGCAAACAGAGTAATGTTTTTTGAAAAGACTGTGATGACTTATATTACGTAATGGCAATATATTGTATATAAGGTCTAAATTTGAGTCATCACGTTCAAGTCTATGCGGCTGACTATTAAGATGTGGAAAAATGGCTAAAGTATAAGCTACAGGACCTGTTACGGCATATACCGCCCAACTGCCTGTATCATGAAAAAATGGATTGTACTGATGGATATTATTACAGACAGCATTGATTACTGCTTTTAAAAAAGGGTGTCCTTTTACTGTAATAATATGCCATTGCTGATACTCACCCAATGGAATATCACTTAAACATTCATATTTACCCTTATTTTCATCTATTTCACCAATATCATTTTTCCAGTGTGATAAAAGATACTTATCATTTTCTTGAATGATGCTATCTAGCGGTTTCATCAGGCTACTTTTAATATCCAGATAAACGCCACCTTCTTTATACATCAGTAAATATCTAAAAAAATCTGCTCTTGCAGCTCCATAGATTGGGTTGATTTTTTTATAGATGGGAAATAAGCTTGGATAGTTTTTTTTTATATAGCTTTCCATATGCTCATCGTCATACAGCATATATTTCCAGCCAGGGTTCATGCTTTTAAGTTTATTTATATTCTGTTCAATTGCATCAGGCAAGCCCGTGCTACTAAAATACACTTGATGAATACAGCGGGGAATACTTTCTTCCATTGGTACTGTTTCAACAAATTGATGAGTACTGGGCTTATTTAAACTATCCCTGATTTTTAGGGCAAGTTGGACAATAATATTCATGTGTTAGATTTGCTTATATTAATTAGCCTTATGGTACACGGGATAACTTTAGATTAAAAACTAAAAAATGGTCAAGTTGCCGATTTTTGTTGATGCTTTATTTGCTTCGCATTAAATAGAGCGCGATCAGAATAAAAGCAATTAATATTAGTAAGCCTTCCATAACTAACGGATCCTATTTCACCACTTCTTTTAACTGATCCAAAATCGCCGGATTATCCAATGTAGAGATATCCGAAGTGATCTCTTCGCCTTTTGCTAGCGAACGTAAAAGCCTGCGCATGATTTTGCCGCTACGGGTTTTTGGTAAATTATCACCAAAGCGTATTTCGTCTGGCTTGGCGATTGGACCGATTTCTTTGCCTACCCAATCACGCAAATTAGCAACGATCTTTTTGGCTTCTTCACCCGTTGGTCTGGCGCCTTTTAGCACAACATAAGCGACAACAGATTCACCTTTGATGTCATGCGGTTTACCGACCACAGCAGCTTCTGCCACTAATGGATTTGAAACCAGCGCCGATTCAATTTCCATCGTGCCTAAGCGATGACCAGATACGTTTAATACGTCATCGATACGTCCCATAATGGTGAAATTGCCTGTGCTGGCATCACGAATTGCGCCATCGCCAGCTAGGTACAATTTGCCACCTAAATCCACAGGATAGTAGCTCGTTTTGAAGCGTTCTGGGTCGTTGTAAATATTACGAATCATCGATGGCCAAGGTTTTTTAATCACTAATAAACCACCTGTACCCCAAGGCAAATCCTTGCCTGTTTCATCCACCACATCAATGGCAATGCCAGGGAATGGCATGGTACAGGAACCAGGCGTTAATGAATGCGCACCAGGCAACGGCGTAATGACATGACCACCCGTTTCCGTTTGCCAGAAAGTATCGGCAATAGGGCAGCGACCGCCACCAACTTGCTCAAAATACCACATCCATGCTTCTGGATTAATCGGCTCACCCACTGTGCCTAATAAACGCAAACTTGTTAAATCATAATTTTTAGGATGTGTGCTTGGATCAGTTTCGCTGGATTTAATCAGCGAACGAATCGCAGTTGGTGCGGTATAGAAAATGGATACTTGATGTTTTGCTATCATCTGCCAAAAACGCCCAGCATTCGGGTATGTTGGAATACCTTCAAATACCACTTGTGTCGCACCCATCGCCAATGGACCATAAGTGACATAACTGTGGCCCGTAATCCAGCCTACATCCGCCGTACACCAGTAAACATCATCGGCTTTCACATCAAAGGTCCAGCGCATCGTATTCATTGCGTGTAACAAATATCCGGCAGAGCTGTGTTGTACGCCTTTCGGCTTGCCTGTTGAGCCGCTGGTATACAGTAAAAATAGCGGATGTTCCGCATTGACCATCACAGGCTCACATTCTTCCGCTTGCCCAGCGATTAAGTCACTCCACCAGACATCTTTGCCGTCATCATTTGTATTCCAGGCAACTTCTTGTCCTGTTTTTTTCAGTACGATTACTTTTTGAATGCCATCCCAAACGTGCTCACTTTTTGCTTGGGCGATACCTTCATCCACAGCCTGTTTTAACGGCAATGTTTTACCGCCGCGAAATTGCCCATCTGATGTAATGACTGCAACTGCGCCTGCATCAATCATGCGTTCATTCAAGCTTTTTGCTGAAAAGCCGCCAAATACGACTGAATGCGTTAAGCCTAATCGCGCACACGCCTGCATCGCCACAATCGCTTCAATACCCATCGGCAAATAGATAATCACGCGTGCGCCAATCGGCAAATTTAATGTTTTTAAGCCGTTAGCAAACTGGCAAACTTGGTGATACAGCTCTTTGTAAGTGACCGTTTTCGTATCACCGTTATCTGCTTCAAAAATAATCGCAGTTTTATTGGGAATCGTCGCCAGATGTTTATCCAAACAGTTGACTGAAACATTTAACTCACCATCTTCAAACCACTTGTAAAAAGGCGCTTCAGATTCATTGAGGGTTTTGGTGAAAGGCTTATGCCACACCAATAATTCACGCGCTAACTTTGCCCAGAAACCTTCGTAATCGGCTTCGGCTTCTGCGCAAAGTGCGTTATAAGCTTCTAAGCCAGAAACATGGGCCTGTGCCTTAAATGCTTCACTTGGATGGAACACGCGATTTTCGGTTAAAACAGATTCAATAGCCATACAACTCAACTCCCAGATTAGTCATTTCGATGACATTTAACTTTTTATGATTATATTTTCAAAACATGTTTAAGGTAAGATGTAACACAATTGTTAACCCTCATATTACCTTAAAAATTACATGCAATCACTGGATAAATATTTATTGCCAACTCAAGCGCCAACGGCTTTTGAGGCGGGATTACAACACTTAGTCAATTGCAGTTTGTATGCTGCTCGTCTACTTTCAAACAATGCCGTATTACTGGAAGATTTGCTACAAAATCATACGCAAAGTTATACGCGTGAAACCATGCAGGCATTTTTAGACGATGCAAATGTGGCTGAAGAAATTGCCTTAAAAAAAGTGTTAAGGCAGCTGCGTCAGCAGGTGATGCTGAGAATAATCTATCGCGATTTGAATCAACTAGGCGATTTAAACGAAGTGATGAAAACCACTTCTGATCTGGCTGAAATCACTATTCAAACAGCGGTTAATTTTCATTATGCTTTGCTGGCAGATAGTTACGGCAGGCCTTGTAATAGCGAAGGTAAACCACAGGAGCTGATTGTGGTGGGAATGGGTAAGTTGGGCGGCTACGAGTTAAACGTTTCTTCAGATGTGGATTTGATTTTCAGTTTTGAACATGTTGGCGAAACACAAAATACTGCTAATCCAACACAGGTCATCAGTAATCAAGACTTTTTCAACAAATTGGGTAAAAAAGTCATATCGGCTTTGGATGATGTGACTGAAGACGGTTTTGTATTCAGGATGGATATGCGCTTGCGACCATTTGGCTCTGAAGGCGTGTTGGTGCCAAATTGTGATGCACTGGAAGAGTATTATCAAAATAATGGACGCGAATGGGAGCGTTACGCGTGGATAAAAGGCCGTGTGGTGGCAGGGCCAAAAGCGCTGATCACCAAGCTATTAAAGCCATTTGTGTTTCGCAAATATCTGGATTACAACGCGTTAACTAGCTTGCGTGATTTAAAGATGCAAATCCAGCGCGATGTGCTGCAGAAAGGCATGCAAGACAATATCAAACTAGGTCGCGGTGGTATACGTGAGATTGAATTTATTGCGCAGGTTTTCCAGTTAATACGTGGCGGCACAGATGCCAGTTTGCAGATAAAACCTACTTTGCCTGTGCTGGAATTGTTAAAAAATAAAGGTTTGCTGCCAGAAAAAACGGTCACTGAACTGACAACTGCTTATGTGTTTTTAAGGAATTTAGAACACAGATTAATGTATGTGGATGATCAGCAAACGCAGGATTTACCTAAAAACGAAATGGCAAAAGCACGTATCGCCGATGCTATGCAGTATAAGGATTGGGAAAGTTTTTTTGCGCAACTGAATGTGCACAGACAAAACGTCCAGCAAAATTTTGACGCGACTTTTAATAGTGAAGCATCTTCAAGTAGTGCCAAAAATAACCAATCTGGGGAGCAATATGAAACGGAAACTGCACTTTGGCAACAGACTTTGGATGACACTCTTGCGCTGAAAACATTATCCGATGCAGGTTATAGCGATGCTAATGAAGCCTTGCAGCGTTTAAAAATGTTGCGCGCCAGCAGTCGTTACAAACAGCTGCCAGAAAGTAGCCGTCAGCGCTTCGATCGCTTAATGCCGTTAGTGATTAAATTTGCGGCTCAGGAAAAAAATAGCGATATCGCGTTATTACGCACCATTAGTCTGCTGGAAAATATCTGCCGCCGCGCCAGCTATTTAGCGTTGCTGGCTGAATATCCGCAAGCGTTGAATCTGGTGATTAAACTGTGCGCCGCCAGCCCTTGGTTGGCGCAATATTTATCTGCGCATCCCATTTTGCTGGATGAGTTGTTAGACCCGCGCACTTTGTATGCCGAGCCAGATTTTGCTGTATTAAAAGCTGAATTGACTGAAAAGATGCAGCATCTGCAAAATGATACCGAAGCGCAAATGGATGCGATGCGTCACTTTAAACATGCCACCATTTTAAAATTTGCCGCGCAAGATGTCGCCGATGCGTTGCCGCTAGAAATCTTATCGGATTATCTAAGCAATCTCGCCGATGTTATCGTGCAAGTGAGCTTGCAGATTATTTGGGATAGTTTGAAATTTAAACATATAGCTACGCCGCATTTTGCCGTTATCGGTTATGGCAAGTTAGGCAGTAAAGAACTGGGCTATATGTCTGATTTAGATATCATTTTTCTTTATAGTCATCCGCATGATGATGCTCAAGACGACAACACCGCTGAAAACGCCAGTGGCGATGCGTTACAAATCAATGCTTCGGAAACTAGCGGAAACAGCTCTGAAATCTATGCGCGTTTCGCACAACGCATTAACAACTGGTTCAACAGTATTACCAACGCAGGCTTGCTGTACGAAACCGATTTACAGCTGCGACCAGATGGCAACAGCGGCTTGCTGGTCAGTAGTATCGCCGCATTCAAAGAATACCAACTCACCAAAGCGTGGGTGTGGGAACATCAAGCATTAACCCGCGCGCGATTTATTGCAGGTGATACCAACATTTGTAAGGCATTTGAGCAAGTGCGTGTAGAAGTATTAAGTCAGCCACGCGATGTGGATGAGTTAAAAAAATCCGTTATCGAAATGCGTGAAAAAATGCGCGCTAGCCATAAACCGCAAGCGGATTTATTTGATATAAAACAAGATGCAGGCGGCATTGTCGATGTGGAATTTTTAGTGCAGTTTTTAGTGTTAAGTCATGCAAACAAACATCCAGAATTAACCGAAAATATCGGCAATATTGCCTTATTAAAACTGCAGGCTTCATTAGATATTATTGAAACGAAAGCGGCAGAAAATGTAGCGATTGCTTATAGAGAATATCGAAAAATGCAACATGCGCTTAAGTTGCAGGGGGTGACACACAGCAGAATGGAAACGGTTTTAGTTGCGGCGCATATTGCCGCAGTTACGGATTTATGGAAGAAAGTGTTTGCTTAAAAATTGCTGGTATTAATAGTTAAATCCTTCCAAGTCCGTCATACCAGCGGAGGCTGGTATCCAGTCAAGATGGTGCTCACGAATGTTGATTCGTTGACACAAAGTTAGTATTCACGTGGTCTGGATTCCGTCCTTCGACGGAATGACGATGAAATTATTGAAATATTTTTAGAAATAAAATTAGAACGTGTTTGCAATAGTAATTAGCCATAAGAATTGACTTGTACTACTCTCCGTGACCATATTTGAGGATTTTTTGAAGATGTTTATTTCTTTCACGAGTTAATTCAGCTTTACGATATGAATATGACATCGGATACATGCTTCCCCAGCAAAGTCTAACGTCAGCTTCAGCACATGCGAATTCAGCTTCAAGCTCAGCATCACGAAAAGCTATCCATGCTTTTTGTGCACGCCTCAGTTTGCTGATAAATAAGGTATTATCAACTTCTTTTTCGATCACGGATTGATAGGTTTTATTTAATTCTTTGTCAGACTTTTTAAAATCATCGCCAGCACAAACGTTCATTTCTAACTGATTTCCACCACTATTACATTTGATTTCATCGACTGCGATTGATGGCATTGAAACAAAAAAAATAATAGATACCAAAACTCTTTTATACATGGAAAATTCCTTAAGCTTCTAAATTTATTAATTAGATTGCAGTTCCCCAAACCTTACCATAAGCCTCAAGCAACCTATGATGCATCACGCTGCCTTCCATATTCGCTCCCAACAAGCCTAAACCAAAATACTGCACTTCACCATTCAGTAATTTATGCGCTTGTAGCAAAGTTTCTGAACCGTACATCAACGTCAAATTCGCTTCAAACGCAGATGTATCTTCCGATTCTGACATCTCTTTAAGTTGGACGATATGATTAATACAGCGATACACGCGAGCGCGTTTTTCGGGGAGTTCGCCAAATTGGGCAATCCATGCGCAGCCGTTTAGAATCTCGTCTGTGTCGCCAGCAGCAAGGGCTGCAAGCGTTTTCAATTCACCAGCGCGTAAATCTACCCATGTGGTATTTGGGTCTGCGCATAGGCCGATTAATGTGGTCACTGGCAATTCATCCGCCAATTCTAAATCCAATAGAGTCTCCAATAATTCTGCTGATTCCGCTTGGTTAATTTCTGGCAAACGTAGTGCAAAAGGGCGCACCAAATTGCCGACGGTGTTGTTTTCCCATTGCAACTCTTCTACTGGGTAAATTTCACTCATGCCCGGTACAAAAATGCGGCAGGCGTATACGCCTAAATGCGTGAAGTCGGCGATATACATATCGTGACCGCTGTTATGAATGGTGTTCACGCACCAGTTGTAATCTTCTTCAGTTGTGTTGCCAAAGTTCCAATCCACAAACTCGTAATCTGGTGTGCTGCGTAAAAAGTCCCAGCTAATCACGCCGCTAGAATCCACAAAGTGAATTTCCAGATTTTGTGAATCGGCGATTTCTTCCATATCAAAACCCGGTGCAACAAAGCCTTTCAAACTATCCATCGCGCGGCCTTGCAATAACTCAGTTAATGCGCGTTCTAGCGCGACTTCAAAACGTGGGTGTGCGCCAAAACTGGCGAAGCAACCTTGATCTTCTGGATGCAACAGCGTGACGTTCATCACCGGATATTTTCCGCCAAGCGACGCGTCTTTTATTAAGATGCCATAGCCCGCATCACGCAAACCTTTAATGCCCGCGGCAATACGCGGGTAGCGATTTAACACGCTTTCTGGGACATCTGGTAGGCAAATGCCCTCGCGAATGATTTTGTATTTAATATCACGTTCAAAAATCTCGGCCAAGGCTTGCGTGCGCGCTTCCATCATGGTGTTGCCGGCACTCATGCCATTGCTGACATATAAGTTGCCAATCAGATTAACTGGAAACAGCACATTTTTGCCATCACGCAAACGTGTATAAGGAATGGCGCAAATGCCACGTTCTTTATTACCAGAATTCAAGTCAATCAAATTGCTGGCCGGGCAAGTGCCTTCTGGGTTATAAAATTGTTGTAATTCAGGCGTTAATAATTCTTTTGGCCAGTTATTCCCCTTGAGCGGAATCCATTGCTCATTTGGATAATGCACAAAGTCTTTATTGGCGATTTTTTCGCCTAAGTAAAAATGTGTCCAAAAATAGTTGGTGCTCAAACGCTCAAAATATTCGCCTAGTGCGCTGGCTCTGGCGGCCAATTGTGATGCGCCTTTTCCATTAGTAAATAAGCGTGGACAGTCTTTATCGATGACATGCACAGACCAAATACCTTCAATCTCATTCAACCAAGATTTCTCTTCTGTATGAATGTTAAGTGCCAATAATTTGGCTTGCAGAGTAGCGATGGAAGATTCGAGCGAGGCGTCTTTGCTTGGAATAAACGTTTGGGTACTTGTTGTCATGATATGAATAAGCAGAATAAATAAGGCTAGAAGAATATCATGCAAGCGAACCTCTTGAATAATGTTTTGAGTTAATATGCGGCTTAATCAAACACTGAATATGAAAGCGCAAAATGAAAGTAATCGACAAAGCACCGATTTGGGTAAAGCTGGCTTATGCCAATGTGCACACACGAAAAATGGCCTTAATCATGGTAATTTTCTGTGTGGTATTTGCTTTGTATTGCGTGCCGTGGGTGCAATTTTCACAAAATCCAATGGTGGGAAAAGTATTTTTAATTCACGATTGGAGTTGGTTTTTATCGATGATTCCACTGACTATCTGGTATTGGGCAGGCATGAAATGGTTAGATAAACATGCAGGCTGGGAATCCTGATAAGTTTGATTTTTGATGCCTACGTATTATGAAACGGACACGCATAATTCGCCCTAGAATATTTTCACTTTCGATCCTTAATTTTTTTAAGCGTTTCTGGCTTATGTGCAGACTGCGCGCCACTTTTTTCGCTTTCAATTAAATATTCCGGATTATCGTCTGAAGCTGCAACCGTGTGCCCTTTGATTTTCATTGGCGCGGTCAATTTTTTCTTTACTGTGCCAGAAGTTTTCCCTTGCGAAGTTTCCCATTCGACTTTATCGCCTGCTTTCAATTTTTGCGTCATCAATTTCATCCTTTTATTTGTTGCCAGCAAAGATTGCCATAGATATTGCAACGTCAATAATCCGACAGAGGAAAAAGATTTTAATTCGTTAACGCAATAAGAAATTACAGGGAATTATGTGCACAGCTACGAGCTTGATTCTTTCTTATCGTATCGTGGAGAAAAAGTTTAATACAAGATGAAATGAAAACGAATAGGATTGATTTTGACTTACATGCCCCAGCGCAATGCTGCCGTGTGAACGGGGCTATCCCAATGTTGTTTGATTTCATCGTCCAATATACATAGCGTGATTGAAGCGCCCGCCATATCTAACGCCGTGACGTAATTGCCAACCAATGAGCGGCTAATTTTAATGCCGCTTTGTTCAAGCAATTTTGCGGCGGCGTTATAAATCAAATAAAGCTCCATCAGCGGCGTTGCGCCAAAGCCGTTGATCAATAGCAAAGCTTCGCTTTTTGTTTCTATCTCTCTAACTTTAAAATCCGCCAAAATGGCATCGACCATTTCTTTGACAATGTCATCCGCTTCGCGCATCGCTTCACGTTTACGGCCAGGCTCACCGTGAATACCCACGCCCATCTCAATTTCTGTGTCGCTGATATCGAAAGTAGGGCGGCCAGCAGCAGGCACTGTGCAACTAGTCAATGCCACGCCAATGCTAGCTGTGCGCTGATTCACTTTTTCACCTAATGCTTTACAGGCTTGTAAATCTGCGTCAGTTTCTGCCAAGCTGCCCACACATTTTTCTACAATCATCGTGCCAGCTACACCGCGGCGGCCAGTCGTATAAGTGCTATTGATAACGGCGCAGTCATCGCTGGTTAACACAGTTGCGTTTTCAAACGGCAACATTTCTGCCGCCATTTCAAAATTCATCACATCGCCAGCATAGTTTTTAACGATAAATAAAACACCTTTATCTGACTGTACCGCTTCTGCCGCGGCAATCATTTGGTCTGGTGTGGGCGAGGTAAACACGTGGCCGGGGCAAGCGGCATCTAACATACCAAAGCCGATATAGCCTGCGTGTAATGGTTCATGCCCAGAGCCGCCGCCAGAGATAATCGCGACTTTACTTTTTTGGCCGTTTTTGAGTGTTAAGTTTTTACGAGTTAAGTAAGCTGGTTCTAAGTGCAGTGTGACTAAATCGCTATGTGCGCTGGCAAAACCAGATAAGCTTTCTGCTAAAAGATTGTCGACATTGTTGATGAGTTTTTTCATTATTTCCTCACGGTATATTCTCTAATTTCGTCATTCCCGCGCAGGCGGGAATCTAGGCGAATATCTTAACTGAACTGGATTCCCGCCTGCGCGGGAATGACGGCTACTTGAGTTTTAAATGATGGAATTTAAAATTATTTTTTCAAAATCAAATCGCACACAGCATGCACCATCACTTGGCTACTTTTTGCGCCTGCGTCTAAGTGCCCAATCGCGCGTTCGCCTAAACCTGCGGCGCGGCCTTTGGTGGCGATTAAATTACGGGTTGATTCTAAACCAGCATCTGCAGCCAGCTTAATCGCAACGCAAATCTCAGCTAAATTTTTACCTTCTGCTGCGCTTAAAGTGAACGTTGTAGAAACGGGAATCAGCACATCTAACATGGTTTTTTCGCCTAAATTCGCTTTACCGCGCTGCATAATGCCTTGCACACCAGCGGCAAATGCGGCAGCTATTTCAAGCGGATTATTGCTGCCATTTTGTTTGATCACTTTAGCCATGCCCATAAAGAAACTGGCAAACAACGGCCCAGATGCGCCGCCGATTGTGCTTAATAACTTCATGCCGATTTTGTTTAAAGCTTCATCTGCGGGTAAGGCTTGTAAATCGCTTTGCAGGCCAACAATCGTTTCCGTGCCGCGCTTGATATTGATAAAGTGATCGCCATCGCCAATGGCGCGATCGAGCGATTCTATTTCAGATTCGTGGGCAATGATTGCCGTATGGATGGCAACGCTGGCAGATAAGATAAATGATGTTTTCATTGAAACAGTGTAAAACTAAACTGAGTTTTTTTGAATGTTTTTAATGACGCTTTTAAACTTAATTTAACGTTGAATTAAGTATTAATAGTATTAGTTTAATCAGACTCAACTGAAAAGAACATCCATTAATAGCACTGCTAAATTTGGCTTGTTTTCAATGTCAATTTGCATAAGGTTTGAATTGAGGTGCGCAGTTAAGCCTGTTTTTTTAATGGATGGATAAATATAGTAAAGCCGCTAAGACACTAACTTTATAAAACCTTTTGCAGATAACGGTAGCATCCAGCAGGCGCCAGCCAACAAAAATAATACAGTGCAAATTTTGGGTGTGCTGACAGAAATGAATTTTTTTAAGCTTGGCCGTTGAAAAGAAAGTGGATGCAGCAAAATACCTATCATGAAAAAAGTAATGCTTAAGAAATTGAATACATTTGTTAATGACACCGCGGTTTCTTCAAAAATGCTGGCATAAAGTCCGAATGCCAATATAACAGCAAGAATAACGCCGAAAGCTCTCTGCCGCATATTTAATAGTGTCCAGTTCAGCATGATTTCCTTTTAATATTTTCTGACGCAAATGATGTTAATTACAGTAGTTTCAACTCAGTTAACAGGCTTGATTTTGCCAGCCACGTTTGATTGAGGAGTGATGCATTTAATTTTTATTGCATTGATTTAGAAGATCCTGGTTTTTTTTGTCGCTCCAAGTCATTCCAGTTTCATTATAGTAATAGCTTAGCCCGCCAACTTTCTGCGAAAGTTCCTGGCAAATACTCATATTCAAGCCCTTTCCATAAGGACCGCG
>Ga0247736_10000242_pt1 | contig 19954 bp, 15 predicted proteins | sample UWRJL193509B2_FD_180935 | JGI IMG/M metagenome (GOLD analysis project Ga0247736, IMG submission 180935) | Plant litter microbial communities from Arlington Agricultural Research Station in Wisconsin, United States - UWRJ-L193-509B-2 | ecosystem: Environmental > Terrestrial > Plant litter >...
TTTAGACGTATTAGTGCAACATTTAGTGACAATCGCACTAGGCGGTGGTTTCATTGCCGACGATTTGCTGGCAGAAGTACGCAGCAGTTATGCCTATCAAAACTTAACCCATGATGAATGGCGCTGGGCATTGGCTTTTGTGCAACACGGCGGCGAATCGCTGACCGCGTATCTCGATTATCGCCGCGCGATTCCAGATAAAAACGGCGTTTGGCATGTGCCCGATGCGCATTTGGCCAGACGGCATCGCATGAGTATTGGCACAATTGTCAGCGATTCCAGCATGGCGGTGAAATTTTGGAGCAAAGGCGCCAGTGGTAAAAGTTTAGGTTCAGTAGAAGAAAATTTTATTGCACGATTAAAACCTGGCGACCATTTTTTATTTGGCGGCAGATTGCTAGAGTTGGTGCGCGTACATGAAATGACCGCATTTGTGAGCAAAGCTACGGGCAAAAAAGCCGCAGTGCCGCGCTGGAATGGCGGACGATTACCGCTTTCAACAGAACTCTCCAATGCAATCGTTGCGCGTATGGATGCAGCGTCACATGGTCATTTTGATGGCGCTGAAATGCAGATGGTGAAACCGTTATTGCACGTACAGTGCGAATGGTCTGCATTACCAACAAATACTACTCTGCTGGCAGAATCACTGCGTTCACGCGAAGGTTGGCATTTGTTTTTGTACCCTTATGCGGGCCGGAATGTGCATGTGGGTTTAGCCAGTTTATTGGCTTGGCGCATTGGCAAGCATCAGCCGAATACTTTTTCTATTGCCGTGAATGATTATGGTTTTGAGCTGCTTTCTGCCACGTCTGTTGATTGGCAAGTCATTCTAGAAAAAGATATTTTCAGCACTGAAAATTTATTGGAAGACGTGATTGGCAGCTTGAACGCAGGTGAACTTGCACAGCGCCGTTTCAGGGAAATCGCGCGCATATCCGGGCTGATATTTGCAGGCTTTCCCGGTGCGGGCAAAAGTGCCAAGCAAGTGCAAGCTTCATCTAGCCTGTTTTTCGATGTGTTTCGTCAATACGATCCAGGCAATTTATTGTTAACTCAGGCACAAACTGAAGTGTTGCAGCAAGAGCTGGAAATAGTGCGCTTAACGGAAACATTACAAAACCTACAACATAAAAAATTACAATTGATGCAGATCAAACGCCCAACGCCATTTGCTTTTCCGTTATTAGTCGAACGCTTTCGCGAAAGCAGTAGCTCAGAAAAACTGGCCGACCGCATTGCGCGTATGGTGGCGGATTTGGAAAAAGCAGCAGGCGAGGGCGCTTACGCACCTGAAGAAACGGTGCAAGAACAGACTCAATTTAATGCAACGCAATTGCCTTATAAAAAACGTGAGCGTGTACGCAAATTAGGGTTGCCGCGAACAAAAATTATTCCACCAAAACCGCGCCATGGATTTTAGCTATCAATAAAAAACAGCAAACAGGATCAACGATTAATAAAAGCACGCCATATTGAAAATAGAAGATGAAAATCGAACATCCCTTAACCATTAAAAATCATCAATTTTTGTTATTGGCAGATAAAGCGCTGTATTGGCCGCAACAAAAAGCGTTATTAGTCGCCGATGCGCATTTTGGCAAAGCAGCCGCTTATCGGGCATTAGGTCAGCCAGTGCCACAAGGCACGACCAGTCAAAATTTGCATAGATTAAACGCGTTAATAGACCAATATCCCACTGAGCAATTGATCTTTTTGGGTGATTTTTTGCATGCGCCAAAATCGCACGCTCCCGCCACTTTAGCCGCATTACGCAGTTGGCGTTTGCAGCATGCCAATATGCAATGTATTTTAGTGCGCGGTAATCACGATTTAAGAGCGGGCGATCCTCCGCCAGATTTGAATATCAATGTTGTCACGGAGCCATATTTAGTCGGTGATTTTGCGCTGCAACATATTCCCAAGCCGCATGCCACGCATCATGTCATTGCAGGTCATATCCATCCCACTTTTCGTTTATTGGGAAAAGGCAGACAAAGCTTGATTCTGCCGTGTTTTCATCACGAGCCAGCAATTACCTTATTGCCCTCTTTCGGCGATTTTACTGGTGGTTTTTTGATGGATAAAAACCCAGATACGCAAATTTTTGTAACAGATAGTCAGTGCGTTTGGCCCCTTGAATTTGGTCAGTAGTCATTTAATCAATTATCTTGAGGTAAGAATGTTCATCCATAAAAATCAAAAGGAAGTTATATGAAATATAGTTTGTCTATTGTTCAAAGCAGAAGGAAAGAAAAATCAGTCGTGGTTTGAAATGGTCATCTTAAACGCAAAGATACAGCCGCCACCAGCGAAAGATGCCACAACTGCAGTGAAAACAATCACAAGTGTTTATCGTGGTGGATTAGATAATTTCCAAAAGTCTAGATTTAAGAGAAAAACAACAATGCCCCGAAGGGCTTTTTGTTTTTAATAATCTTTTATTATCTATTCGGCCTAAAGTATTCATTTATTTCTCAGTTAAAAGACTATATGACTCCCATTCGATTGATACCGCCAACGAGAGCCTTGATTGAAGCAGTGACAATATTCGCATCCATCCCCACTCCATAAACTTCAGCACTGCCAGCAATAGCAGCCTGTGTTATTTCAATAAAGGCACAAGCACTCGCCTCGCCACCATCAGCACTCATACCTATTGAACGCTCCTCAAAGTGTCTTACCTGAATATTAATTCCAGCACTTTTGAAAGCATTTACAGCAGCGTCAATTGGGCCGTTTCCAGTGCCTGTAAGAGTGTTTTGTACACCATCAATGTTGACGTGAAGCCTGATACCCTGCATTGTCTCTTGCTCAAAAAGATGATGATGCAAATAACGTACTGGATGTGTTGCCCCAATATAAGTATTTGAGAATAATTGCCAAATGTCTTCTGCAGTCATTTCTCCACCATGCGTATCATTGTGCTGTTGGACAACCCCTGAGAACTCTACCTGCAAACGACGTGGCATGACGACGCCATAGTCTGTTTCCATCAAGTAAGCAATGCCACCCTTACCAGATTGACTATTTATACGGATGACTGAGTCGTAGCTACGCCCGACATCTTTGGGATCTATCGGCAAATATGGCACATTCCAAAAATCATCTGCCTTTTGTACTGCAAAACCTTTTTTAATCGCATCCTGATGTGAGCCAGAAAACGCGGTGAATACAAGGTCGCCGGCATAAGGATGGCGGGGATGTACCGGCAATTGATTGCAATGTTCAACGGTGCGGGCAACGGCATTAATATCATTGAAATTCAAACCTGGAGCAACACCCTGTGTGTAAAGATTCAATGCTAACGTGACGATATCTACGTTACCTGTACGTTCACCATTCCCGAAAAGGCAGCCTTCAACCCGGTCTGCACCTGCCATCAAAGCCAATTCCGCAGCGGCAACTGCAGTGCCACGATCGTTATGTGGGTGCAAACTGATAATCACGCTTTCACGGCGATCAAGATGGCGACTCATCCATTCAATCTGGTCAGCATACACATTGGGCGTGGCAACCTCTACCGTCGTTGGGAGATTAAGAATCACCTTGTTATCTGGTGTTGCACCCCAAGCTTCAGTAACGGCATTACATATTTCAAGTGAAAATTTTAGCTCAGTCGCTGTAAATGTCTCCGGACTATATTCAAGCACCCATTCCGTTTCTGGTGCCTCAGCCGCCAATTGCTTGACTAACGTTACGGCATTCACCGCCATACTGATTACTTCCTCTTTACTCATACCAAACACAATCTCACGGAAAGGCTTTGAGGTGGCGTTATAGATATGCACGATGGCACGACGTGCGCCTTTTAATGACTCCATGGTGCGACGCACAAGATGCTCTCTTGCCTGCGTCAATACTTCAATAGTGACATCCTGTGGAATATGATTGCCTTCAATCAACTGTCTCACAAAGTCAAAATCTGTTTGGGAAGCTGAAGGAAAAGCCACTTCAATCTCTTTAAAGCCAATATCACACAACATACGAAACATGCGCATTTTGCGTTCAGCATTCATTGGCTCAAATAATGATTGATTGCCATCACGCAAATCTGTACTCATCCAGATGGGTGGATGTGTGATTGTACGATTGGGCCACTGACGATCCGCAAGTTGTACGGGTGGAAACGGCTTGTACTTACTGGATGGATTTAACAACATGGTGAACACTCCTCGATTTAATTCATTAATTGAGGAGAATTTTATGCTAATTACGCTGGCAGGTGCTTGCGTTTTAATCTATATAATTAGTTAATTTGGCAATAATGTTGCTTAAAGTTATAATAAATTAGATTATTAATCCAACTTATAGAGTGTGTGGGCATTTATGCAGCTTGATCGTTATGATTTACAAATCCTGAATATCCTGCAAGAGGATGGCCGCATCAGCAATCAAGAATTGGCTGATCGCATCGGCTTGTCTGCATCGCCGTGCTTAAGGCGAGTAAAAGCGTTGGAAGAAGCTGGCCTTATCACAGGCTATCACGCAGTTCTGGATGCTAAAAAAATGGGATTGTCGTTGCTCGCGCTCATACATATCTCAATGGATCTACACACACCAGAGCGCTTTAATAACTTTGAAAAGATGATTGCAGGGATTCCGGAAGTGCTGGAATGCCTGCTTATTACGGGCCAAGATGCAGACTACCAACTTAAGGTTGTTGTAAAAGATATGGATGCTTATCAGGATTTACTGCTTAACCGCATTACACGAATAAGCGGCGTAACCGGAGTGCACTCAAGTTTCGTCTTGCGGCAAGTAATTAATAAACGAATGCTGCCTGTATAACTTTATTCATAATAAGGCTGCTAACTTAGTATTAGTAGTCTACGCAAAAGTCCTAACTTGAATAAATGACTGCTTTGGGCGACGAATTCAGTCATTGGTGAAATTTATAATATTTATAAAAAGCCTCAAAGGGCTTTATCCCTTGCCCATTAACCACCGGATCATTTGGCAAATGTGTAAATCAAATTGAAAATGGCAATCAAGCCAATGACAGCGCCAATACCAATCAATCTTAAAATACGTATGCGGGATAGCTCTATTTTTTTGATCAGTTGCGCATTTTGTTCCGCCAGAGCTTGAATCAACTCTGTTGATGCAAGCATTTGACTATGCAGATTTGCACTGGCTATTTCTAGTGCAGCGAGCCTTTTTTGCAGAGTTTCAACGGTATTATTGTCTGATGAAAACCCAGATGAAAGGTTGTACTGATCAGCCTCCAGCACTATTTCTGCATTTGGCTTGTTGGTAATTGTGCTCCACAGCTTTTTTGCTTCATCTGCGATTTTAGGCGAGTTGCGCACAACATCTACCCAAGGCACGTTTTTTAGTATTGCTAGCCAGCCAATAGCCATAATGATCTTTCTATAAAAAATATAAGCTTTAAGATTTACTGAGTTAAAAGCCAGCAAACTTAAACTGTGTAATTGCTCAATAAATGCGTGATATTTAAAAGACTACGATTAAATGTAACGGTTGCAATCGCCTTCTGCTAATTGCGGTGAAACGCAAAAAACACAAACAACCCAAAAGTAATTAAAGTAATTAATGATGACTGATGGTATGTGTCTGTTTTTTCGGATAAACCCTGATAAGCAAAATTTTAGGTCCAGACATTTTTTTAACCACAATACTAAACTCATCAAACTCAATACGTTGGCCTTCTTTCGGCAATTCAGTCAATTTCCACAGAATCAATCCTGCCACCGTATCCGCATCTTCTGAGGCGATATCCACACCAAGCGTGCGCTCTAACGTGTTGATTGGCAACGTACCTTTGCCCAGTAAAGAGCCATCATCTAACTTAGTCCATTCACTTTGGGATTTTTTAAACTCATCGCTAATATCGCCGACTAATGCGGATAATAAATTATCCAAAGTAATAAATCCCACCGGCGGATTATTGCCGTAAGCCACGATGGTGAGATGCGGCGCGCCTTGCTGTAATTGCCGAAAAAGATCAGTCGCAGGCGTTTCTGGCGAGATGGTTTTAATTGGCCGCGTAATGCTGGCTAGGTCGACTTCTTTGCTTTGTTTAGTTAGCGCGATAAATAAATCTTTAATGTGAATGATGCCTAACACTTTTCCATCGCTGCCGATTAAGGGATAACGGCTGTAGCGATGCGCGGCGATTTTATTCATATTATGTTGAAAAGTGTCCTCTGCTAATAACACTGTCGCATCGCTAAAAGGGTGCATCAAATCAGAAACTTCCAGCTCTCTAAAATCAATCGCTTGCGCTAATACTTTCCATTCAGATGAACTGAAATCTTCGTTCGGCCTTGAGCTTCTTAAAATAAGTTTTAACTCGTCGGATGAATATTGAGATTCATGTCCATCTTTTGGCTTGAGTTTCAGCGTTTTAATGACGATATTTGAGCTTTTATTCAATAGCCAAATCGCGGGAAACATCAACCAGTAAAACCCATACAACGCAGGTGCAGTCCATAAACTCACGCGTTCTGCCATGCGTATCGCCAATGTTTTAGGGACTAATTCGCCAACGACGATATGCAGATAAGAAATGGTGAAGAAAGCGATGACAAACGCGATACCGTGAATCAACTTTTCGCTGACCACGCCCACATTCACTAAAGCGGGTTCAATCAACGCGGCAAAAGCGGGTTCGCCAACCCAGCCAAGGCCAAGTGAAGCGAGTGTGATGCCAAGCTGGCAAGCTGAAAGATATTCGTCTAACCTGCCGTGTACTTTGGCCAACATGCGACCGCGCCAGCCAAGATTTTTGGAAATGGCTTTAACGCGCGTGCTGCGAAGTTTAACTAAACCAAACTCAGCCGCCACAAAAAAACCGTTTAACAGTACTAATAAAAAAGCTAAAAAAACTAAAAAGAAATTACCGCCCATAATAAATCCAATTACGGATTAACCTTAAATCACCCAGACACCACATCATAAATTAATTTCAATCAAGCTTTCGGCTTAATTGCACATTTCTCGCCTGTTATTCAGCCTCATTTGGTCGTTTCAGTCACGCCAGCGGTCAGCGTAAAGCGCATCGCATCTTCCATGCTCATATTCAGCGGCTTAGTGGCAGCGCGTGGAACCAGCACCGCAAAGCCACCAATACCGTAGCTCATGGGGATATAAACCAATAAATTATCTTTCTCATTCAAACCCGCGGGCATTTTAGACATATCCGCTTGTGTCACAAGGCCAATCAACTGCATGCCCGTTTCGCCCATCGTTACGGCGACCACTTGCTCAAAATCTTTCTTTTTCTCAGATGAAAAGTAGTTAAGTAAATCGCGAATCGATAAATAAACGGACTTAATCAAAGGTAGTCGTTGTAACAATTTCTCAATGTAAGAAAGTATTTGGCGCGCGATAAATGTATGCATCAACAGCCCGACAAAAAAAGCGAATATCAAGCCAGCAACCATGCCCATGCCTGGGCTGTAAAACTGCTGTGGTATCACCGCGCGAATCACGCCGCCTAAAAAAGTCTCCGTTGTCACCACAAACCAGTACAGCAAATACAGCGTTAATATCACAGGCAACAAGGTGATTAAACCCGTTAAGATATTTTTATTGATTAGTTTCAACATGATTGTTTCCTAATGATTTTTGCCAGTTTAATCGTCAGTTCAAAATACTAATTCGGATTAGACTTTTTAATTTGAGACTTTGGCTATTTTACCCAAATAACGCCACTTTCTTTAGTGACAAATATTTTCTTTGGCTAAATGGCGACTTAAATCTGGCAATGTACAAACGAATTTACTAAAACTTAATAGCGTTATTCTTGGGTAAAGTGAATAAGGCGTTGAGTCTTAACTCAAGCGTGGATTAAAACTTAGTTGGCTGAATCTTAGGCTTAAATCTTAAATTGGATATGTTAGCTTGGCTTGATATTTTGATAAATAAATATGTTAACTAACAAGTATCAGTAAACCTCAAAAATACAAATACTTTCTTCAGCATTAAACGTCACACGCAATTCAGCACGCGCCGCCAAGTGCTGAATCTCACTGATTAACGCATCATGTTCGATTATATTGGGCATTAAATGATTGCAATAAGCCGAATAAAATCCATGCTGTTTTACTTCATGCGCTATGGTGGCAATGTCGGCAGAATCTGCAGGACTTAAATCTTTTGAAGTTATTAGTTTTGTTATTAACATGATTTTTTGATTAAAAAGTTAACGGTTTTTATAAGTTAAGTTTGATGACTAACCCTATTTTTAAGTCAATTTTTAGCCTTACTTTTTATTTGGATCAAATCGCCAGTTCAAACTAAACCAAATACCCCTTGGCGCGCCTGGCGCAATAAAGTTTGTACTGAGCCAATCACCGGAATTGTGGTTATAGCCACTTGGCCCGATTGCGCCATTAACTGATGGTGAAAACGCATTGCGTCCTAATCGACCAGCTGTAAAAAACTCTCTATCAAATAAATTATTAACCAGCATAGTCGCTGTCCACTCGCTGTTAAACTTATAGCTAGTTTGAAAATTATAAGTAGCATAGCCAGGCACAGTTCCTTCATTGGTTGTTGGTCTGGCAAGTATTTGGCTACCATCTGGATAAGTTGCTATAACGCGTGTAACCCCTTTTTTGTGTTCATTGTTTTCATTGCCGCGTACAAAGCTTTTACTATGTGCAACCGCGGTTAAGCCAACTTGCCATTTAGGCGTCATTTCATAGCTAATGCTGGCATTAAGGTTGTGTAGAGCGACACCCGGCAAACGACTACCTTTGTTAACGTCAATCGCTTCTCCAAAACCATCATTTTTATTAGTACTGCTACTATTATCTATGCTGATCATTCTAAAATTGTTTTCGAAAGTAGCATCAGTTAAACCATAGTTAATGCCAAACCCCCATTTATCTTTTTTTCCAGATAGCCCTGCTTCAAGCCCACGTCGACGAGTTTTTCCAATCGTGTCAAAAAACCCCGCACCATTACCTACTGCCACAAAATAAATATCATCTTTTAAATCAGTCTGGTAAGCGCCTAAGTTCCACTGAAGATTAGTAGCTCCTAACAAATTACTTAGCTCACCTCGCATGCCAATATCATAACTAGTGGCTTTAATTTGCGGCAAAAATGGGTCACCTGATAATGTTGTCGGTAGCGTACATTGGCGGTTTTCAAAAATACTTTTTGGTGTGTAATTTTTGGAATCAGCTAGTTGTTGGGGCGTGCGTTCAGTTGGCCCTGTATAAATTGGCGTTTTGTCAAAGGCACATCCTAATTCAACAACACTTGGTGTACGTGTACCTTGCGACCAATTGGTAAATACATTCAAATTTTCTTTGGCTTGCCATGTCGCCCCCAAAGATGGATTAAAAGAGTAAAAGCTAAACTTCTCGGTTTCAGCAGAATCCAGCACATTATTGAGTTCAGGTATCCTGAAATTAGTAGGGACGTTTGTACAATCGGCGTTAGGGCAAATACCTAAAGTACTTGGCAGCCCCTGAAAAACCATATCGCCTATACCAAAATTAACTAAATTCCTGCGTGCAGCGATTTTGTTTACCACTCGAGTGGCATTGTAGCGACCTGATGCATTGAAATTCCATTCGCTGGTAGGTGTCCATGTCTCGCTAAAGTAAATACTTTTTGTATTGCTAGTACCATCAAAATTGTTGTTTTCTAGCGGTACGAAAGCGCCTGTAAACATAGGATGAATCTGATCTGGCGCTAAATAACCACGACGATTAGCATCTAACAAACCTAGACGTTGTGAATTTTTGTAGCTTGCGCTGGCTGAGTCTAGCGAAACGCCTACCATGAATTTATGCTTATCCAAATTCCAGTTAAATTGCATCGAAAACCCATCTACTACTTGGTCAATCTGGTTGTTATTAAGTAAAGCAGTCGGTGTGTAAAATACTTTACCCGTTGCAGGATCGGTAACACCAATCACACCTGGCGTTCCATAGGCACGCCCATCTACTGTTTCAAAACCTGATATGGGGTTAGGTATATTGTACTGGTCTCCCACAGAACCATCACTTCTGACTTTTTGCTGTTCATAACAAGCCGTTTTGTTAGCAGGCGATAAAATAAGCACATAATTTTTGGTAATCACGCCTGTGTCTTCATCTTGCGTAAAAAAGTAATTAAATTCTTCGCCAAGCACTCCGCCATAATCCTGCAGGCTTGCGGCAACATTTCCCCCAGTTTTGGAATTTCCTGCAAAAGAGCTACCATATTCGTAGTGGTATGCAGGCTCTCCAAAAAAACTCGGCTGGCCTGAAAGAGGAACAGGTTTTAAACCACCATCCCTGTTTAAAGATTGCTGTTCGTAGAAATTCGACCATAATTTAAATGAGTACTGATAGACCGCTAAAAAATCTGGATCTAAAGGTTTATTGATTAAATTTGCATAGTTTGCAGGATCAAAAGTGCCATTGAGTACATCTTGGGCTATTGCTGAAATTCCTGAACCATCAGGATTTTGTGCGTCATATACCCAAGAGCTTTGTGCACCGTTTGTGGCAGGATCATAATTAACGAATGGTAATACAATGTAATCAGGCAACCTATACAAGTTTGCCGCGCTATTTGGACCATACTGACCCGCTCCACTGCTGTTAAATAAACAAGTATATTGTTCACCAGCCTGTGGTATTCGACTTGCCAGCAAGTCTTCATCATAATCTGCCATCACATCTGCGCCTACTTGCTTGCGATCACTATTACGCCGATAAACTTGGCCTGTAATACTAAAAGTGTCCGTTGCTTGAAATGCGCCAGATAATTGAAATTGTTGTAACCGATTCTTTGTCTCATCCTCTGAGGTATATGAACCATTTCTATCTTGATCATACATTTGCGTTGGTAGCAAACCATTCCCCACCAAATCTGTACCCACAATCAATGTACTTAAATTAAGGTCTAGCTTATCACCGCGATAGCTCGCTTTACCAAAGAACTGATTAACCTTACTAGGTGAATTCTCTCTCCAGCCATCTTCTAAGAAGAAGTTACCTGCTCCAAATAAAGCAACAGTTCCATTATTCCAACCACCTTCAACTTGTAGCTGTTTACGGCCAAATGATCCTGTTAAGACTTCTGCATCGATACCTTCATGGTTAAAACCATCTTTAGTTTTTACGGTGAATGCACCGCCTAATGTATTTAATCCAAAGATAGGATTAGAGCCTGGAAATACATCCACACTGGCTAATGCATTCATGGGAATCATGTCCCAGTTCACAACATCACCAAACGGTTCGTTAACACGAATGCCGTCAAAGAAAACACTTAAGCCTTGTGGTGTGCCGATCTGTGGACCTGCGGTAAAGCCACGGTATTGCACATCCATTTGAAAGGGATTGCCTTGGTAATCATTTACCGTCACAGATTGCAGTTTTTTGTTCATTAAGTCGGTAATACTTAACGAGTGCGATTCTTTAATCTCTTTGGCGGTGATGCTTTGTACATTGCCAGGTATTTGTTCTTTGGTTAACCCTAACCCTGGTAATGGGCCGATTTCGTAGAAGCGTTTAGCGCGGACTTCTACGGTACTGAGTTCTTTATTTAGAGGTAAATCTTCTGGCAGCTTTTTTACAATTGCACTATCCCCATCAATTTCGGCAGATAAACCACTGCCTGAAAGAAGCTGTTGCAAGGCTTCTTTGCGTGACAAGCGGCCTTTTAATGCAGGGGCAGTTTTGCCATCTACTAGTTTGTTCTCGAATGACAAGCTAACTCCAGCATCACGCGCAAACTGTTTGAGTGATATTGCTAGAGGTTGTTTAGGCATATCGACTGAGAGTTTTTGTTGATCACTTTGTTCTACGGGCAATGCTGTGTTTAATTCTGCAGATTGCGCGTGTGGCGTAAACCATAAACCGCTGATTAATGCGGACTGGCATGCAGCTAATATGGAAAAAGTTAACGCATTTTTTTGGTTAAGTTTTACATTTGGTTGATTGGATTTCATGTATTTCATTGCTGTATCCCCGCAGATTAAACAGTGTTAATACTGCTATAACTGTTTCGCGCGGAATTGACTGATGTCGAAAAATGAAATAATTGAAAAAAGTTTTAAAAATAAGAGAAAGTCTGCACAACGAAGTAGATTGATCAGTAATTGCCAAGGTTAAGCGCTGTTTTTCATATAGCGGAAATCCATTTTGATTTATGCAGATATTTACACTTAAAAAACGCCGTCATTCCCGCGCAGGCGGGAATCCATTTAATAATTTGATTAGGTAATTGACTAAAAACAGGCATTTAATTAAATAATTGTTGGATCAAAATGAATCCCCGCCTTCGCGAGGATGACGGACTTGTGCGTTTTTAGGATTAAAGTTTCGCAACGCCCCTAAATTAACTTTTGAATACTCATCATTTTTCAAAAAGTCATTAATTAATTAATGACTGCCAGGTTGACCAATAAGCAGTGTGGCATCTGGCGATGATTTAACTTTTACCGCGGCGATATCGGGCAGGGTAGCGATAAATTTTTCAACCTCTTGCATTTTTATCACGGCGGTAATCTGTGCGTCTACCGTTGGCAATGTTTGCACCGTTACCGCAGGTTTGCGATATCTTGATAGGGTTTCTGCGATTTCTTCTAAACCCGCTTTATCGAAAGTAATGCTGCCTTGTTCAAAGCTAAATGCATCACTGGCTAGTTGGTCGCTACGTTTTGGTGTTTGCTGTTGGCGCACTTCTGCCACTTCACCATTGTTGAGTATCAGCGGTGTTGCAATCACGCTGCCGTTAGCATCTAAAGATTCCACCTGCACACGACCATGATCGACACTGACGCGAATAATCTTTTGTAATCTATTCACCGCAAAGCGCGTACCTAAAACCGTGATGCGCCCATAACCGCTATCGACAATAAATGGACGAGATTCATCGCGTGCGACATCAAATATCACCTCGCCTTTTTTGAGTTTTGCGATACGGCGATCACGGAAATAGATCACTTCTAACTCACTATTGGCGTTCATATTCAGTTTGGTGCCGTCTTCTAATGTTTCTTGTTTGATTTGACCGACTTGGGCGATTTTGACAATTTCTGATAATGGTTGCGCTTGCCAGGTGCGATAACCGAATAATCCAGCAAAGGCGATGATTGCAATACTTAACACAGTTGTAATCGATTGGCCGATTTTGCGGGTACGTTTTTGTTTCGCCAATACGCCATCTTGAAAAGCTTTTTGTTCCATTGCAGCGTCTAAAGACTGCAGTTCGGCAGTAGAATCGAAGCCTTCCCAAATATGTGTCACTTCTTCATAAGCTTGTTGATGTGCTGGATTTTGCATCAACCAAGCCTCGAATTTACTGCGATCTGCATGTTCAAAATCCACTTGCTGCATACGTAAAAACCACGCAATAGCGGTTTCGCGCAGGGATTTTTTATGTTGAGTTTGCATGATTAAATTTAGCAGTTTTTAAATATTGATTAGAAGATACAACTAGCCAGACACTAAATCGCGTGCATCTAACATATCCAGCATCGCGCGCATCATGTGGCGTTGCACCATATTGTTGGAAATCTTCAAGGTTGAGGCAATCTCTAATTGCGGCATTGATTCGATACGATAAAGCCAAAACACCTGTTTACACTTGGGCGGTAGCTTATCCATAATGCTTTGAATTAACTGCAGTCGCTGTTTAATATCCAGCAAATGTTCTGCCGATGGTGAAAAATGCTGGCTGTTTATATCTGCTTTGTAACGGCTTGATTGATCATTGTTTTGATTAAAGTTGGATTCATCATCCGCCAGCGGGCTAAAACGTGCGCGCTGTTTAAAACCATCTACCACTAGATTTTGCGTAATGGTGCGCAAATAGGCATGCGGTTGCTGCTCGCGATTTGGATTATTGCTGAGCGCAAAACGCACCAAAGCATCATGCAAAACATCGTAAGCGGCATGTTTGCAAAAAGTTTGCTTGTAAATGCTGGGCAGCAAATCGGCATACGCCCACCGCAAATCAATGCCATACCAATGCATCATATCAATCTGCAATTCAATTTATTAGCAACGCGCATGTGAATTTCTCATTAACCGCTTTCATAGCCATTAATAGCAAATTACATACCATTGCTCATGCTCGTGCTAACCAATTGAATTTATTGAAGATAGTTAACCAGTAAGAATGATGAATTTTTTCAAATGGTTACTTATAACCACCAACTGGTTGAATGCAACCAACTTGGATGTTGATAGGTGAGGTTCACTTTAAAGCTAGCCTAATAACTTTGTAAATAAAACGCTTTTAACCTAATGCGGTTTTGATGCTCTCTAACGCTGTTTGAATGATTTGTCTTGGTGCGGCAATATTCATGCGCATAAATCCGCTGCCAGCTTCACCAAACTGAATGCCTTGGCTTAATCCTAAGCCAGCTTTTTGCACGAAGAAATGCTTTAATTCGGCGTCCGTCATGCCCAGTGCGCGACAGTCTAACCACAATAAATAGGTGCCTTGTGCAGGGATTAACTTGATTTGTGGTAAATGTTTGCTTAAGTAGTTAGCAACAAAATCGCGCGTATCCTTTAAATAATCCAGCATGGCATCCAGCCAATCAGCTCCTTCACGATAAGCGGCTCCGAACGCGGCAATGCTGAATGGATTGGTCGCGCTGATCGCTGAGTCGGCAAACGATTGTGTGATTGCTTGGCGTTTTGCTGCATTAGGAATGATAAGTGCCGATAGATTTAAACCTGCAATATTGAAGGTTTTGCTTGGCGCGATAGCTGTGATTACGTTTTCCAGATTTTCTACATTCAAGCGTGATGGCAAATTTGCCAATACTTGATGTTTGAATTCTGGATAGATAAGGTCCGCATGAATTTCATCTGAAAATATGGTTAAGTCGTATTTTCTGGCGATTTCATGCAAACGCTCAAGCTCATCTGTTTTCCAAACCCTGCCTACGGGATTGTGCGGCGAGCATAATATTAGTAAACGGGCTTTAGCCGCGCACATTTCTAAATGATCAAAATCCATCGTGTAATGACCATTTTCGAGTTTGAGCGGATTTTTAACCAAACGTCGACCAGTATCTTTAACAGCAGAAAAAAACGGAAAATACACTGGCGGTTGCACAATCACGCCATCTTCAGGCTGAGTTAACGCTTTAATTGCCGCATAAATCGATGGCACAACGCCGGGGCACATCACGATCCATTCGCGTTTAACTTCCCAATCGTGGCGCTGTTTTAGCCAATCGATCAGCGATTCATACAGGCTTTCAGGATATTGCGTATAGCCATAAATCGGCTGATTAGCGCGCGTCACAAGCGCTTGAGTAATTGCTGGCGGCACGGCAAAATCCATATCCGCAACCCACAATGGCGTTACATCTTCACGTCCAAATACAGCTTGGCGCGCTGCATACTTGGCGCTGGATGTTCCTTCTCTATCTATTGAAAGATCAAAATTATGTTTTTTGTTCAAAAGTGATTGATCCTGAAGAGTCATGGGTTATTCTTTGTGCACTTGCCTTTATTTACTTCGACTTATCTTTAGTCACCTGCCATAGTGAATCAATAAAATAATCATTAGCATCTGAAAAATTCTGTTTCATTGTAAAGCCATTATCGCTGGCTAAATGCGCGATTTCAGGTAAAGTGAATTTAAAAGAAGACTCTAGATGCAGTGGCTCGAATTTTTCAAAATGGACCTGTTTTTCTAACGCTGCAATATAAACAGTCTGTTTTTCCAACGAAATCAAATGGCTTTCCATCGCTCCAACAGTGGGATTATAAAAGCCATAATGCTCAAATTTGCGCACATCAAAATCGGCGCCCAACTCTTTATTCATTCTGTTCAGCAGATTCAGATTGAAGGCTTTTGTTAAACCATCGCTGTCGTTATAAGCTTTGTTGAGTGTGAATGTGTCTTTTTTTAAATCATAGCCAATCAACACATGGTCTGATTCGTTCAACGATAGCCATAATCTTTTTAGAAATTCTGCGCATTGAAGTTGATTAAGATTGCCGATATTCGAACCTAAAAAAAGTACCAATTTAGGATTGCTCGATATCTTTTTAAGATGGTTAAGTCCAGTAAAATAGTCTGCAACGATGCCGTGGATGTTTAAGCTGGCACTATTCAACAGGTTTTTGCCTAATAAATGCATCGCCTTTTCGGAAATATCAATCGGGTAAAAATTGACTTTACAGCCATGCTGCAAAAATCCATCAATGACTAATTTACTTTTATGCCCATCGCCAGCACCCAGTTCGATGATGTCGATTTCTGAGGTATTCACTGTTTGCGAAATAACCGTTTTCGGAATATCCGCAGCGGCATGTTGGAAAATCGAAAATTCCGTCTTAGTCGGATAATAATCTGGATGTTGCGATATTTTCTGAAATAACTCGCTACCAATATCGTCATAAAAATATTTGGCCGGTATTGATTTGGGTAGAGCACTCAAACCAGTCAGCACATCCATCGCAAATTCGTCACTGTACTGATTAGATTCGTATTGACTGGACTGATTCAGCGCTAATAAATTGGTGAGTTTCAACAGTGATCCTTCGCTAATCTGATGCCAGAAAACATCCATCGCTGATGCGCAGGATAAAAATTTCGGTAACTGTGGCGGTAATGACCTTCGGGCGTGACGACGCAGCCGCCTCTTAATACAAATTGATTACACATGAATTTTCCATTGTATTCATTTAATAATCCATCGAACGCTTTGTATTGCGGATAAGCCGCGTATTGACTGCTGGTCCAACACCAGACTTGGCTATAAGCAGCATTTGCGTCATTTGGGTGAATACTATTTGTTTGGTTTTGTTCTGTATCGGACTGCGTTAAGAATATCTCTAATTCCTGTTCAGTCGGCAATCTCAGCTGTTTCCAATTGGCAAAAGCGTTGGCTTCAAAATAACTGATATGCACAAGTGGCCTGTTCAAATCCAGCCGCAATAATCCGTGCAGCGTATATTCGTACCAAGTTCCTTCGATATTCGACCAATAAAGCGGACAGTGAATATTCTGCGCTTGCACCCAATCCCAGCCTTGGCTTAGCCAATATTGCGCTTTGCTATACGCGCCATCTTGTATAAAGGCTAAAAAATCCCCATTGCTGACCAAGCTTTGGCTGATTGAAAATGGGTATTGATAATGCTTATGTCTAGGCCGCTCATTGTCGTATGAAAAGCTGCTGTACGAAAAACTGTCGCCTGAAAAGTAATTTGGTAAAAAAGCTAAATGATCAGCGCCAATCTCATACAAGCCTTCTTCAAAAGATTGCCAGCCAATTATTGGCTGCGGCGCAGGGTTAAGTGGAGCACTTGAATAGCGCGTTTCAAGCGTGTTTTTGCTGAGAATCGCTTTAATATCCATATACAGCAGTTCTTGATGCTGCTGCTCGTGATGAATCGCGGTTTCTAATAAGGTATAAAAATCAGGCGATAATGGATTTTCAGCAGAACTTTCAACTATATTTGCAACGATTTGCGCATCAATATAAGCGCGATATTCAAGAACTTCACTGACTGTTGGCCGTGATAAATGGCCGCGTTCTGCTTGATTGGTATGTGTGCCTAACGCTTTGTAATAAGAGTTAAATAATTGATTATATTGAATATTGTACGGTTTAAAGTGTTTACTATACTTACTTAAAATCAACGTTTCAAAAAACCAACTGGTGTGCCCTAAATGCCATTTGGGCGGACTCACTTCTGCGCTAGGCTGGATCACATAATCTTCGATTTCCAGCGGCTGGCAAATCGCGACGGTTTTTTGCCTTGTCGTTAAATATTGCTTAAGCAGGTTATCGATATTGTTTTTTGCCGGTGACATAAGTGTTGTAAGCCAGAGTTAAATTAAGTATAAAAAAATGATTAAGTAAGAATTACTTAACCACAATTCCTTTCCAAAAAGCCACATGGTTTTGAATATTAGATGCTTTGGCGCTAGGCGTTTTGTAGATCCAGGCGGCATTGGGATTTTGCTTGCCATCCACTTCGACATTAAAATAATTCGCTAAACCTTTCCACGGACAAATGCTGGTGTGCGCACTTTCGGAAAAGTATGCCTGCTTAATAGCGCTTAACGGTAAATAGTGATTGCCTTCCACCACAACCGTATCAGTTGATTCTGCGATGATGACATCATTCCAAATTGCCTGCATTTTTAGTCCTTTATTGGTTTAATATTATTTATATTGGTTTTAAAAGCACACGGAATTTTTATTGTATTCGTATATTAATACATCGCCCGCAAACCATTCTGTTGCCCACCATACAGACGCTATAAACTACTCAATAATTCAATCATAAACGGATTGCAGCAAACATATGTTGATAAAATTCTTCAATAAATATGCAGTAACAATACACTGTCGCTAAACAATGCGTTAGCCAATGTTGATAACGAGTATGATTAAAACATATCCATTAAATAGTGTTAACTCATGAGTTACATAACCGATTTGATTCAGCAGTTTGGCTTGATCATTATATTTTTAAACGTTTTTTTAGAGCAATTAGGCTTGCCGATTCCAGCATATCCTACGATGGTTATCGCGGGTGCTTTAATCAGTCCTGCGCAATTTTCTTTCTCCATATTGTTACTCACAGCCGTTGTTGGCGCATTAATCGCAGATTCGTTCTGGTATTTTGCCGGGCGAAAATATGGCAGCAGGGTAATGAGCAAACTTTGTAAGATATCGCTTTCTCCCGATACCTGCGTCAGCCAATCGCAATCCTTATTTCTAAAATTCGGCGCGCCTGCTTTGTTGATCTGTAAATTCATTCCTGGTTTCGCATCTATTTCAAGCGCTTTGGCAGGTTCTACTGGCACTCGGTTAATCGTTTTTCTTCTATTAGACGGACTTGGTGCGGCTTTGTGGGCTGGTTCAGCATTGTGGCTAGGATCATTATTTAGTAATGCAATCGATGAGTTGATGAATGTGCTAATTGAAATGGGCAAATGGGGCACCTTGCTGGTTTTATCGGCGTTATTTCTTTTTATCGCATCAAAATGGTGGGAAAGAAAACGCTTCATGAAAGATCTTCGCATGGCGCGCATCAGCGTAGAAGAATTAAATGTGCTGTTAACCAAAGGTGAAACGCCGATTATTCTGGATACCAGAGCGCCTCATTTAGTTGAAGATGGCTGGATTCCTGGCGCACAGTTCATCACTTTAGAAACATTGGACGATTTGGTTTTAGAAGCGAAAGGCGATCAACCCGTGGTGCTGTATTGTTCTTGCCCCAACGAAGTGACGGCAGCAAAAATTGCTAAAGCGCTGATGAGAAGAGGTTATTACAATGTTAGGCCGTTAACAGGCGGAATCGATGCGTGGCGTGACGCGGGATATAACGTTGTAAATCTTAAATCAGATAATGTTCAGATAACGCTGACGAATAAATAGCTTTGTATCAGGATGAATTTTTAAGTAGGATAAATCTCATAATTACTTATGAGCGGCTATGAAATTTTAGGACTGTACAATTTAAGACGATGAAATTTAAAGATTATTATGAAGTTTTGGGCGTTGCCCGCACGGCAACAACAGAAGAGATTAAAAAGTCTTACAAAAAACTCGCCCATCAATATCACCCTGATATTTCCAAAGATCCGAAAGCGGAAGAAAAATTCAAAGAAGTCGGCGAAGCGTATGCCACGCTGAAAGACAAAGAAAAACGTTCAGAATATGATGCGCTAGGTAAACATCCTTCGGGTGAGGAATTCAGACCGCCACCTAATTGGGGTGCGAATAAAAATCAATCATACAGCCAACAAAATACGTTCGATGATATTGATCTAGCCGATTTTTTTGCTAATTTTTCTAGCGGAAATCGGCATGGTCAACAAAGCAGAAGCAGTGCAGTTTCTGGTCAAGATTATGAGTTAAGTGTCGCGATTTCTTTAGAAGAAGCCTATGTTGGCACTACGCTGGATTTAAATTTTTCAGTGCCTGAACATGACAGCCAAGGCCAGATAAAGCAAGTGCCGCACAGCTTTAAAGCGCGGATTCCACAGG
>Ga0247736_10000243_pt1 | contig 19949 bp, 16 predicted proteins | sample UWRJL193509B2_FD_180935 | JGI IMG/M metagenome (GOLD analysis project Ga0247736, IMG submission 180935) | Plant litter microbial communities from Arlington Agricultural Research Station in Wisconsin, United States - UWRJ-L193-509B-2 | ecosystem: Environmental > Terrestrial > Plant litter >...
GCTGCGATAGTCGAAGTCGCCGTATTGCCCGAACAGGCAGTTGTCGTCGATGCGCACGGTGAACTCGATGGTGTCGGCGGCGAGGTCGATCGCGGTGCGGTCGGGGGTGATCTCCATGCGGCTCTTCTTGAATCCGGCGGCGACGAGGTTGTCGACGATATCGCGGCCGAGCGGCATGCCCTTGGTGTCTTTCTCGAGCTCCAGGTTCACGCTGTCGAAGTAGTTGAGGTTCTGCTTGGCGGATCCGTCGGGAACGAGAACCGGCGGCCCGGTCTCGGTGGGTGCCGGGGTCGCGGATGCACTCCCCGAGCTGACCGGGTCGGGGATCGGATTGAGGTCTTCGTCGTTCTCGGTCGTGCACCCGGTGGCAAGCACAGCTACGGCGAGAAACAGGGCTCCACCGGCGATCGCCCGCGAACGCAGGCCGGGCGAAACTCCGACAACTGACCTGCCCATGCTGGAATCCTCTCGCCGGCGCGCGTTCCGCGCCTGACTCAGATTCTAAGGTGAGCCGCCCGGGGCCCGGGTGAGAGCGGTGGATGCCGTCGCGGTTATGCTGCGAAAACACGGCTCAGAACGGCACTGCGTCAAAAAGGCACCGAGTCCGCGTGCTCGCCCTCCTCCGGCACTGGCGCAGGCCCGGAGTCGCCGCCGGGGATCGCCCAGCCGTTGCCGTCGGTTGCGGGCGGCGCGGGTTCCTCGGATGCGCGCCCTTGGCCCTCTCCCGCCGCGGGGGCCGGCGCCCCCGAACTCAGTGAGCTCGAGATGCTGCGGGTGAAACTCGTCGTGCCGAACGATAGGTCGTGGCCGAGCGAGTCGGCTTCGACCTCGATGTTCGTGCCCTGCCGTTTGTCGTTCTCCCAGTCGCGGATTCGCAGCCGACCGAGCACCACCACCGGGTCGCCCTTGCTGATCGCACCAGCCGCGTTCACCGCGAGCTGGCGGTAGGTGTTGATCGTGTACCAGTTGGTCTCGCCGTCGACCCAGGAGTTCTTCGCCTTGTCGAACCGGCGCGCATTGGTGGCCATGCGGAACGATGTGATCGGCAGTCCGCCCGACGTGACCAGGTGTCGCGGCGCTGTCGCGACGAATCCGGTGAGGGTGATGGTGTCGTTCAAGGCAGGCTCCGTCCGTGGCGTGATCGTGGGCACGGACCCCGTGGCAACGCTCATGCCGGGAAGCTGCCACGGGATCCGCTGCGACGAGTGTGCGCCCGCTGGCGCCGCCTCGGGCCCCGCGCGCGGTCACCGGTGGAGAAGTCGACACGAGCCGACCTGTGGACGACGACTATTTCGCCTTCGACATCGCCTTCTGCAGGTACGGGCCGACGGTGCGCGCGTAGGTCGCGGTGACGTGAAAACGGTCGTAGTAGACCATCACATGGCCGATGACCATGAAGCAGGTCTCGCTGCTGCACAGGTAGGGATTGAGGCTCAGGTAGGTCGCGCCGACCGCCTTCGCGGCGGTCTTCTGGGCGTCGGTGACGTCTTCGAACGCCACGTCGCGGGCCACATCGCACGACGAGTAATCGCCGCTCTCTTGGTTGGTGTCGACGCACAGCACGCCGTCGGCATCCATCTGCGGAATGTCGGCGATCGCATAGAGCTTCACGTCCCGGTCGACGATCGGCTGCCAGCGCTCTTCGAAGCCCTTGGCGACCTTCTTCTCAGATTCCTTGAGAATGTTCGAGCGGTAGGAGGTGAACATGATCGACAGGTCGTCGAGGTCGGCGATCGCAACATCGACCTTGTCTTTCCACTCTTCGCAGACCTCGTAGCGCGGGTTGTCCTTCTCCAGCTTTGCCGCTGTGTAGGCGCAGCCGTTCTTGACGAACAGCTCGATGCGCCAGTTCTTCGAGGTCGCGATCTGCTCGATCGCGGGAAGCCACATCGCTGCGTGCGAGTCGCCGACGAGGGCGACGACCGTGGCATCCGCTTCGGTCGATCCGTAGCTGCACGGGATCAGTTCAGAGGTCTGGTCGTTGCCGACACAACCGTCGAGGAATGCGTCGGAGCGGTCTTCGAGCGGCACCGGCTCGGGGACGAGTACGCCGTCGAGCCTCGGGTCGACACAGTCGGTATCGAAGCCCGCAGCACCGAAGCAGCTGACGTCGCCGTTGGCGATCTCCTTGGCCTCGGCAGCGGTCGCGTCGACCTGCCGCTGCACATACGCATACCCGCCGGTCGTTCCCGCCGCGACGATCGCCACGGCGACGACCATGCCGGCGAAAGTGACAGCCGGGCCGCGCGCCGCGAAGAAACCTCGGGACCGCACCGGGTCTTCGACGATGATCTTGGTCAGCCAGGCGAGAAGCAGCGCGACGCTGAAGATCGCGATCTTGGTGCGCCAGCCGATGTCGTGGCCGATGATGAACGGCATCACGATGATGAGCGGCCAGTGCCAGAGGTAGAGCGAGTAGGAGATGTCGCCGAGGAACTGCACCGGGGCCCGCGAGGCGAGCCAGGTGGCCGACCAGCGCACGGACGGTGAGCCGGCCCAGATGACCATGAGGGTTCCGAGCACCGGAACCGCAGCGATGAACCCCGGGAACGGCAGCCCGTCGTGATAGACCAGCACCGACACCAGGATCGTCGCCCAGCCGAGCCACGAGACGACTGTACGCACGACCTCGCTGCGCACGACCTGCAGCGAGAAGACGCCGAGCAGGCCGCCGGCCGCGAACTCCCACGCTCTCGTCGGGGTGATGAAGTAGGCGGATGCCGGGTTCGTGTTGGTCCAGATGATCGAGAACACGAGCGACGAGATCGCGACGATTCCCAGCGCACTGCCGATGTACACCCGACGCCGGGAGGCGGATGCGCGGCGCCCGGCGAGCAGGGCCGCCAGCGTGACGAGCACGGGCCAGACCATGTAGAACTGTTCCTCTGTCGACAGCGACCAGAAATGCTGCACGGGAGACTTGACGTTGTCGGCCGCGAGGTAGTCCACGGCGTCGCCCGCGAGCTGCCAGTTCTCGACGTAGAGCGCCGCAGCCCGGATCTCGGTGAAGAACTGCTGCCAGTAACTCTGTGGCACGAACGCCCACACCATGAGCGCCGACGCCACCAGCACGAGCAGCGACGCGGGCAGCAGCCGGCGGGCACGGCGGGCCCAGAACTGCGCGAGTGACACCCGCCCGGTGCGGTCGACCTCACGGATGAGATGGGCCGTGATGAGGAAGCCCGAGATCGCGAAGAAGATGTCGACGCCGACAAAACCGCCCATGAGCCGTTGCGGCCAGAGGTGGTAGATCACCACCGAGAGCACGGCAACGGTGCGGAGAGCCTGGATCTCGGGCCTCACCCCGGTGCGAGCCGGAGGTGCTCCGTTCGCTGCGGTGGCGGCACTCTGCTCGCTGACGGGGAATCCTTCCGGCTGCTGCTGTGGCACTCAGGTGGCCAGCGTCTCGACTCGATCGCAACCAAGTGTATTGGCCGCCCGCCTGCGAGCACGCCTAAAGGAACCGCCCCGGATCAGTGCTCCTTGAACTCGGGCCGGTCACTGCCTGGCAGCAGATTCGCGTGCAGCGCACTCTGTGCCACGTCGAGGGTCGGATAGATGCCGCGATAGTCGCTGTCGTTCAGCATCCGCACCCCGTATCCCGCTGCGAGGTGGTGGATCGAACCCACGGCTCCCGCCTGGCTGAAGGCGACCCAGACCTGGGTCTTGGTCGCTGTCGCCTGGCCGGATCCTGCAGAACCTGTCGTGTCGCTCATCATTGAGCTCCTTTCCTTGAGTCTGACGATACGACGATGGCCAGCACCTGTCGAGGTGCTGGCCATCGTGTTACGACTCACTCTCAGGAGGCGAGGATGTACTCCGAGTACGACTTGCGGATCTTGTTGACCTTGGGAAGCGCGACTGCCATGCAGTATCCCTGCCCGGGGTTCTTTGCGAAGAAGTCCTGGTGGTAATCCTCGGCGTCGTACCACTCGCCGAGCGGCTCGATCGTGGTGACGATTCCGCCATCCCAGTATTCGGCGGCGCGATCGCGGGCGGCTTCGAACTGCTCTTTCTGGGTCTCGTCCTTGTAGAACATGGCTGAGCGGTACTGGGTGCCGACATCGGCGCCCTGGCGGTTCAGCTGGCGGGGGTCGTGCAGGCTGAAGAAGACGTCGAGAATGACGGAGTCGGGAATGAATTCCGGGTCGAAAGTGACGGCCACGGCCTCGGCGTGCCCGGTGCTGCCGGTGCAGACAGCTTCATAGCTGGGGAAGACGGTCTGGCCACCCGTGTATCCCGAGACGACGTCTTTCACGCCCTTCAACGTGCGATAGACGGCGTCGAGACACCAGAAACAGCCACCGGCGACAACGAATGTATGCATGGGACGACCCTACTTTCTCAGGTGGGGGTTGCGGCGCTCACGGCGCCGCTCAGTACAACGGATGACGTGGTGCCGCCATTCCCGTGACGCACGTCGTGACTCGTCGCCTACTTCTTCGGATCGTGACCCCAGTTCATGAGCGAGTTGCGCCACGTCGTCTCGGTTATGTCGCCATCGGGGCGCTGGGCGCTGTGCCGGGCGACATAGCCGACGACCTTGCGCATCCAGTCCACATCGTCCTGGGTCAGATCTGCTTTCTTCTTGCCGAGGAGCGTGACGATGCGGCGCCCCGAGCGGTGTCCGATCGACTCCCCGCCGTCCGACTGGCCAGACGACTTCGAGTCATCGGTGTCGAGCCAGTGGGTCAATTCGGTGGCCGTCATGTTCACGTCCCGCTGCCAGTCGGGCCACACGGCGTCGAGGTCGTCATCGCGTTTGCTCATCTCTCGACCATTGCACCGGCATCCGTGAAGCGCAGCGGCTCGCGACGAACACACGGCGAGGATCCAGCAACGGTGATTCCGCCGGGGGTCCTAGGCTGGCCTCATGCCTTACATCGCCGCTGATGACCGTTACGAATCAATCGAATACAAGCGCACCGGACGGAGCGGGCTCAAGCTGCCCGCCGTCTCGCTCGGCTTGTGGAACAACTTCGGCTTCGACAAGCCGCTCGAGAACCAACGCGCGATCCTGCGCCGTGCGTTCGACCTCGGGGTCACACACTTCGACATCGCGAATAACTACGGTCCGCCGCAGGGTTCGGCCGAGACCAACTTCGGTCGCATCTACGCCGACGACTTCCGTCCGTACCGCGACGAGATCGTCATCTCGTCGAAGGCCGGCTACGAGATGTGGTCCGGTCCGTACCAGGAGTGGGGATCGCGCAAGACGCTTCTCAACTCGCTCGACGCGAGCCTCGGTCGCACCGGTCTCGACTACTTCGACATCTTCTACTCTCACCGCCCCGACCCGAATACCCCGATCGAAGAGACCATGGGTGCCCTCGCCCACGCCGTGCACTCCGGCAAGGCGCTCTACGCGGGCATCTCGAACTACAGCCCGGAACAGACCCTCGCCGCAGCAGCGGCCCTGGCCGAGCACAAGGTTCCGCTGCTCATCCACCAGCCGCGCTACAGCATGTTCGACCGTCACATCGAAGAAGAGGGCCTGTTGCCCGTTCTCGACCAGATCGGTGCCGGGAGCATCGTCTTCTCGCCGCTCGCCCAGGGCCTGCTCACCGACCGCTACATGGAGGGCACGGTGCCCGAGGGCTCGCGCGCTTCCGAGGGCCGCTGGCTGCAGCCCGGCGCGATCGGCGACACCTACCTGCAGCGAGTGCGTGCGCTGAACGAGATCGCCCGCGGCCGCGGCCAGTCGCTCGCCCAGCTCGCGATCACCTGGGTTCTGCGCCAGCCGCAGGTCACCAGCGCCCTGATCGGCGCCTCGAGTGTCAGCCAGCTCGAGAACAACATCGCGGCCCTCAACAGCCCCGCGCTGACGGCAGAAGAGATCGCAGCGATCGAGCCGTACGCGGTTCACGACACGCAGCTGCGCTAGCCGTAGGGCCCGTCCCGAAAGTCGTCCCGGCCCGGTGTCGGTGGGTGTTTCTAGTCTTTGAATACATCCACTCGAACCGGGCCGGCTTCTTTTCTGGAGACACACGTGAGCGTCCTCGATTTCACCCGCACGGCATCCGTAGCCACCCGGCCCGTGTTCACCCCGCGCGCGGGAGTGACCCTCGTCGAACTGAACGACAGCCTGTGGCGGGTCACCCGCCCCGATGGCGATGTTCTCGGATACGTCGAGAGTGTTGCCGAAGTCGCCGGCACCCGCTATCGCGCCAAGCGCATGATCGTGAGCCAGCAGCGTTTCGTCTCTGTGGGCGAGTTCTGGTCGGCGGATGACGCTGTGGAGTGCTTCCGCGCGAGCTGAGTTTCATAACACGTTCAGTGGCGGCTATGTACCAGTCTGGGTATTTCTCCAACACGCCACGATGTCAATCCGTCCACCCCCGGTCGGGGGTATCGTCCCTCCATGCAGTGGTGGAATGACTTTATGACCTGGTTCAACTCCGACGAGGGTTGGCGAGTGATTTCCGGTGCCGTGATCCCCTTTGTGGCGATCATCGTGGCCGGAATCATCGGGGGCCTCATCGGCCGCAATTCGACTCGGCGCCTGCTGAGCTGGCAGGACCGCGAACTGCAGTCGGCCGCTGTCGCCGCGATCATCGGTGTCGGCGACAAGGCGTCGATGTGGAGCACACTGCCCGCCGGCGAGAAGGACCACCTCGACGCCCAGATGAGCGCCGCCGACATCCGCCTGCGCCTTCTGCCGATCACCGGTTCATCGGCCGCGGCCGACTGGGCTTCGCACGAGCTCGCGCTCATGCAGCGCAACTCCGCCAACTTCAGCTTCCAGGCCGAGCAGAGCTTCATCGACTACCGCGATCGTCTTCTCGAGTGGCAGCGCCGCCCTGGTCGCGCCCGCAAGCTGTTCGCCGCCGACCTCGAGCGTTTCCGGTTCGAGTCGACGGATGCCGAAACCGAACTCGTCGACCAGCAGCGCAAGTGGGCTGCTGACCAGCTCGCCGAGGCCACGCGTGAAGCGCCGTCCGACTCGGCGACCGCTCCCGCGGCCTTGGGTGCCGCAGTCGTAGCGGCTGACGCCGTCGTCGTCGAGGCGCCTGCTCCGTCGGCGATCGATGCCCCGCAGCAGGCCAAGACTTTCGAGCCCGTCGCAGCGGAGCCCGTTGTGGTGGAGCCGACAGCTGAGCCAGAACCCGAACCAGTCATCACGTACGACGCCCCCGCGTCCGCTCCGGAACCCGTGCACGACGAGCCGCTTCACGAGCCGGTTGTCGCGCAGGAGCCCGAAGAACCGACCTATGCCGCAACCGCCGTCTACCCGGTCGAGACCCCGGCTCGTGTCGAGCCCGTAGAACTCGCCGAAGCCGCGGACGAGGTTCCTGCCGGTCACTCCTCCGTCGAGCCGGCGGTCGCTGCGCCTGCCTACGAAGAGCCCACCTACGACGAGGCGTCCTACGAAAAGCCTGCCTACGCCGAGCCCGCCGACTCCGAGCCTGCACCCGCCGAGCCCGCCACCGAGCCGGAATTCACCCAGGCCTACGCCGAGCCGGTGTACACCCCGCCCGCCTACTCGGAGCCGTCGGCAGCCGAAACACCCCAGGCAGAGTCAGAATCCAGCGCTGCAGAAGACAGCGCGCAAGACGAGCCGGTCGTCGAGGACGCATCGCCTACCGAGAGCACCCTCACCAAGGCGCCCTACGTCTACGAGCCGTTCGTCGCCCAGCCGTTCGGGTCTGAACCCGCTGCCACAACTCCGGAGCCAGAAGCTGAGCCGCAGGCCGAGCCAGAACCCGCCCCGGCCGACGAAGAGAAGCCCGTCGAGGCTCCCCCGGCCCTCATCATGCCGGGTGAACCGACTCCGACGAGCTCGCTTCCGGTCGCCCCTCCGGCGACCTTCGGTCGCCGGGTGACGCGTCCCGCGGGCTCTGGTGCGGCATCCGCCCCCGTGGATCCCAACGAGACGCAGCCCTACACCGGCCCCTACCCGGGACGAGACGACCTCTCCTAAGCCATCGCGAGGAGTGGCCCACGCGCGAGAGCGGTGGGCCACTTCTTGTTTGTCCCCATAACCATGGGGTGAGCTACCAGCCAGCTGGCAGCTGACTCAGTGCTGTTTATGCGTCGATTCATCACATTTACTACTAATGTCGGATTGAGGCTAAGCAAGCTACCTACCCGCCTCGCAATGCAAGCCCGAGACGTCTGAACCCGAAACTGACGATTGGCGTGATCCGCAATGCCCGAAACTCCTGCCCCCGCAGAGGAGTCCCTCAACCCCTACGAGGCGTATTACCTGGAACAGGCAGCCATGCTGTCAAGGCCGGACGAACCCGCGACCCGACGCGGCTCACGCCGCGACTTCGAGTCGTTCAGGCTGTCACCCCAGCAGGCGCGGACCGAGACCGAGAACCGCCCGAAACTCACCGGTCGCGAACGCGCGATCGTGATCCTCGGCGTGATCATCCTCGTGGTCATTCCACTCGCGATCGCCGCGATCTACTGGCGTTCCTGCACGACCGCCGCCTGATGCGACGTGCACTCCGCCATCACTGGTGCCCCCGGTTGGAATCGAACCAACGACCAAGAGATTAGAAGGCTCTTGCTCTATCCACTGAGCTACGGAGGCTCGGCACCCACGATACCGCAGCCTGCGCACCTGCCCGGGAGCTCATCGTTATGAGTCGATCAGGTAACTTATCGACTCGCACACACAGAACTTTCCCAGCACGACACCTATGTATGAGATGGTGTCGATATCGTTGGTCTCGAAAGGTGGGTAGGCCATGAACGCGCCAGCAAATGACGCGGTTTACAGCACCCTCAGCGGACGCTACCGAATTGAGGCAGCGATCGGCCGGGGCGGTGCTGCAACGGTGTACCGTGCACACGACGAGCAGCTCGGTCGCGATGTCGCACTCAAGCTCTTCGACGCGCACTCCAGCCACCCCAGCGCCGACCACTCGGCACCTCGTCGAAATTCCGAACTCAAGGTCCTTGCCTCACTCACCCACCACGGCATCGTCACGATGCTCGATGCCGGTGTGCACGTCGACGGTCGCGGCCAGTCGCACCACTACCTCGTCATGGAACTCGTCGACGGCCTCGACCTGCAGCGTCGCCTGGCCACGCAGGAGTTGTCGTCACGCCAGATCGGCGAGCTCGGCTACGACATCGCCGAGGCTCTCGAATACGTCCATGCCCGCGGTGTCGTCCACCGCGATATCAAGCCGTCGAACATCCTCACCGTCGAGTACCTCGAGAACGCGACCCGCATCCGCGCGCAGCTGACCGACTTCGGCATCGCCCGGTCGGAGTCGGATGCCCGCCTGACGGTCGAGGGCGCCACGACCGGCACTGCCGGCTACATGAGCCCGGAACAGGCCGCGAGCGAGCCCGTGGGCCCGCCGACCGACGTCTACTCCCTCGGGCTCGTCCTGCTCGAATGCTTCACCCACGAAATGGCCTACCCGGGCAGCCAGGTGCAGTCGGCGCTTGCGCGCCTGCTGTCTCCCCCGCCGATCCCGGAGCGCGTTCCCGAGGGCTGGGCCCAGCTCATCCGCGCGATGACCGCCCGCAACCCCGCCGAGCGCCCGCCACTGCGAGACCTGGTGTCAGCCATCCGCCAGCTCATCATCGACGAGAGCGGTCGCCACAAAGACGCCGAGGGCGATGATTCGACTGTCGATGAGATCCGTGCGACGGTCACGCCGATCCACGAGCGCGAGGCGGTCTCGGCCACCCACCGCTACGACCTGCTCGACACTCCCCCGGATGATGCCTTCGAACGCGTGACCGCGCTAGCCGCACGCACGCTCGGTGTGCCGCTCGCGGTAGTGAGCATCGCGAACTCCGACCGCAGCTGGTCGACGACCCGCATCACCCACGAAGCACAGGCCGAACCGGTCTCTGAGACCTCGGCTGCACACAATGGCGAGTTCGCTTCGATCCTCGGACTGAACATCGACCCGCGCACGCTCGACGATCCCGCCAAGGCGCAGGCGGTCGGGCTGCAGTTCACGGCGAGCACGCCACTGCTGATGCGCGATGGCTTCACGCTCGGCACGCTCAGTGTCTTCGACATCGTTCCGCGCGAGATCACACCCGACGATACGGCGACGCTCGAAGACCTGGCGGCAATCGTCACGAGCGAGATCGAGCTCCGTCTCGAGAGCCGGCGCGCGATCCTCGATGCGACGGGCGATCCGACAGCCGGTCGTGCGGCCGTAGCCGAGGGCTAGAAGGTCTTAGACAGCCTTTGCGAGGGCGACCAGCACTTGGTTGACCGTCGGCACGCCTTCTGCGCGGAAAACCTCTTCACCGCTGTCTGAGACGACAACGACAGTGGGAGTGGACCGGATGCCGGCCTCGCGCGCGCGGTCCTCGTCGCGAGCGACGTCGAGCTCGGCGATCTTCGCCGCCGGCACGAGTTCGGCGACCATTTTGAGCACGCCGCGGGTCTGGATGCAGGGGTCGCAGAACGCGGAGGAGAAGAAGAGCAGGTTCACCCCTGTCTCAACTCCGCGCCCTGCTTCATCATTCCTGAACTGGGTGAGTTATGAGTCGCGACGCTCGTCAAGGGCCTCGAAAGGCTCGCTGTCGGCCGCATCCCAGGTATACGTGACCTGCACCTGCTCGCCGACCTTGTGCGCGACAGGGGCCGCGTAGACGACCTGGGTCTCCTTGCCGTCGAGGGCTACGAGAACAGTCACTTCGTCGTCCCAGCTGGCATCCGTCGCGACGCGACGGTCGGACTGGCCGTCATAGGGGCCGCCGGTGTAGAAGACGATGTACTCGTCGCCGCGGGCGATGGTCGGTTCGGTGTTAGTCATGACTCAGGTTTACCAGACTCCCAGCAGAGAAAGCCCGGCAGCGACCAGCGACACGGCCCCGAGGCCCACACCGATCACCAACAGCACGAGATGCACCCGGAAGAAGGCCGTCGGCTTGCCGGCTGCATCCCGGGCACGCGGGTCCCTGGCTACCCGGCGAAAGAAGGTCGGCCAGGTAAAGAAGTTGAAGGCAGCATTGGCCAGTAGCAGTACACAGAGCAACGTAGTCATCGTGCGTCCGACCCTAACCGACCTTCTGCCTTAACCCGTTTCACGGAGATTCTGTGATTCGGCGACCGTTCCAGCGGCAGGATCGGGCATTGCTGAAAAATGTCCTTGAAACGGGTTAAGCCCTGCGTTCGAGTGGCGCGGAATAGCGAAGCGGATGCCGGGAGCGTGGGCTCCCGGCATCCGCCCGCGTACTACCTGTCGGTTACTTCTTCGCGGTGAGCTTGACCTTCGCCGACGTCTTCGACTCGACCGTTGCCGGTGACGAGGGAAGGAACGTCGCGTAGACGGTCACGTAGCTCTTGTACTTCGACGGGAGCGTCACGTAGCGCCCGCCGTTGTTGGCCGCGGTGAGGCTGACGGTCATGACCCGCTTGCCGCCCGCGTAGATCGCGAGCGATCCGACGGGCTTCGCACCGTTGTTCAGGGTCGCCACCTTCACTGTCACCTTCGGCTGCGTGTTCTTCGTGAACTTGCTGCCGCTGACGGTCACCTTGGAGGTGGTGGCCTTCTTGACCGTGAACACCTTCACCGCCGGGTCAGAGGTCGACGCTGCCGAAGTAGCGGTCTCCTCGAAACTGGCGACGATGCTTGCGTAGGTGCCGACCGGCAGGGTCTTCGACAGCGAAGCCTTGGCACGGTAGACCGAGCCTGACTTCACCACTTCAGCCGTGCCGAGGGTGACCGAGCCGCTGATGAACTTCACCGTGCCGCTCGTGGCGCCGACGATGTTCGCGGTCACGGTGGCGACCGAAGTTGCTCCGTAGACCTGCGACGACTTCGAGAAGACCGGCGCAGAGACTGTCACCGCTCCCTTCGAGACCGACACCGTCGATGCTCCGCTCCGGCTGCCGAGGAAGACCTGGTCACCCGAGTAGACCGCCGTGATGGAGTGGCTGCCACTGGTGAGTCCCTCGAGTTCAAGCGAAGCCGAACCGTCAGCCAGCGGGACGACGCCGAGCGACGTCTCACCATCGAGGAACTCGACCGAGCCCAGCGCGCCGTCAGTCACCGTCGCGGTGGCCGTGACCGACTCACCGAGAACGATGGCGGAGTCAGACAGCTCGAGGCTGGTCGCCGACTCCAGGAGCGGGGTCTCGACTGTCACCTCGCTCGTCGCAGTGACCTGCGACGACGCACCGATGGCAGAGACCGGGTAGGTTCCGTCAGCGGCATCCGCGGGCACTGTCACCTCGGTGGTGAACTTCCCTGAACCATCGGCCGTGACCGTCTTCGTGACGACCGGGTCGCTGCTCAGGGTTACCTCGACGGATTCGTTCTTCTTGAATCCCTCGCCCGAGAGGTTCACCGTGGCACCCGGGGCGACCGGGTTGTTGGTGACCTTCAGGGTCGGCGTGTAGACCGACTCCTCGACGGTGACGGTGCTCGTCTTCGCAACGCTGCGCTCGCCATCGTCGACGGTGACAGTCACCGTGTAGGTGCCAGGCATCGTGTAGAGGTGCGAGCCCGACACGGTGGCGCCGTTCTCGGTCTCGGTGACGACTCCGTCGGTGACGGGGGTCTCATCGCCCCAGTTCACCGTGGTGACGTAACCGCCCTCGAGTGGGTCGCCGCCGGTGACGGTGGCGAGGTCCTGCTCGAGAGTGTCACCCAGGTCGACGGTTCCGAGCTCGGAGGCCGTGACCTCGAGCTTGTCAGTCGCCGTGCGGGTGCCGTCGGATGCCACGGCGAAGACGTGCGCGAGACCCGAGCCGAGAGATCCGGCCTGGTTCGGCAGCGTCAGCGTGACGGCCGTCTTGCCCTCGGGAAGAGCGACCGGTGCCGTGGCATAGATCGCCGCGGTCTGGTTGTCGCCGACACCGGTGCCGGCGAGTCGACGAGTCGACTTTCCGACAACGATGTTCCCGAACTTCGGGCTCGACGCCCCGCCGACCCAGTCGCCGAAGTCGATGGCGACTTCCTGCGTGGTTCCGTCAGAGAAGGTCAGGATCGCGGTGGCGTGCTGCTCCTTCTCGTTGGCGGTTCCGATGACCGAGATCTTCGTCGCGCCGTCGCCGAGGTGCAGGCGGATGACCTGTCCCTTCGCCGTCGCGTTGTCGAACTCGCCCGGGGCGACATCCGGAAGGTCGAACGTCAGTTCCGTTCCGGGAACCGTCGCCGTTCCACCCTGGGTGAAGCCGCCCGCCGCAAGTGAGACGCGGTCGTAGGCGTAGCCGATGCCGTCGCAGTTCGCGGGGGTACCGAGAACCGAGGTGCAGGCGGTGTTGAAAGCTGCCTCGAGCGAGTCGTCACGGCTGACCGTGATGGCGACGATCGTGGTGCTCTGCAGGTCACCCTCGGCGACGGTGACGCGAGCGTTGTAGGTTCCCGCCTTGTCCCACGAGTGGTCCGCGCTGATGGCGAGCCCGCCGAGGGCGGACTTTCCGACAGTTGCGGTGACCGGGCCTTCGCCGTCGAAGAAGTCGACGGTTGCGGTGTAGTCGCTGTAGTCGTCGGAGGTGCCACCGGTGAGGGTCGCGTAGGCGCCGGTGAATTCGGCACCGACCTTCGCGGTCAGCTTCTTCAGCGGGTACAGAGCGAACTCATCCGACTGCTGCATCGTGTCGGCGAGCAGCTCGATCTCGGCGAGCTTGGGAGCCGCACCGGTATCGGTTGCCGTGATCTCGATGCGGTAGCGCGAGTACAGCGTGGGTGTCGCGATCTCGAACGGGCGCGTCTGGGTCTTCCACTTGAAGGATTCCCCGCTGCGCTCGTCGACCGGCGTCCAGGTCTCCCCGTCGTTCGATCCGGAGACCGTCCACGCCTTCGGGCTCGCACCGTCGCTGCCGTTGGTGAGCGTGTAGCTGGCGATTGCCGCCGGGCCACTGGCGCTCTCCCACGCGATCGTCGGCTTCGAGCTCGTGAACGCCACAGCGCTGCGCGAGTTGTTGTCGACGAGGTTCGTCAGGTCGGTGTCATCCGATGCGAAGACGGAACCCGTGGTCGACGTCGTCGAGTCGACGTACGGCGTGCGGTTCGAGTCGGCCGGAGCAACGGAGTCGCCCCAGGTCGACGCCGAGTCGCCCATCTGGAAGGTCAGCTCTCCCCCGCCACGCAGCAGGCTGGTGTCGATGGATGCCGAGGTGACGGCTTCGCCGTTGAACGACGCCGACTGCACGTAGACATTCTTCGTGTTGTTGTTCTCTGCGTTGATGACGAGGTCGCCACCGGGCAGGTGAACTGTCGCCTTGTCGAACAGCGGAGACCCGATCTCGTACTCACCAGAGGCGAGCGAGAGGGGATAGAACCCGAGGCTCGAGAAGATGTACCAGGCCGACATCTCGCCGTTGTCTTCATCGCCCGGGTAGCCCTGGCCGATGTCGCTTCCGACGAAGAGGCGCTGCGTGATCTCACGAACGATCGCCTGCGTCTTGCTCGGGTCGCCCGCACCGGCGTACATGTACGGGATGTGGTGCGAGACCTGGTTGCTCATTCCGAGCTGGCCGAGGCGCACGTCGCGAGCTTCGAATGCCTCGTGGATGCCACTCGACCAGGCGGTCTCGGGAGTCGCGAAGAACTCGTCGAGCTTGTCGAGCAGGCCGGAGGTTCCGCCGTACAGCGCAGAGAGACCATCGACATCGAACGGCGCGTGGAACGCGAAGTTCCAGCCGTTCGTCTCGGTGTAGTCGCCGCCCCACTGCTCGGGGTTGTATTCCTCAGGTGTCTTGGCGAAGGCTCCCGATGCCGTGCGGCCCTGGAAGAAGTCGATCTTGTCGTCGAACAGGTTGACGTAGTCTTCCGAACGCTTCTGGAAGTACTTCGCCTCCTCCTTCAGTTCCTTGACGCGGCTGGCCGGGGTGTCGGCATCCTTCGACAGCTTCTCGGCCATGAGGCCGATCGCGTAGTCGTTGATGAGCCCCTCGAGTCCCCACGAGACGCTCTCGTGGGTGTCTGTCGAGGTGTAGCCGAGGAACGTCGAGGTGTCGAGTCCCTTACGGCCGACGGCGTTGTTCTCCGGCAGCACGGTGGCGTTCTTCACGGCCGCGTCGTAGGCCTCGAGTGCGAGGTCGGTCGGCAGCGCACCGCTCACGTACGCCTCGGCGAACGAGGCATCAGAGCTGGTTCCGGTCATCAGGTCCGCATAGCCGGGTGACGACCAACGGGCGATCCAGCCGCCGTCGCGGTACTGCTGCACAAAACCGTCGACGAGCTCTTCGGCAACGTCGGGGTAGAGGAACGAGTACAGCGGCCAGACGGTGCGGTAGGTGTCCCAGAATCCGTTGTTGACGTAGATCTTGCCCGAGACGACCTTGGCGTTCGTCTGGGTTGCGGATGCCGCACCGGTCTTGCCGCTCACCGGGCTCGCATACTTCCAGACCGGCGTTTCGGCCGTTCCGGTGTTCTCGGACTGCGAGTTCGGGTAGAGGTTCAGGCGGTACAGGCTCGAGGTGAGGGTGACGCGCTGGGCCTGGGTGGCCCCGTCGACCTCGATGACCGACAGGCGGTCGTTCCACTTGTCGGCCGCGGCCTGCTTGGTCTCGGCAAAGGTCTTGCCAGTGACTTCGAGGTCGAGGTTCTTCGTCGCCTGTGCGGTCGAGATGAAGGAGGTCGCGATACGCAGTTCGACCTTCTTCGACTCGTCGAGCGGGAAGTTGCCGTAGGTCGCGCTGGTGCGGCCGGTGGCGGCCCCCGTCGTGGTCGGGGCGACGCTGAACTGGCCGGAGATGAACATGCGGCTGTTGCCGGCCGAGAGGCCGCTGCCGTTCTCGACCCAGCCGGTGAGGGCACCGGTGGACGAGATCGACAGGGCCGAGTCACCGGCGACGCGGTCGAGCATCACGGTTCCGACGGTGCTGGCTGTCGGGAAGGTGAACGAGTAGATCCCCGAGTGGTCGGTCGGGGTCACCGCGGCCGTGATGCCGTTGGTGAATCCGACGCTGTACAGCTCAGGCTTCGCGATCTCGTTGTCATGCGTGAACTCGAGGGCGCGTGAGGCGGTCGAGGCGTTCGGAACACCGGTCGCGAGCGACGGCATGACCGCCAGTTGTGCGCGGTCCCCCATCCACGGGCTCGGCTCGTGCGAGATGCCGATTCCCTGCAGCTGAGGCTTGTTCGCGCTGTTGTTGCTCGAGGCGTAGTTGTAGAGCCAGCTCTGCGACGTGGCATCCGTCATCGGCGTGAAGAAGTTGAAGCCGTTCGGAACCGCGGTCGCCGGAATGTTGTTTCCGCGCGAGAAGCCCGAGCTCGAGTTCGTTCCGCGACGGGTGTCGACGAAGTTGGTGAGGCTCGAGTCGTCAATGACGGTCGCGGCACCGACGGCCACGTCGTCGACCCAACCGGTGAACGTGGTTGCGCCCGTTCCGGCAGGGTTGTCGTAGCTGAACAGCACCTTCTGGATCGTACGGCCGGCGAGCGACGAGATGTCGATCTTCACCGAGTTCCACTGGTTGGCGTAGAGGGCCTTCTGGGCACCCTGGTCGCGCGCGCTGATACCGAATCCGTAGGCGTCGACGAGATCCTGGTGGCTCGAGAGCAGGGATCCGTCGTCGAGAAGCAGGTCGATGGCGACATAGGTGGCCGGGTAGGTGAGGTCACCACCCAGCACCGGGAACACCTTGTACGACAGCTGGCTGTCGTCGCCGATGGCCGTTCCGACGTTGTCGAACAGCAGGTTAGTCGACTTCGCCGCACCGGTCGCGAGGTGGGCACCGGCGTAGCGCAGGGCCTTCGCGCCGGTGAAGCCGACTCCCGACTTGATGTTCGGGCCGCTGACCGGTCCGTTTCCGATGTCGGTGATGATCGGGGATGCCGTGCCCGGCGTGTTGGTTCCGTCGAGGATCTCCCAGTCGGCGAGCTGCGTGAGCGGCTGGCCGCTGTTCGCGGTGATGTTCAGGCGGTAGCGCGAGTAGGCGACGGTGTTGGTGATCGAGTAGGTCTGGGTTGCGAAGCGCGTCGAGAAGACCTGGTTCGACTGGGTGTCGACGGTGGTCCAGTCGGTGCCGTTGTTCGAGCCGAGGACCTCCCAGTTCTTGGGGTCACGGCCCGGGGTGTCGTCGGCGGAGGTGAGCTTGTACTGCTTCACCACGGCCGGGGCGTCGAGCTGGTACGTGACGACCGCGGTGGTCTGGCGGGCGAGCCACTTGGTCGAGCTGAGGCCGTCGGCCAGGTTGGCGACACCTTCGTTCGGAAGGTTCTCGGCATTGGCCGTGACGCTGGTCAGGTTGCCGAGAAGGCTGCCATTGCCGAAGCGCTTGCCGGTCACGTTGACCGGGTCACTGTACTTCGTGTTGACGGATGCCTGGGTACCGGTCGTCTCGAACGACGAACCGAAGGTTCCCCCGACGGTGGCGGCGGAGGCGGTGAGGGCGGGAGCGGTGAGCCCCATGAGCGAAACGGTCAGGGCGACCGTGAGGCCGATCGCCGGCACTCTTCGCCGGGCAAACACCCCGGATCGCTGTGTGGTGGTGGGTAATGGGGATTCCATTGGTACTCCTGTGCTTCTGTCGTCATTGACGGGGAAGCATGACATGTTGTCTGACAACGCTGTCATACTGGGAGTAAGCGTAGGCGACAGAACCCGGGAAATCAATCCCGGATCCTCGGTGCTGCTAGTCCGCTGGGGGCCGCTCGCCCGATCCGCGCTGCACGATGCGCGTCGGCACCACGATCGTCCGCGGTTCCTGGGTGCGCTGCCCCTGCGCCTCGAGCACGATCTGGGCGGCAAGGCGGCCCATTTCGGCCGGATCGTACGAGACAGTCGTCACGCCGAGCATCGAAGCGACGTCGAAGTCGTCGAAGCCGATGAGTGCCGTCTCAGGCGCGATGTCGGCGATGGCCTTGAGCGCGCCGATGGTGATCCGGTTGTTGCCGGTGAAGATCGCGGTCGGGCGCGGGCTGCGACTGAGCAGCTTCTCGACCGCGACGACGGCGGAGTCGATGTCGAAGGCCCCGTCTTCCGCGAATTCACGCCAGTCCTCGATGCCGGCGGCGGTCATCGCATCAGAGAACCCGGCGATGCGTTCCCAGTGCGGCTGCAACCTCGAGAGGTGGCTGACGTAGCCGATGCGAGTGTGACCGAGGGCCAGCAGCTGCTCGACCGCAGCCCGCGCGCCGGAGTAGTTGTCGAGAACTATCGAGTCAGCCTTGAGCCCGACCGGCGAGCGGTCGACGAAGACGACCGGGATGCCCTTCTCCTGGGCGGCAATGAGCCCCTCGTGGCTCGACATCGTCGAAATGACGATCAGGCCGCGCACCCGACGCGAGACGAACTCGTCGATCAGGGTGAGTTCGGCATCCGGAGTCTCGTCCGAGCTCGCGATGGTGAGTTGCAGGCCGCGTGACCGGATCTCGCGCTCGACACCCTTGGCGAGCACCGAGTAGAACGGGTTGGCGAGGTCGCCGGTGATGAGCCCGATCACGTGCGAGTCGACGCCCCGCTTGAGCTGGCTGGCCATCGCGTTCAGCTGGAACCCCAGCGAGTCCGCTGTCGCGAGCACCCGCTCGCGGGTATCGGCTGCGACGTATTTCTCGCCATTGATCGCGCGGGAGGCAGTCTTCAGGCTGACACCGGCGAGCTCGGCGACCTCGGCGAGCGTGGGGCGGCGAGGCGCGCTCGTCGCCTGGTCGTCTCGAGTTTCGTTCATCAGCTCTCCGGTTCTCCTGTCGCGAATTCTAGGGGAACACGGCGTTCGCGCCGGGGAAGCGAGCCGAGACCCGGCATGCCGTTTGTTATCAAAGTGGCCGTTTAAACACCCATTCTGATAACAAACAGCAGGGTGATGCGTTCGCCCCGCGCGAAACATAGCCCGGTTATATAACTTGGTTATATGATTGAGCTATGAACACCAGCCCGACCTCGACCATCGAATCCCTTCTCTCCTCGAACCACCGGCTGACGCGCCTCGCGGCACAGTCCACCGGCAGCACCGTGTCTTCAGCGGTCTGGTCGACGCTCTCCGTGCTGATCACCGACGGCCCGAGGCGCATCGGCGACCTCGCGAAAGATGCGCGCATCAGCCAGCCGGGCATGACCAAGGTCATCCAGAACCTGGTGCAGGACGAGTGGGTGTCACGAGTGGCGGATGTCGACGACTCGCGCGCGTGGCTGATCGTGGTCACCGACAAGGGTCGCGCTGCTCTCGCCGACTGGCGGGTACAGCTCGCCGAGGCGACCTCCCCGGTCTTCGCCGACCTGTCGGACACCGAGTGGAAGGTTCTCGAGCACGCCGCCGAGATCCTCGCCGCCCGGGTCGGCCGCTCGGAGGTGGCCGCATGAGCCACGCACCGAAGGGCACAAGCATCCTGAAGCAGCCCTCGCAGGTCTGGGCTGTCGCCTTCGCCTGCGTCATCGCGTTTATGGGCATCGGCCTCGTCGACCCGATCCTTCCGGTCATCGCTGAAGACCTCAAGGCAAGCACTACCCAGACCGAGCTGCTCTTTACGAGTTACCTACTGATCACCGGCATCGCCATGCTCTTCACGAGCTGGATCTCGAGCCGCATCGGCGCCAAGAAGACCCTGATGATCGGCCTCGCGCTGATTGTGATCTTCGCCCTCGCAGCGGCGCTCAGCAACAACGTCGAGAGCGTCATCGCGTTCCGCGCCGGCTGGGGCCTGGGTAACGCGCTCTTCATCTCGACCGCGCTCGCGACTATCGTCGGCGCAGCGAGCGGTGGCACGTCATCCGCGATCATCCTCTATGAAGCAGCCCTCGGCCTCGGTATCGCCATCGGCCCGCTGCTCGGCGGTCTTCTCGGCGGCATCAGCTGGAAGGGCCCGTTCTTCGGCACCGCCGCCCTCATGGCCGTCGGTTTCATCGCGATCACCGTGTTGCTCAAGCCGCAGGCGAACGAGAAGCGCAGCCCGGTGAGCCTCGCCGCACCGTTCAAGGCACTCGCGAAGCCCGCGCTCGCCCTTCTCGCCGCTGCCGCGTTCTTCTACAACATCGGCTTCTTCGTGCTGCTCGCCTACACGCCGTTCCCGCTCGGATTCAGCGCCATGGGTATCGGGTTCACGTTCTTCGGGTGGGGTCTGGGCGTC
>Ga0247736_10000245_pt1 | contig 19866 bp, 18 predicted proteins | sample UWRJL193509B2_FD_180935 | JGI IMG/M metagenome (GOLD analysis project Ga0247736, IMG submission 180935) | Plant litter microbial communities from Arlington Agricultural Research Station in Wisconsin, United States - UWRJ-L193-509B-2 | ecosystem: Environmental > Terrestrial > Plant litter >...
CGCGAAGATGTCTTGCATCTTCTCGTCGATCTCTTCGATGATCGTGAGCAGGTCTTTTCGGGTGTTCGTGAGGTCGGTCAGCTGCTCGGTGAGGAACTTGTGGCGCTGCTCGAGTGCGGCGAATTCCTCGAGTGCGAGCGGGTTCACCCGGCCGAGCTGGACGAGTTTGCGCTCGGCACGGGCGAGGCGGGCCTGCTGGTCGGCACGAACGTAGGGAATGCCGGTGGGCTCGGCATCAGCCACCGCCGCGGGGCCGGAAGTCGGACCGGCCTCGTCATCGGGGTCCGTGATACCGAAGTCGGTGTCACCGTCGCCGGTGTCGTCGACAATCACCGGCGGCGGTGCAGAGTCGAGAGCCGAATCGACGGGAACAAGCTGCTCCGGGCCGTACTCGGCGACCAGCACGTCCTCGACGAGTCCGAGCTCCTCGCCAGCGCGCTCGAGCAACGACGACAGGTGCAGTTTCTTCTCGTAGATCTGCATCTCGAGCCCGTGCACGCTGTCGCTGACGGCGGTGAGCCGCTCGCGCAGCGACGACTCCTGGCCGCGCAGGCCCGAGAGTTCTTCGTTCTGGTGCAGGCGCTCCGCTTCGGCCGCCGCGAGCTTCACGCGCGCTTCGGACACCGACCTGTCGACGGCGTCGAGAACCGCGGGCAGCGCAGTGATGACTCCCTGCGCCGCTTCGACCTGGCGGCGACGAATGACAGCACGCCGTGCCGCCTCTTCGGCCGCAGCCCGCTCGGCATCGAGTTGCTTCGCCAGCTGCACGGCGCGCAGTTCCTGCGCCCGCACGCGCTCCCGGGCGGTCTCGACCTGCAGGCGGGCTTCGACCTCGCGTTCGCGTGCCGCGTCGAGCTCGGCCGACAGCCCGTCACGGGCGGCGACGTCGAGGATGGGACGAGGGCGCGACCGTGCGGTCTCGAGTTCGGACTGGGCGCGCTCGACGGCGGCGACGGCATCCGCCACCGTCTCGCCGGCAAGCGCGAGGCCGCGCTCGAGGCGCTCGGCTTCAGCGTCGGCGGCTTCGACCTGCACCCGCGCACGGTTGAGCTGCTCGGTCTGGGCGGCGAGCTGCGAGTCGAACTCACGCAGGCTGGCAAGCGCGCGCACCGACTGTTCCTTGGCGACCTGCACGGTTCCGCGCTGTTCGGCGAGCGCAAACCGCGCGCGTTCGATGAGAGAGGTGACTTCGGTGAGGCGCTCACTCGCGGCATCGCGGTCGGCGACGAGCTCGAGGCGGGAGCGCTTGGCGCCGGAGCCACCACGCAGCACGAACTGGCTGAGCACGTCTCCGGCGCGGGTGATGACTGTGCGGTCCGAGGGCCAGTCTTCGGCTAGCCCCGCCCAGACGCGCCGGGCGACGTCGAGGTCGTCGGCGATGATGACCCCCGAAAGCAGCGCGAGCACACCGGCCGGCGCGGTGACGACGTTCTGTGCGAGAACGGCACCGATGCCGAAGTCGCCGGCATCTGGGCGGTCTCCCCCGGCGTCAGCGAGCAGCAGCTCGACCCGGCCGAGCTGGTCGTTCTCCGCGTGGGCGATTGCGGTGAGTGCGGCGTCACGGTCGTCGGCGAGCACCGCGTCGGCGAGCGACCCGAGGGACGCGGCGATGGCTGCTTCGTAGCCCGGCTGCACTTGCACGTGTTCGGCGACGAGGCCGCGGATGCCGGCCAGCTTCGCGGCGACGAGGGCACTCGAGCCGTCTTTCTGGTCGAGCGCGAGCGACAGCGCGCCGACTCGTGCGCTCAGGGCGTCGCGTTCGCGTTCGTGGCCATGGAGTTCTTCGCGCAAGCGCTCGATCTCGGTCTCGGCCGAGGCGACCTCGGCCTGCGCGGCCTGGTAGACGCCGTCGAGGTCGGTTTCGCTTTCGTCGCCGAGGGTCGCGGTGCTCTCGACAGTCGCGAGATTGGCGGCAGCAGCAACACCCCGCTCGCGGGCGGCGTCGAGGGCGTTCTGCTGGCGCAGCACCTCTCCGCGCACGGCGGCGAGCCGCGAGGCGGCAGTGTCGGCCTGGCCGGTGAGCTTCGAGATCTCGAGGTCGTGGCGCGAGACGAGCGAACTCTGGTGCGCGATCTCTTCGTCGAGGGCATCGAGGGTCGCACGCGCTTCGGCGGTCGCACCCTGGGCTTCACGCCAGGACTGCTCGGCTTCGGCGATGGTCTCGGAGAGCCGCACGGCTTCGTCCTGGGCGTCGGCGACCATCGAGCTGGTCACGCCCGACGTCGCCTCGGCTACTTCGGCCTGCTGACCGAGAAGCGACAGGCGCTGGTTTGCGAGCGAGTACAGCCCGCGAAGGCGTTCCTGCACCTGCTCGAGCCCGAACGCGGTGCGCCGCGAGCCGTCGACGGCATCGCCCACCTGCGCCTGCTCGATGCGCGCCATCCGCAGTTTGTTCTGGTCGAGCTGTTCCTGAAGCACGATGCGCTCGGTCTTGCGCTCGGACTCGTTACGGCTCGAGTTGGTGATCGCCGTGCGCAGCTCGACGACCTCGTCGGCCAGCAGGCGCGCGCGGGCATCGCGCACGATGCTCGCTATCGACTGGGCTTCCTTGGCGACTTCGGCCTGGCGACCGAGGGGCTTGAGTTGGCGACGGATCTCACCGGCGAGGTCAGAGAGACGTGTCAGGTTCGCCTGCATGGCGTCGAGCTTGCGGATCGTCTTCTCTTTGCGGCGACGGTGCTTGAGTATTCCGGCCGCTTCTTCGATGAAACCGCGACGGTCTTCGGGAGTGGCCCGCAGCACGTTGTCGAGCTGGCCCTGGCCGACTATGACGTGCATCTCGCGGCCCAGCCCCGAGTCGCTCAGCAGCTCCTGCACGTCGAGAAGTCGACAGCTCTCGCCGTTGATGGCGTACTCGCTGCCACCGTTGCGGAACAGCGTTCGGCTGATCGCGACCTCGGTGTAGTCGATCGGGAGGGCGCCATCCGAATTGTCGATGGTGAGAACGACCTCGGCGCGACCGAGCGGCCCCTTCGTCGCGGTACCCGCGAAGATGACGTCTTCCATCTTGCCGCCGCGCAGGGTTTTCGCGCCCTGCTCGCCCATCACCCAGGCGAGCGCGTCGACGACGTTGCTCTTGCCGGAGCCGTTCGGGCCGACCACGCAGGTGACACCCTGTTCGAACGCGAAGGTCGTCGGTTGCGCGAATGACTTGAAGCCCTTGAGGGTGAGGCTCTTGAGATACAAGTCGCCGCCCTTTCTCCGTGCCGAAATGTCTGGGTCTACGGTACCGGACTGGCAACCCGCCACTGTGTACGCAACGCTTCGGTCTCGATCCTCGACCCGAGGTGTCCTGCGGGAGTAATCTGGTCGGCTGCCCGAAGTCGGGTGGCAGAAAGCTACGGGACATGACTGAATACGAGATCGTCGAGCTGGTGGTTCCCGAGAGCCACGATGCTCCGGATGCCGCGGACTTCGCTGAGGCCGTGGCGATCCAGTCCGTCGTCGAGACCGAGGGGTATGGAACGGACGAGCTGTGGCAGTCCGCCGAAGACGTGCTGCCGTTCTTCAAAGACCCGGGAAACCCCCGCCGGTTGTTCGGTGTGCGGCAGGGCGGAAAACTGGTCGCGCGTGCCGTCTTCGACTGGCAGAGCAACGACGACACCTCGGCATACGCCCGGGTGGAAGTGATGCCGGCCTACCGCCGGCAGGGAATCGGCACCGCTCTCGCCAGTCACCTCGAAGCTTTGATTCGGGAAGCCGGCCGCAGCAAGGTCCTGTGTTGGGCTGTCGCGAAGGTCGCTGACGGCGACCAGCTCGCTTCCCCGACCGGTTTCGGTTCGGTTCCGCGGGCGAACGCCGAGACGGTCTTCCTGCTCGACCATGGGTTCAGCCTCGAGCAGGTCGAGCGTGCCAGCCGCCTCGCGCTCCCGCTCGATGCCGACGAGCTGCGCGAGCGGGTGGATGCCGCGGAGCTCCGCTCTGGCCCCGACTACGCCCTGCACTACTGGTCAGTGTCGACCCCGGAGCACTGGCTCGAGCAGATGGCCGTGCTGCACACGCGCATGAGCACCGACGCGCCATCCGCGGGCCTCGAGCAGCAGGAAGACCTGTGGACCGTCGATCGTGTCGTCGAAAACGAGGCGAACCACGCGAAGGCGAAGTTCGTCATCACCGCGGCGGTCGAACACGTCCCGACCGGCACACTCGCCGGTTACACAACCCTCGCCGTACCGCGCGAGCCCGGACGCCCGGTCTTCCAGGACGACACCCTGGTGCTGAAGGACCATCGCGGGCACCGGCTCGGCATGCTGCTCAAGGTCGCGAACCTCCAGCACCTGCAGCGCGAGTACCCCGGGCATCCGTCGGTCATCACCTGGAACGCCGAAGAGAACCGTTTCATGCTCGACGTGAACGAGGCTGTCGGCTTCGTGCCGATCGGGTACGAGGGCGCGTGGAAGAAGCTGCTCGACTGACGATGCCGTTTGTTATCAGAGTGGGCGTTTGAACGGCCACTCTGATAACAAACAGCAGGTCTACGCGGGGGTGAGCTTGAGGCGCTGGCAGCGAGGGCAGAAGTGGGAGCCGCGGTTCATGAAAGTCTCGCGCACGATGAGCGTGCCACAGCGCGGGCACGGCTTGCCCTGCTGGCCGTAGGCGTTGAGCGAGTGCGAGAAGTAGCCGGATGCGCCGTTCACGTTGACGTACTGGGCGTCGAAACTCGTGCCACCCTCGCCGAGTGCTTTGGCGAGAACCAGGCGCACCTCGGTCAGCAACAACTTCGCCTTCACCCGGCTGAGCGATGAGGCAGGCTGGTCGCAGTGGATGCGGGCCGCCCACAGCGACTCGTCAGCATAGATGTTGCCGACACCGCTGATGAGCGTCTGGTCGAGCAGCGCCCGCTTGATGCCGGTGTTACGGCGCGAGAGCCGGTCGAGAAAGAGCTTGTCGTCGAAGCGCTCGTCGAGCGGGTCGCGTGCGATGTGGGCAACAGCCGACGGCACGAGCTGGGACGGGTGGTCGGGGGTCGGGCCGAGCGAATCGATGGCCATCGACCCGAAGATCCGCTGGTCGACGAAATTCAGCCGCAAGGCTCCGTGCTCGGGGTGATCGAGTTCGATCCGGATGCGGGTGAGCTTGTCGTCGGTCAACCGGTCGCGAAGCAGCACCTGGCCACTCATTCCCAGGTGCACGACGAGGGCCTGCGGTCCGGCATCCAGTCCGCTTCCGCCGAGGGGTAGCCAGAGGAACTTGCCGCGGCGCTCCGCCGAGGCGATGGTTCGACCGGTGAGCTGCTCGACAAAGTCTTCACTCGGGCCGTCGTGGCGACGTAGGGAACGCTGGTCGTAGACGACTATCGATTCGACCGTGGCCCCGGTCACGGCGGGTTCGAGGCCGGCGCGGACGACCTCGACCTCGGGGAGTTCGGGCACCGCTACTCCGAGGAGGCTTCGTGCAGGATCGTCCACGCTTCGAGGGCGGCAGCCATCTCGGCGTGCTTCTTGCTCGATCCGATACCGGTGGAGATGGCATCCGGGCCGACAAAGACGGTGGCGTGGAATCGCTTGAGGTGATCCGGACCGCTGTCGGTCAGCTGGTACGACGGGGCGCCCCGGCCCAGTCGCGCAGCGAGCTCCTGAAGGCTGGTCTTCGGATCCATCGCGGCACCGAATCTCTCCGGGTTCTCGAGCAGCGGCCGGATCAGGCGCAACACGAGGGCCGTCGCCTCGTCGCCGCCGCGCGAGATATAGGCGGCACCGATGAGAGCCTCGACCGAATCCGCGAGGATCGACGATTTGTCCCGGCCACCGGTGAGTTCTTCGCCGCGACCGAGAAGCACGTAGTCGCCGAGACCGATCGAGCGGGCGACTTCAGCCAGAGCGACGCTCGAGACGAGGCTGGCGCGCCGCTTCGCGAGCTCCCCCTCGTCAAGGGTCGGGTTCTCGGTGTACAGCATGACCGTCACGGCCTGCCCGAGAATCGAGTCGCCGAGGAACTCCAGGCGCTCGTTGTGAGCGATCCCGCCGTGCTCATACGCATAGGAGCGATGGGTGAGGGCCAGCTGGAGTAATTCTTCGCCTATTTCGAGGCCGAGAACCAATGACAAATCGGCCCGTGTGGGCATCTGCGCGGTCATGAGAACCTCACGATCGAGTGCAGAGCCCGGGCACGAGCCGATTTGTTACGAATGCGGGGACTATACGTCCGCGACCTTGCGGCCCTTGTACTCCAGGTACAGGGGCGTGCCAGCGGAGTCCTCGACGACCTTCGCGCGGTGCGGAAGGCTGTAGACGGTCTTGCCGTTCTCGACGGTCTTCACCAGGGTGGGGGCGGTTGCCTTCCACTGGGCGCGGCGCATGCGGGTCGATGCCCGCGACATTTTGCGCTTCGGTACAGCCATTAGCTTCTCTTCTCTCTTGCGGTCACACGCGCAATTACTTGCTCGTGCCACCCTCAACATCTGGTTCGGTCGTTTGGAGGCCCGCGAGCGCAGACCAGCGTGGGTCAAGCACTTCTTTGGGTTCTCTGTCAGGAAAATCGGCCAGTCTCTCACCGGTTTCGGGATCGAGTCCTGGGCAATCCGGACGACATACCGGTTGGAACGGAAGTGCAAGCACAACCGCATCCCTGACCAACGGTTCAAGATCGATGTGATCGTCGACAACCGTGTAGTCAAAAGCCTCGTCGACAGAATACGCGAAAAGCTCCTGGATATCGACTTCAACCGGGAGTTCGATGCGATCGAGGCATCTTCCGCACTCCCCGACGGCCACAGAATCGACGTCGGCGTACACGAGCACACCGTCGTGCAGCGATTCCATGCGCAGGTCGAGGTGCACCTTTGCGCCGGATTCGATGCCGATAAGGGCATTTCCGAAGCCTTCGTTCACCACGACGTCGATTTCGCGTTCGCGAGTCTCGCCCGGCCGATGCATGAGATCGAAGACCTGGACGTTGAAGGGGTTATCAATGGTGTGAGACACAACCACCCAGTCTAGCCGCGCAATTGAGCTTTTGCTGGCATCTGTATCCCCAGAGGTCCGCAGATATGGGACTATTGAGTGTTCCGGGCAAGACTGGGGGGTCGCCCGTCGTTCACCAGCTCAATGATGACCAGTGCTGAGGAGAAGTCATGGGGACCCTGCTTTACGGAAGCCCGGGAGTCGAGGTCGATTTTGACGACCGCGCCCTGATGCACCTGCAGGTTGTGATTACGGCGAAACTACGCCGCCACGAGAGCTTTCTCTTTTCGTGGAGCAACTCGTCTTCGGCGGGCAACGGACGCAGCAGCGTCTGGCTGCACCCGTCGATTCCACTCTTCTACCGGTTCAACGGCAGCCGCGCACCGCAGCTCAATCGCGAGTGGGTCGACGTGCTGATGCGTTCGGCTAACAGCGCCGGCGGAATGTTCTTCACGAACGAACCACCGAACAACTCGTGAACAACGATTTTGTCGGCCTCTGGGACGCAACCCTCACGAATACCCAGTACCTGCTGATCTCTTTCTTTCTTTCGGCTGCCGCCCTGGCTATCTTCTCGGGCTTCCTGAGAGCCTGGCTCGGGCGCACCGAGGTCGGGGTGCGCTACCGTTCCTCGCCGATCTCCCGCCTCACCGCCACGGCGATCATGTTCATGACCTACGTCGGGGCCGTCGCCCAGACCCGGCTGGGGTACGACCTGACCGGCGGCCTCTACGTTCCCAACGATTCGGCTATGGACACCTTTTCGCTGCGCGCTCTCGCGTGGTCGGTCGCTCTTCCGCTCGTCTCCGCCGCCTTCATCGCCGTCACCGCGCTCGTCGGCGTGCGTGCACGGTGGGCGATCACCCTCGCGTCGTTCTTCGGTTTCTGCACCGTGCTCTGCGCATACATCGGCGGCTTCGTGCTCGATCGTTCGGACCGGGTGGGGATCATCGTCGCCGGGCTGATCGCGGTGGTCTTCCTGCTCGCCCTCAACGCCGTGTTGTTCATCGCCGTGCGGCAGTCGACGAAGGCGCTCACGCTCGCCGCCAGCAAGCTGCTGCGCCAGGCCCACGCGACGTTCGCCGCGAGCATGGCGATCATCTTCGTCGCCTACTTCCTGCAGGTCTGCACGAGCGGTGGCACCTGGGCGACCGTCGTCCAGATCCTTTCGAGCCTCGCCGACGTCGGGCTTCTCGTCGTGGTCGGTGAACTCATCCACCGTGTGGCCAAGCTGCGCACCGCCGAAGATGTGCGGGCCGGAATCGACGTGCATCCCGAGGCGATCTGGATCTCGTCGGTCAAGCAGTCGGATGCCGGCCGCCCGGCCGAGGTCTATCTCGACGCCGGCGCGACAGTCCACGACCGTCGCCCGAAGCCCCCGACCTCGTCGGCGGCTCCGCTCGATCACGACGACGTTCCCGAGGTCACCTCAGACGAGTTCCTCGCCGAAGAGACCTCGCGCTGACAGCAGCGCTGTCCCGGCGGGCTTCCTAGTCGCGCAGTCGCTCGAGCAGCTGTGCCTTGGTGAGCGAGGAGTACCCCACCAGTCCGAGCTGACGGGCACGCGCGCGAAGGGCGACGACGGTCCACGATTCGGAGGGTTTCATCGCGGCCTCGGCCGCAGCCTTGACTTCAGGCGAGGAGGTTGCGGGCGAGAGTGCCGCCTCCACGACGACGGGCACTGTCGACGGGAGATCGCTCTTCGACTTGGGGCGCAGCGTGCGCACCGGGTCGACCGGAGCGACGTGGACGGTCTCGGTGGCTGGCGAGAGCAGTACCGAGCTCGAGCCCGCGACGTCGTTCATCGTCGCCGTGTTCTTCTCGGCGGCTTTCTTTCGAGCCTTCTTCGCGGCCTTCGCAGCTTCTTCGGCCTTCTCGGCGAGCTTCTTGCGGGCCTTCTTTTCAGCCTTCTTCGCGTCTTCCGCGGCCTTCTCAGCGAGCTTCGCGGCTTTCTTCTCGAGCTTCTTGCGCAGCTCCTTCGCGTCGCCGCGAGCCTTCTTCTCGGCGGCCTTCACTGCCTTCTCGAGTTTCAGCTTCTTGGCGGCGGCCTTCTCTGCGGCGGCACGGGCTGCCTTCCCGGCATCCTTCTTCGCGGCCTTCACGTCGTTCCTGGCAGCGTCCTTACCTGTGGATGCCTTCTTGCCGGTGTCCTTGCCTGATGACATGGTTCTCTCCCTCGGTGGCCTCCAGTCTGGCATCACGGGTGCGACAACCCGGTGAACGACTGGCGACAGTGCGCTTACGGCGAGCCGCGTCAGGCTCCCTGTGACGCCTCGACGGCCGTGAACGCTTCGTCGTAGATCGCGAGCGCGGCCTGCACCTCGTCGCCCGTGACGATGCACGGGGGCACGACGTGGATGCGGTTGTCGGCGCTGAACGGAAGCAGCCCGCGACTCATGAGCTGCCTCTTCAGCTCGAGAACAGTGCCTCCCGATACCGGCTCCCGCGAGTCGCGGTCGGTGACGAGGTCGAGGGCCCAGAACACTCCGAGACCGCGCACGTCGCCGATCAGCGGATGCTTCTCAGCCAGTTCCGCGAGACCCGGCGCCAGGTAGTCCTCGCCGATCGACTTCGCGTTCGCGACGATACCGTCGGCCTGCATCGCGTCGAGGGCTCCGACGATCGATGCCATCGCGAGCGGGTGCCCGGAGTAGGTGAGCCCGCCTGGGAACACCTGGGTCTCGAATTCCTGGGCGATCGAGTCTGAGATGACCACACCACCGGTGGGCACGTACCCGGAGTTCACGCCCTTCGCGAAGGTGATCAGGTCGGGGGTCACGTCGCCGTCTTCGTCGCCGAACCCCTGCCAGGCGAACCACTCGCCGGTGCGGCCGAAACCACACATGACCTCATCGAAGATCAGCACGATGCCGTACTTATCGGCGAGCGTGCGCACCCCGCGCAGGTAACCCGGCGGCGGAACGAGCACGCCAGCGGTGCCGGGAATGGTCTCGAGCAGGATCGCCGCGATCGACGACGCTCCCTCAGACTGGATGACCCGCTCGAGGTGCTGGAGCGCGCGCTCCGACTCCTGCTCGGGCGACGACGACCAGAACTCGGAGCGGTAGGCGAACGGCCCGAAGAAGTGCACGTGGCCGCGTGCGAACTCGTTGGGGATCCGGCGCCAGTCGCCGGTGGCGACAACCGCGGCACCGGTGTTGCCGTGGTAGGAGCGATAGGTCGACAGCACCTTGTCGCGCCCCGTCGTCAACCGGGCGAGGCGGATGGCGTTCTCATTGGCATCCGCACCGCCATTGGTGAAGAAGACTTTGCCGAACTGCGGACCGGCGAGCCCCAGGATGCGCTTGGCGGCCTCGCCGCGCGTGAGGTTGGCCGTCGCGGGCGCGACCGTGGCGAGCACATCGGCCTGCGCCTTGATCGCGTCGATGACGGCCGGATGCTGGTGCCCGATGTTCGTGTTGACGAGCTGGCTCGAGAAATCGAGGTAGCGGTTGCCGTCGAAGTCCCAGACGGTGCTGCCCGATCCCCCGGCGACCACGAACGGTGTCAGGGCGCCCTGGGCGCTCCAGGAGTGGAAGACGTGGGCCCGGTCCAGATCGTAGGCAAGGGTGCCATCCGCGGGGTTCAGTTCGTTCATCGGTGGTTCTCCATGTTTCTGCCTGCGGGCCGGATCGGGCTGTGCGCAGTGAGGGGCGAACGACCGTGGTCGCCCACCCCTCACTCTATTTGTTGCGCCGTATTTTGTGCGTGCTGGCTATGCGCCGGCCGGGTTGAGCGTGACGTCGAGCGGCACGAAGGAGTCGCCGGTCACGTCGACACCTTCGTCTTTCAGCTCGGCCAGTGCCTTCTCCACGTACTCGTTGCTGTACGCGGTCGCCGGCGGCTCCTCGGTGATGATCGTGGCGCCGGTCTCGTTGCTCGTCTTGAGCGCCATGTCGACGGTGGCCTTCCACGCGTCTTCATCGATGGTTCCGACCCCGCCGGTGGTGGAGGGCCAGATCAGCTTGTTGACCTCGTTGGTCATCCACAGCTGGTGCGAGGTGCCGAGGGTCGATCCGGCGGCGGTGACGATGCCCGCTGCTGCTTCCGCGTCGTCGCGGGCGAATGCCCAACCCTTGATCGAGGCCTTGATGAAGGCGACGGTCTGGTCGGCGTAGGCCTGGTCTTCGAGCTTCGCGGTGTCGGCCCAGATGGCGTCCTGCAGCATCGAGGTACCCTCGTCGTTCCAGTCGATGACGTTGAAGTCGTCGGCCGTGTAGAGCTCACCGGTCTCGGGGTTCTCGGTCTCGAGCAGCTGGGCGTATTCGTTGTAGGTCATCGCCTGGGCTGCATCGATGTCGCCGGAGAGCAGCGCGCTCATGTCGAAGGCCTGCGAGACGACTGTCACGTCATCCGTGATGCCGGCCTTGTTGAGCCCGGCGTAGAGCTCCCACTCGTTGCCGAAGCCCCACGAACCAATGGTCTTGCCGGCGAGGTCGTCGACCGAGTCGATGCCCGAGTCCTTGAACGAGACCTGCAGGGTCGCCGAGCGCTCGAAGATCTGGGCGACGTCGGTGATGTTGGCGCCGTTCTGGATCGAGCCGAGAACCTTCGGCACCCATGAGATGGCGTAGTCGACGTCGCCGGCCGCGAGGGCGTCCTGCGGAACGATGTCGCCACCGCCCTGGATGATCTCGACGTCGAGGCCCTCGTCTTCGTAGAAGCCCTGGTCGACGGCGGCGTAGTACCCGGCGAACTGCGCCTGGGTGAGCCACTGCAGCTGGAGCTTGACCGGGGTCAGCTCGCCCGACGCGGTGTCGGTGTCGTCGGCCGGGTTGCTCGAGCAGCCGGACAGGACCAGGCCGGTGAGTGCTGCTGTCGCCGCGAATGCGAGCGACACCTTTTTGCTGTGCTTCATGTCGTACCTCTCAGTTTTTTTAGGTGCTGCGCTATTGGTGCTGAGTGTTGTGGTGCGGGGTGGTTCTCTTGTCGGCCGCCTCGGCGCCGTCGGCGAGTGGTCGTATTCGGGGGCCCGGCATCCGGTAGTCGACGGATGCCGTGGCCGGTGTCACCGCGCCGTCGCCGGCCGGTGTCGGGTCGCGACCTTCTCGATGACGAGGGTCGCGGTGAAGAAGATGAGGCCGAGCACAATCGCGCCGAGCACGAATGCCCAGGCGCGGGCGTAGTTGCTGCCGGCGGCGGCCGAGGTGATGAGCGACCCGATTCCCGACTTCGGCCCGCCGAAGTACTCGGCGACGATGGCCGAGATCACGGCGAGGGAAGAGGCGATCCGCAGGCCGGTGACCACAAACGGCACGGCGCTCGGGATCGTGACGACCCGCGCGGTCTGCCACCCACTCGCCGCGTAGGCGTGCATGAGGTCGCGCTGCACCGGCCGCACCTGGCGCAAGCCGCGCAGGGAGTTGACGAAGACAGGCACGAACACCGCGATCGCCGACACGATTACGCGGGAGACCTCGGAGCCGGCACCGAACATCGTGTAGAGAACCGGGGCGAGGGCGACGATCGGGACGACCGCGATCATGGCGACGAGCGGAGCGAGCAGCTCGTCGAACACCTTGACGAAAGCGGCGATCACCGCAGCGATCAGGCCGACGAGCGATCCGATCACGAGGCCGATGAGGGCGTTGGTGCCGGTGACGATGGTCGCACCCGAGATCACCGGGAAGAATTCAGCGAACTGCTCGCCGATCGTGACGGGGCTCGGCATGAGGAAGGGCGGGATCTCAGCCACGACTATGACGAGTTGAAGGATCGCCAGCAGCCCGACGAGCAGAACGACCGGGGGCAGCACCCGGTGGGTGAAGGTGTGAAGTGCTGGGTTCATCGAGTCTCCACCCCTACCGGGATGGCCTCTGCGCCGTGGAGAGCCTCACGAACGGCGGTGACCGCTTCGAAGAATCCGCGGTCTTCACGCAGCCCCTCGCCGCGCTCCGCGGTCGACCCCAGGCGCACGTCGACGATGTCGCGGATGCGGCCGGGCCGCGGCGACATGACGACCACACGGTCGCTGAGGAAGACCGCTTCGGGGATCGAGTGGGTGACGAAGACGACGGCCGCGCCGGTCTCCCCCGCGATGCGCACGAGCTCGAGTTGCATGTGCTCGCGGGTCATCTCGTCGAGCGCGCCGAACGGCTCGTCCATCAACAGCAACCGCGGCTGCTCGGCTATCGACCGGGCGATGGCAACGCGCTGCTGCATCCCGCCGGAGAGCTGGTCGGGGTAGTGGCCGGCAAAGTCGCTCAGGCCGACCAGGTCGATGAGTTCCTTCGACCGCGCGGAACGCTTCGCTTTCGAGAAGCCGTGCAGTTCGAGCGGCAATTCGATGTTCGCCGTCACCGTGCGCCAGGGCAGCAGGCCGGCCTGCTGGAAGGCGATGCCGTACTCCTGGTCGAGGCGAGCCTGTTTCGCGGTCTTGCCGAAAACCGTGATGTCGCCGGTGGTCGGCGCATCGAGGTCGGCGATGAGGCGGAGCAGGGTGCTCTTTCCGCATCCGGATGGCCCGATCAGCGAGACGAACTCGCCGGGCGCGATCGACAGGCTGACGTCGGAGAGCGCGGTGACCGTCGCGCCCTTCTTGCCGGTGAAGACGCGGTCGACGCCGGTGACTTCGACGGCCGAGGTGCTCAGTGGGGTCGTTGTGGGCTGGGTCATGCGCGTACCTCCGTGCGACGGTAACGGCCGAAGACGAGGCCGAAGCTCGCCACGATGCCGGCGGCGACGAGGCCGAGGAGCACCGCGCCGAAAATTGGTGCCCACGGCTTGGCCGGGTCACTGCTCGCGAAATTCGCGAATTCGAGGATCATGCGGCCGATGCCGCCGGGAAGGCCGATCGAGACCTCGGCGACGACAGTGCCGACGACGGCGTTGGCCGCGGCCAGGCGCAGCGCGGGCAGCAGGTACGGCACGCTCGCCGGTAGCCGTAGCTTGATGAGCGTCGTCCACCAGCCGGTGGCGTAGGTGCGCATGAGCTCGGTGTGGATGACGTCGGGCGACTGCAGGCCGCGCAGCGCACCGACGGCGATCGGGAAGAAGGCGAGGTAAGAGGCGATGACGGCGACCGACATCCAGTTCTCCCACTCGAACTGGCCGAACTCGAGTTTCGAACCCCAGCCCTTGACCAGCGGGGCGAGGGCGATGAGCGGCACGGTCTGGCTCAGGATGACGAGAGGCAGCACCGCGGACTCGGCGAGCCGGAAGCGTTGCATGAACAGGGCGAGCGCGAAACCCACGACGAGCGCGATCGCCCAGCCGGCCGCAGCGACAGCGAGGCTGAACAGGGCCGCGAGCAGCACGGCCAACCAGAGAGGGAGCGCGTTCTCGGCCGCGGTGATCGGGCTCGCAAGCCGCTCGAACATCTCCCAGACGTGCGGCATCGCGAGGTCGGTCGTGCGCGGCAGCAGGCGGAGTCCGGAGTTGCGCACCTCGGCATCCGCACCGACGACCCAGCCGTCGACCGGCCCGAACAGCTTGTAGAGCTCCCAGACCACGCCGACCAGCACAATCGCGAGCACTCCGAGAAGAACCGGACGCACCCGGCCCACCCCACTGCGAGAACGTGCTGCCATCGGGGCTTACGCCTTCGCCACGATGTGGTTGCTGAGCGCGGGGATGACGGTCTCGCCGTAGACCCGCAGGGTCTCTTCCTTGTTGTCGTGCTGCAGGTAACCGGCGAACTGGTCGACGCCGAGTTCCTTCAGGGCGGTGAGCTTCTCGATGTGCTGTTCGGCCGTTCCGAGCAGGCAGAAGCGGTCGACGATCTCGTCGGGCACGAAGTCGGCGTGCGTGTTGCCCGCGCGACCGTGCTCGTTGTAGTCGTAGCCCTCGCGGCCCTTGATGTAGTCGGTCAGGGCCTGGGGCACGTCGCTGTCGGTTCCGTACTTCGCGACGATGTCGGCGACGTGGTTGCCGACCATCCCGCCGAACCAGCGGTTCTGGTTGCGCATGTGCTCCCAGTCAGCGCCTATGTACATCGGCGCCGCGACGCAGAACTTGATCGCCATCGGGTCACGGCCGGCATTAGATGCCGCGGTGCGAACGGTCTCGATCATCCACTTCGCGACGTCGAGGTCGGCCATCTGCAGAATGAATCCGTCGCCGACCTCGCCTGTGAGCTTGAGCGCGAGCGGTCCGTAGGCGGCGACCCAGACATCCAGCGTCGACCCCGTGCTCCACGGGAACTGCAGCGTCGCACCGTTGTACTCGACCGGGCGCGAGTTGGCGAGCTCACGGATGACGTGGATCGACTCGCGCAGGTCTTTCAGCGTCGTGGGTTTGCCGTTCGTGACGCGCACGGCGGAGTCACCGCGGCCGATGCCGCAGATCGTGCGGTTGCCGTACATCTCGTTGAGGGTCGCGTAGGTCGACGCGGTGACGGTCCAGTCACGCGTTGCCGGGTTGGTCACCATCGGACCGACGATCACGCGACGGGTCTCCGCGAGGATCTGACTGTAGATGACGTAGGGCTCCTGCCACAGCAGGTGCGAGTCGAAGGTCCAGACGTGGCTGAACCCGTGCTGCTCGGCGAGCTTCGCCAGCGCCACCGTACGCGAGGCCGGCGGGTTGGTCTGCAGTACTGCTCCGAAATCCATGGTGCTCTTTTCTCTGCGTCGACGGGCCCGGCGAGCCTGCTCGGTATCCGGGTTCCGGGTCGGGTCTGGGTTAGATCAGGTACTGCGACAGGCCGCGCTTGAAGTACTTGCCGTCGCCCTTCGTGCCCAGGTACTGGTTGTCGTCGACGACGACCTTGCCGCGCGAGAGCACGGTGTCGACGTGGCCGTCGATCTCGTAGCCCTCCCAGGCCGAGTAGTCCATGTTCATGTGGTGGGTCTTCTCGACACCGATCGAGGTGTGGCCCTTCGGGTCGTAGATCACGACGTCGCCGTCTGCACCGGGCTGGATGACGCCCTTCTTGCCGTACATTCCGAACATGCGGGCCGGCGTGGTCGAGGTGACCTCGACCCAGCGCTCGAGCGAGATGTTGCCGTTGACGACGCCCTGGTACATGAGGTCCATGCGGTGTTCGACCGAACCGATGCCGTTGGGGATCTTCGAGAAGTCGTTCAGGCCCATGTCTTTCTGGCCCTTCATGCAGAACGGGCAGTGGTCGGTCGAGACCATCTGGATGTCATTCGTGCGCAGGCTCTGCCACATGTGGTGCTGGTGTCCCTCGCCCTTCGACCGCAGCGGCGTCGAGCACACCCACTTCGCACCCTCGAAGCTGCCCCACTCCTCGCTCGACGCACCGAGCTGGTCTTCGAGCGAGAGGTAGAGGTACTGCGGGCAGGTCTCACCGAAGACGTTCTGCCCGCGGTCACGCGCGATCGCGATCTGCTCCACAGCCTGCTTGGCGCTGACGTGCACCACATAGAGCGGGGCGCCGGTGAGGTTCGCGAGCATGATCGCCCGGTGAGTGGCCTCTTCTTCGGCCTGCCACGGGCGGGTGAGCCCGTGGTAATACGGGCTCGTGTTTCCCGCGGCGATCGCCTGCTGCACGAGAAGGTCGATGACGCTGCCGTTCTCGGCGTGCATCATGATCATCGAGCCGTTGCTCGCCGCCTTCTGCATCGCCTTGACGATCTGCCCGTCATCCGAGAGGAACACGCCCTTGTAGGCCATGAAGAGCTTGAAGCTCGAGACTCCCTCTTCGATCAGTTCGTCCATGGCGTGCAGCGACGAATCCTGCACGTCAGAGAGGATCTGGTGGAATCCGTAGTCGATGGCGCAGTTACCGGCGGCTTTCTCCTGCCACTTGCCGTACTGCTCGATGACATTCTCGCCCGCGTACTGCACGACGAAGTCGACGATGCTCGTCGTGCCTCCGTGGGCGGCCGCGCGGGTGCCGGTCTCGAAGGTGTCGCTCGCTTCGGTGCCGCCGAACGGCATCTGCATGTGCGTGTGCGCATCGATTCCGCCGGGAATCACGTACTTTCCCGCGGCGTCGATCACGGTGTCGACATTGCTCTCGATGTCGAACCCGAGAAGTGTCGACCCGGGCGCGAGAACGGCGGCGATCGTCTCGCCGTCGATCAGCACATCCGCGGCACCGGTTCCGGTCGAGTTCACGACCAGGCCGTTCTTGATCAGCGTCTTTGCCATCTTCTTACCTCCGGTCTGCGTTACGGCTTGGGGATGCTGGTGTACGAATCCGGGCGGCGGTCGCGATAGAACTGCCAGTCGTCGCGCATCTGCTGCACCATGTCGAGGTCGAGATCGCGGATCAGGATCTCTTCGTTCTCGCCCGAACCGCGCTCACCGACGAAGTTGCCCCGCGGGTCGATGACCTGGCTCGTGCCATAGAAGTCGACGGCGAGCTCGCCGTACTCGTTGTCTTCGCGACCGACCCGGTTGGGCTGCAGCACGAAGTAGCCGTTGGCGACAGCGGCGGCCGGGCCTTCGACCTCCCACAGGCGGTTCGACAGGCCGGGCTTGGTGGCGTTCGGGTTGAAGACCATGTGCGCGCCGTTCAGGCCGAGCTCGCGCCATCCCTCGGGAAAGTGCCGGTCGTAACAGATGTACATGCCGATCTTGCCGACCGAGGTGTTGAAGACCGGGTAACCGAGGTTTCCGGGGCGAAAGTAGAACTTCTCCCAGAAGCGGTCGAGGTGGGGAATGTGGTGCTTGCGGTACTTGCCGAGAACCGTTCCGTCGGACTCGACGATGACCGTCGTGTTGTAGTACACCCCGGTGATGTCTTCTTCGTAAATCGGAAGGATCATGACCAGGTTCAGCTCTTTGGCAAGCGCGGCGAAGCGGGTGACGATCGGGCCGTCAGCCGGTTCGGCGTAGCGGTAGTACTTCTTGTCTTCGGTGATTCCGAAGTACGGGCCGTAGAAGAGTTCCTGGAAGCAGATGACCTGGGCGCCGTCGGCCGCTGCATCGCGGGCGAACTGCTCGTGCTTGTCCAGCATCGATTCTTTGTCGCCGGTCCAGGTCGTTTGGGTGATTGCTGCACGTACAACGGTCATTTCTCTCCCTGCTTGGTACTTTTTGTTATTCTTCGCCGTAAACATTTCTCTTTTGTTTCTGTTTATGACAGTTGGCGTAAAACTACGGGGGTTTGAATGATTGCGAAAGGGCTCGCACCGGTCACCGCGTCGATCGAAGAGAGAACGCCGCAGGGAATCGCGATGGGCATCTCGCGACTCATCTCGTCGGGCGACCTCGCTTCCGGCGACCGGCTTCCGACTGTGCGCGAGCTCGCTGCCGAGCTCGGTGTCAGCCCGGCGACAGTGAGCCACGGCTGGCAGGCCCTTGCCGCGGCCGGGCTGATCACGAGCCGCGGGCGCAGCGGCAGTTTTGTGCGTTCGACGCCCCGCGCCTGGCTTCCCCCGCGCTACCGCAGCATGGCGGGGCTTCCGGATGCCCGGCTCGACCTCTCGACCGGAACCCCCGACCCCGAGCTGCTCCCGGGCCTCGGCGCAGCCCTCGAGAGCGCGAGCGAGCGGGTCAGCCGTCGTGCTGGAACGGCGAGCTACCTTGAGGTCCCGGTCATCCCCGAACTCGAGGTACTGCTGCGCGAGACCTGGCCGTTCTCCCCGGGCGGGCTCACCGTCGTCGACGGCGCACTCGACGCCCTGTCGCGCAGCCTCGACGAGATCCTGCAATTCGGCGACCGGGTCGTGGTCGAGGACCCGGGGTTCCCACCCGTATTCGACCTGCTCGACCGGTTCGGTGCCGAGCGGATCCCGGTGGCACTCGATGAGCACGGCATGCGACCCGACCTGCTCGCCACCGCCCTCACGCTCGGCCCGGTCGCCATCGTGCTGCAGCCCCGCGCCCAGAACCCGACCGGGGTGTCGATGACGGCGACCCGCGCGCAGGAGCTGGCCGCCGTCATCCGCCAGTCGGCGAGCCGACAGTCCAGCCGCACCCGTCGCGACGTGATCGTGATCGAAGACGACCACTCGGGTGAGATCGCCACGGCCACCGATGTGAGCCTCGGCACCGCCCTGCCCGACCAGGTCGTGCACATCCGCAGCTTCTCGAAATCGCACGGCCCCGACCTGCGCATCGCCGCGCTGGGCGGACCGGACGAGCTCATCGACCGGGTCGTCGCGAGGCGCATCCTCGGGCCGGGCTGGACGTCGCGGATGCTGCAGACCGTGCTCTTCCATCTGCTCACCGACCCGGTACCGGTGGCCGAGGTGGCGCACGCGCGGAGCGTGTACCGCGAGCGACAGGACAACCTGGCGATGGCGCTGACCGCCGCCGGGGTCTCGTCGCGCGGCGGTGACGGAATCAACACCTGGCTCGAGGTGGCGGACGAGCGGGCGGCCGTGCGCGTGCTCGCTGCCGCCGGCATCCGCGTGGCGGCGGGCACCCCGTTCCTCGCCGACGAGGGCCGGCAGTTCGTGCGGGTGACGGCGGGCATGGTGCGCACGGATGCCGCCGCCATCGGCCGCGCGCTGGCCGAGGCCGCCCGCGCCTGACCTGTCTGCCCATCCCTGGGTTTGTCGAAAATTGCGGGTTGGAGCGCTTCCAACCCGCAATCTTTGACAGCCCTAGACGATTTCGGCGGGCGACCTGCGGGAAGTCAGCCGCTGGGTGGACGAGGCAGCGACCTGCGAGGGACGCCGGATGCGCAGCGCTTTTCTACCGTGGAGGGGTACCAGAAGTTAGGACTCCACCATGGCACTCACCTCGTTCGAGCGGGCATCGGCCGCGTTCGTGATCCTGCTGGTGATCGTCGGGCTCGTCACCGTTGTCGTCGGCCTCGTGCTCGTGAACACCGGTGCACCCACGATTTCGGTGTTCCCGATGTTCGTCGACCCGCACCCCACCAGCCCGAGCGACGGCGTCATCCCGGCCGGCTGACGGCATCCGCCTGACACGCCCGGCCCCATCCCCGGGCCTGTCACTTCTTGCGGGTTGGAGGCGGGCAGCTTCAGGTTGTTAGCGCAACACCGTTGAGTAATTCCTTCATCATCACATGGGGGCTGCGGAAGTCGAGGGTCTGCCTGGGGCGGATGTTCAGCAGCCGCTGGGTTTCGGCGAGTTCCTC
>Ga0247736_10000246_pt1 | contig 19783 bp, 17 predicted proteins | sample UWRJL193509B2_FD_180935 | JGI IMG/M metagenome (GOLD analysis project Ga0247736, IMG submission 180935) | Plant litter microbial communities from Arlington Agricultural Research Station in Wisconsin, United States - UWRJ-L193-509B-2 | ecosystem: Environmental > Terrestrial > Plant litter >...
AATATTGATAAAGGTTTTGCCAATGATTTCCATTTTTACTGCTGTATCAGGAAAAAAATGTCCGAGCAAAACACCGGCTATAATGGCTACCAATACCTGAACCGCGAGGTTAGTGATTATTTTTTTTAATCTCAATTTGTTGCTTATTAAACAATATTAAGCTATTTTTAATTTGTTTCAAAATAACCGGCATTTCATTTTCAGAATCCTAAATATATTTATCTTATGAATTATCCATACCAATTAAAAACCCTGGAAGCCTATCAAACAGCGTATAAAAAAAGCATGGAGCAGCCGGAAGAATTCTGGGCTGAGATAGCAGCGCATTTTACATGGCATAAAAAATGGGATAACGTATTAGAATGGGATTTTAAAACAGCCACCACGCAATGGTTTAAAGGTGGTAAATTAAATATTACGGAAAACTGTTTAGACAGGCACCTCAACAAAAATGGCGATGCCACAGCATTTATCTGGGAACCGAATGATCCCAAAGAAAAGCACCAGAGCTTAACCTACAAACAACTATATTTAAAAGTATGTCTTATGGCCAATGTTTTAAAAAACAATGGCGTTAAAAAAGGCGACCGCGTATGTATTTATATGGGCATGACGCCAGAGTTGGCCATTAGCACATTAGCATGCGCAAGAATAGGTGCGATTCATTCTGTTATTTTTGGAGGCTTCTCTGCACAGGCTATTACCGACAGGCTGCAGGATGCGCAGGCAGAATTTATTATTACCAGTGATGGCGGATACCGTGCTGCAAAAGACATTCCACTGAAAGCTATTGTGGATGAAGCTCTGGAGAATTGTGCCTTTGTAAAAAAAGTGATTGTGGCTAAACGCACCAATGTGGCGGTTAGCATGAAAGACGGAAGAGATGTGTGGATGGAAGAAGAGCTGCAGCAAGCAAAAGCAAAAGGACAAACCGATTGCAAAGCGGAAAGTATGGATGCGGAAGATCCTTTATTTATCCTGTATACATCAGGCTCTACAGGCAAACCAAAAGGAGTAGTGCATACTGTTGGTGGTTATATGGTATGGGCAAATTATACGTTTGTGAATGTGTTTCAATATGAACCAGGACAGGTTCACTTCTGTACAGCGGATATAGGCTGGATCACAGGGCATAGCTATATCATTTACGGCCCCCTGAGTGCCGGCGCTACCTCTCTTATTTTTGAGGGCGTCCCAACCTGGCCTGATGCAGGGAGATTCTGGGAGATCATTGATAAATATAACGTGGATATTTTATACACTGCCCCAACAGCTATCCGCAGCTTAATGGGCTTTGGATTGGATCCGATAAAAGATAAAAAGTTAAGCAGCCTGAAAGTACTGGGATCCGTTGGAGAGCCGATCAATGAAGAAGCCTGGCATTGGTATGATACCAATATTGGTAAAGGAAATTCGCCGGTAGTGGATACCTGGTGGCAAACAGAAACCGGTGGCATTATGATTTCAAACTTAGCGGGTGTGACGCCGCAAAAGCCTTCGTATGCCACACTTCCCCTGCCGGGTGTGCAACCCTGCCTGGTAGATGAAGCCGGTAAAGTGATTGAAGGTAACGACGTGAGCGGGAACCTTTGCATTAAATTTCCATGGCCTGGAATTATCCGTACAACTTACGGAGACCATGAGCGCTGCAAACAAACGTATTTCTCTACGTATGAAAATATGTATTTTACAGGCGATGGTTGTATGAGGGATGAGGAGGGCAATTATAAAATTACCGGGCGTGTGGATGATGTCTTAAACGTAAGCGGACACCGCATTGGTACTGCTGAAGTAGAGAATGCCATTAACATGCATGAAGCCATTATTGAAAGTGCTGTAGTAGGCTACCCGCATGATATTAAAGGGCAGGGCATTTATGCATATGTAATCTGCGATGCAGGCATAACCGGTGATGACAAGACCAAACAGGAAATTGTTGCCATGGTAACAAAAGAGATAGGGCCAATTGCCAAACCTGATAAGATCCAGTTTGTGCCGGGCTTACCTAAAACACGTTCAGGAAAAATCATGCGCCGCATTTTAAGAAAAATCGCGGAAGGCGATACCGGAAACCTGGGTGATACCAGCACTTTGCTGGATCCATCATTAGTGGACGTAATTTTGAAAGGAAAGGTGTAGCGTTCTTACATAAGCATGGTGTATCAGAAAAATGTCTAATTTTCTGTCAGTTCGTCACAACTCGTCGGGAGAGAAACGGAGTGGCGCGTACCAAGAACGGCAAGTTGTGAATTACTTCTCGATATGTTCTTCCTCCCGTTGGAACTACGGTAATTCTCACTTTATTCTGATACAGCACTTTAAATGTTTGCCGTCTTCTTTTTAGATGGGAACAACACCACGAAATTGATCTGAAGTTTAAGGTTTGATCTCGCTTAAGCTCTTCATGACTTTTTCTTTCAGCTCTTCTTTAAATAACACGAGCTTGTCATAAATAGCTTTATCCTGACAACCTAAAATCTGAGCGGCTAAAATACCAGCGTTTTGCGCCGCATTTACGGCTACAGTAGCCACAGGCACTCCGTTTGGCATTTGCACAATGGATAGTAGAGAATCCCATCCATCAATAGAGTTACTTGATTTTACAGGAACCCCAATTACAGGCAAGGCGGTTAAAGAAGCTACCATGCCCGGCAAATGGGCTGCCCCACCTGCTCCTGCAATGATCACCTTTAAGCCATTGGCATACGCATTTTTAGCGTACTCAAACATGCGTTCCGGCGTGCGGTGTGCCGACACAATGGTTACTTCATGTGGAATGTTTAGTTTCTTTAGAAATTCAGCGGCTTCATTCATGATCTTTAAATCACTGCTGCTACCCATTATAATGCCTACCATTGTTTTAAGTTAAGAGTTGTTGAATGTATTAATGTGGAATGCTTATGAAATAACTTTTACAATATCTTTTACCGTAACGGCCTTTTTCTTTGCCAGGTTCAGGTCATCATCCAACACAGTGATATGACCCATTTTACGGAATGGCTTTGTAGTGGTTTTTCCATACAGGTGAACGTACACGCCTTTGTATTTGATGGCATCAGAGAGTCCTTCGTATTTGGCAGGCCCTTCATGATTTTTTTCGCCCAAAAGGTTAATCATGACAGAAGGCTTGAGAATAGAAGTATCTCCTAAAGGTAAATTTAAAATAGCACGCAAATGCTGCTCAAATTGCGAAGTAATATTTGCTTCAATGGTTTGATGCCCGCTGTTATGAGGCCTTGGTGCCACTTCGTTGACAAGCACTTTACCGTCTTTGGTCACAAATAATTCTACTGCCAGGATACCCACAATATTCAGTTTCTCTGCAATTTTTACGGCAATTTCTGTTGCCTGCTTATCTACTGATTTTTTTATGTTAGCCGGAGAAAATAAAAATTCCACGAGGTTGGCTTCAGGATTAAACTCACACTCTACTGCCGGGAAACATTTAATTTCGCCACTTTCGTTACGTGTTACAATTACTGATATTTCTTTATCAAAGTCTACCAGGCGTTCTAAAACACTTGGCGCTTCAAACGCATGTTCAATTTTATTAGGATGTCCAAGCTTTACCACGCCTTTCCCGTCATAGCCCCCGGTGCGCAGCTTCTGGAAGAAGGGGAAAAAATCCCTGTATTTTTCAATCTGTGCTTTGTTTTCCACTAAAAAGAAATCGGGGCTTGGGATGTCGTTACGCTGGTAAAACATTTTCTGTAAGCCTTTATCTTTGATGATCTCAATCACTTCCGGCTGTGGGAATACCTTTTTACCTAGCTTCTGAAGGTCTTTTAAGGCTTCTACATTTACGTTTTCAATTTCAATGGTAATAATGTCTTTATCCTTACCAAATTTATAAACGGTATCGTAATCGGTGAGGCTGCCTTTTGTAAATTCATTGGCAATGGCTTTACAGGGGGCGTTCCCGTCGGGATCGAGGCAACAGATGTAAAGGTTATAATTAATGGCGCTTTGGATCATCATGCGCCCCAACTGGCCTCCTCCGAGTATGCCAATTTTTATGTTATCGGGTTGGAAATAAGTCACGCGCAAAGTTACTATTAATTTAGATTTGAGTAAGGCTTTCGAAATTTTAAAGCATAAAAAAACCGCTGTAAAAGCGGTTCCTTTAATTATTTTGCTGCTTTCTTAGCAGCTGCTTTTTTTGGTGCTGCTGCTGTAGCTGCACTTGCAGTTGTCGCTTTGTTTTTTTTACGTGGACGAAGGTTTCCAAATGAACCTACTTGTATTTTGCCACGTCTTGATTTTTGGTCGCCTTTTCCCATGAGTAATGTCTGTTTTTAAATTAATTTGTCCAAAAGTAGTTTATTTTATCAAATCTTCAAATAAAAATAACTAGAATCGTTTATTAGTATTGAAAGGTTTTACCGGTTTTTCAATGGTTGTGAGAATAGAAGTCATTTTTTTGGGATCTGCTAATAATTTTTTGGCTTCAGCCACCTCTTTATCATATTTGAGTGCTGTTTCGATCCTGCCTTTCTGAAACTCGAAACGAGAGGCGATTTCCTCTTCAATAAATTGTTTGATCTCAGCTTTGAAGCGCATCATATCATCCTTTTTATTCGAATTCATTTTATTCAACAGAGCTTCGTATTCTGTCTGGATGCTTTCATAATATTTTTCGTTCGTGGCGTCTTCCTTTAATTCCTGTAAAGCAAAATCACTTTGTGTAACGTATTTATAATCTTTATCTTTCATAAAGGTTACAAAGTCATTAAAATCGGCATCCGACAGGTTAAAGCTTTCTGCTTTTACGGTTTGTGGATGTGCAAGTACATATTTATTCACGTAATTAAAGATGTGATTTTTATTTAACAGAGTAATAAGAATGTTACTGTATTTTACCGCTTCTGTTTTCTGGTCAGGCAGAATACCTGCGCCATCATATACAATACGTCCATTCTTTGTTTTAAAGGCTGTAATCAATGAATCAGGAACGCGGTCTACTCTTCCTTCCTCATCTTTATGCGTGTAATCAAGCGCCTGTATGCAGCGGCCGCTTGGGATATAATATTTAGCTACGGTTACTTTTAGTTTAGCGTTATAGGTAAGGTCTCTTGTTTGCTGTACCAGGCCTTTGCCATAGGAGCGCTGACCAATGATTACCGCCCTGTCGAGATCCTGCAAGGCACCCGACACAATTTCTGAAGCGGAAGCGGAATTATTATCCACCAGCACTATTAATGGGATTTGTGTGTCAATTGGGTTATTAACAGAGAGGTATTGCTTATCCCAGTCTTTCACTTTTCCTTTGGTAAATACAACTTCGTTTCCTTTGTTTACAAAGATATTAACGATGTTTACCGCTTCCTGGAGCAATCCGCCAGGGTTTCCTCTTAAATCAAAAATAAGAGCCTTACAGTTCTTCTCCTTTAGTTTTGCAAATGCTTCTTTAACTTCGCCCGAGCAATTATCTGTAAAGCTTGATAATTTGATATACCCTACTTCGTTGTTAAGCATACTGGAATAGGGGACCGCTTTGATCTTTATTTCTTCGCGCATTAAGTTTACTTCTATTGGTGTTGTCTGGCCCAGGTGAATGACCTTGAGTTTAATGGGCGTTCCGGCCTGTCCTTTGAGCATGGTTGTAATTTCTTCTGTTTTCTTTTTGGAAACATCAATGCCATTTACTTCCGTGATCTCATCGCCCGCGCGTAGTCCGGCTTTAAAGGCCGAAAAGTTTTCATACGGTTCGGTAACGGTTATTTTATTGTTTACATCCTGGATCAGGGCGCCTATGCCACCATATTCGCCGGTGGTCATATAACGGTAATCTTCAATGTCGTTTTCTGTATAATAATTGGTGTAAGGATCGAGTGACGCTAACATGGCTTCAATCCCTGTTTTCATGAGCAGGCCCGGTTTGGTTTCATCCACATAGGCAATATTAAGCTCACGGTATAGGGTATTAAAGATATCGAGATTTTTAGAAACTTCGAAATAATCTTGTGAGAAACTGAAGGTGAATGCCGCGGTAATGCAGAGACAAACAATAATGATATATTTTTTCATTAAGCTGAATTTTAAAACAACATTAAAAATACATCAAAAAAACGTGGAAAATTTACCGTTTATATTTTTTTACGAAATAAAGCCTGTTATTTGGCCGAGTGAGCGCATTCCCTAAGTGAGTGAGTGCATTCAATCAATTGGCATTACATTTTGTGCGTGATATTTGTAACTTTGGGGAATAATCCCCGAGTTAGAACCATTAAACTTAATGACAATGGCAACGCAACAAAGACTCACCATTCCCATGTTTCCGCTGAATATGGTATTATTGCCCGGCGAAACCAAAACACTTCACATTTATGAGGAGCGTTATAAACAATTGGTTTCCGATTGTATTTTAAATGAAGCGCATTTCGGAATTCCTTTTGTACACCAGAAATCGGTTGGTGATTATGGTATTGAAGTAAAGATCAATCACATCATTAAAGAGTATGATAATGGCGAACTTGACATTATGATTGAGGGTGTTAAAGTATTTAAGATGCTTGAATTTTCTTCTGTGTTAAGTCCTAAATTATACGGCGCAGGCATGATCCATTATGAAGAAGATTTTAATCTGAAGTCTTCTCCGGCCTTACAGGAATTAATTAAAGATTATATGTGGACCTCGCAGCAAAATGCGGTTCAGGAAGATGCCTTTGATAATGCCACTGTTTACAGCATTGCCAGGCTATTGGATATTTCTTCACTTGAAAAATATGATTTGCTAAAAGCGGAAAGTCTTGTAGAAAAAGAAAGTCTCTTAAAAGCGAAGATCAAATTATTTATTCACCTCATTAAAACGGAAACGGAATTACAGGCTAAGTTCATTTTAAATTAACCGGCTCTGTGCGTTTGCCTGCCCCTTTTTTACAAAACAAAAAGCGCTTTCATATCTATGAAAGCGCTTTTTTAATGTATGGTTAAAAAATTATTTTTTAGCTGGTGCAGCGTTTGTTTCAGCAGCTACTGCACGCGTTGTTTGAACACTAACTACTGATACGTTTTTAGCGTTTAATAATGTAACACCTTCAAGGTTGATATCTCCAACTGAGATGCTATCTCCAATATCTAATTTATCAATGCTTACATCAATCGTATCAGGCAATGCATCAGCTAAACCACGTACTTTTAATTTACGTAATTTTAAGACTAATTTACCACCTTTTTTAACACCTTCAGACTGACCTGTTAATACAACAGGAACATTAGCTGTTACCGGTTTTCCTTCAACGATCTCTAAAAAATCAGCGTGAATTAATTTATCATTTATTTTGTGGTATTGTGCTTCCTGCAATACAGTTTTGTAAACTTTACCATCAAGGTTAATTTCTACAATGTGTGCATTTGGAGTGAAGATTACCGGTTTGAAAGCACGGATATCTGCTTCAAAGTGGATTTGTTCTTTTCCACCGTAAATTACACATGGTACATTTCCTTTTTCCCTGATTGCTTTTGCGTTTACTTTTCCTACGTTCGCACGTAACGAACCGCTCAATGTAACTGATTTCATTTGGTTTAAATTGTTTTTAAGTTTGATGTATTTAAAATGCCCGTTTCATTTTATCTACACCGGTTATTTAGTTTACGGGTTTAATTACATAATAAAGTTGCTGCTGATAGACTCATAGTTTTGTACGCTATGGATCACTTTAGCAAAAAGGCCTGCCACGCTGATCACTTTGATCTTACTGCTTTCCTGTTTTAAAGGAATGGTATCTGTCACGATCAGTTCCGTTAATTTTGAATTTTCAATATTTTCATAAGCTTTTCCTGACAAAACCGGATGTGTACATACCGCTCTTACGCTTAATGCCCCACGCTCCATCATCATATCAGCTGCTTTGCAAAGGGTTCCGCCTGTATCTACCAGGTCATCCACCAATACAATATTTCTTCCTTCAATATCACCAATGGCTGTCATGTGATCGATCACATTGGCTTTTTTGCGTTGCTTGTAACAGATCACGATCTCCGCTTTTAAATGTTTGGCATAAGCATTTGCACGCTTACTGCCGCCCATATCAGGAGCTGCAATGGTTAAGTTTGACAAGTTAAGATCCTGAATATAAGGCAGGAAAATAGATGACGCATAGAGATGATCTACGGGAATATCAAAAAATCCCTGGATCTGGTCTGCATGCAGGTCCATCGTCATAACCCTTGTGGCACCGGCAACAGCTAACATATCGGCTACCAGTTTGGCGCCTATAGCAACTCTTGGCTGGTCTTTCCTATCCTGGCGTGCGTAGCCAAAATAAGGTAACACGGCAATGATGTGTTTGGCAGAAGCTCTTTTGGCAGCATCCAGCATCAATAGCATTTCCATGAGGTTATCACTTGGAGGCATGGTTGACTGGATTACAAAAACGCTTTGTCCGCGGATACTTTCGTCATAAGACACCTGTATCTCGCCATCACTGAAACGGTAGTGAGAAATTTTACCCAAATCTTTACCATAAGATCTGGCAATCTGCTCTGAAAGTGTTTTAGTGACACTACCTGAAAATAATTGAACTTCTGTTTCCATTTTTCTGTTAGGGGAGGCAAATTTACCACTTTTTAGCGGCTTTACACAATAATTTCGTTCCTTTTTTTGATAACTCAAAAAACTCCTTACATTTGCAACCCGTTTTAAACGCTAAAACAGATGGATAAGTGTTAAAACGGCTAATTGCAGAGAAGCAATACAAAAACTAAATGCCCAGCTGGCGGAATGGTAGACGCGCTGGTCTCAAACACCTGTGGGAAACCGTGCCGGTTCGAGTCCGGCGCTGGGTACTAAAGCGATACAGATTTTTCTGTGTCGCTTTTTTTATGCGGAGATATCTTATTTGATTAAATCCCAAAAATTCGCTTACTTGTAATAGTGCGAATTTTAAGCAACGCAACAATCTTGAATAATTTATATTTAATGTATTAACATAAACTTTTGACAAAATGAAACCAATTTATTTTATCGTATTAACATTTTTACTTTCTACGAACACTGTTTTGGCACAATCGGCCGTCAAGGATTCTATTAGATATGCTATCTTAAAAATGGAGGAGACATCGGTTGGTGCTTTTGGTTCTAAATTAAATATTGTAATATACTACGACGATGGAAAAATTGTTGACGGGAAAACATTGATAAAAAATTTCGATAAAAGTAAATGGCTTGAGAATTACTCATATACAGCATATCTTTTGAAGTATTTAGAACAAGAGGGATATCAATTTGTGTCGACGACTTCGGCATCAATGGGCCAGACATTTGTTCATCAATATATATATCGAAAGGGAGGGAAATAAACAACAAAACGCTAATAACACAGTGGGAAGAGGATAGATATTAATAAACTTTCGGTACACGGTTTCAACCTAATCGGTAGCCAAGTACGAAAACGTTTAAAATTCCAAATACTTAATCTCTTCAATTTTAGCTAGTTGGGCATACAAAAAGTTCGGAAGTTGTATGCTTCTGTGTACTTAAGGAAAAATCGGCTAATTCAGCCGATTTTTCTGTTTTATAACCTATGCTGAAACCCTTGATACTATTGGCTTTATCAGAAAATAAGGGATGAATAAAAGCGGTTCGATAACTTTCTTTTTCTTTGCTCAAACCGCCCAAAAACACGTTCCTCAACAGGGCTTGTTTGTTTCCTATATCAGCCTGATCATACAACCAGTTGATGTCTGTCAGGTAAGGCAAATGGGTTTTGTACTGCGCTCTTAGTGCTGAATCGTCGCCCGCAAGGGCATTTACCTTGTTCGTTTTCTCAAACATTTCCTTTTTAAAACCTGAAGACCATTTTTGATAGGTTGTATATTCCAGACTGTCTTCAATGTATTTTTTCTCTATACTGTCAATTTTCTTTTGCAGATTTTCGCAGTCTTGCTTTAACCTACTTAATTCCGTTTTTCTGCTGCCAATCGCCTTTTCAAATTGTACTTCTGCTTCTTTTTGTAAAATGACTATGTGTGATTCTTTTAATGAAAGCTGTTTAAGCAAATCTGTTAATTCAGTATGTGCTTTATTAGAATTGTAACTTTCGCCATTGCATTTATTACAGTTGTAATAGTAATAATAGGCTGATCTACCTTTTGATCTACCTCCGGTATGAAAGTTGCCACATTTGCGGCATTTGATGAAGCCACGTTGCTTTTCAAGACTAGCGAAATAATGGAGCGGTTAGAATTCTAACCGCTCCATTTGTTTTATTGATTCTTATTTATTTTTCACTATCTAGTCTTTATGTCCATCCCAGTTTAGTAACGAATTAAATTTCAACTTTATTTTGTAATAATATTTTATTAGTTAAAATATTATATATACATTTGTAGAACTAAAAACGAAAAAGGTCTAATATTCCAATAAGATGGGCAAAGACGAAATTATAGTACAAACGATTATAGACGCTGCAAAAAAGCTAATTCAACAATATGGTTTAAATAAAACCACTATGGAGGATATAGCTAAATCTGCCGGAAAAGGTAAAAGTACACTTTATTACTATTTTAACAACAAAGAAGAAATATTTGATGCGGTTATAAAGCAAGAGATGGATGATTTTTTCACTGAAGTAAAGAAAGCTGTTGATAAGGAAATTAATGCTCACGCTAAATTAAGAACATACATTATTGTTAAAATCAAAACACTAAAAAATAAAGTGAATATGTATCGGTTCGCAATTGATTTAGATATTAATATAAACGAGCATTTTTCAAAATTACGGGATCGGTATGATCACTCAGAATTAGATTTGATTTCATCTATTTTAAATTTGGGTATCAAAGAAAAAACCTTCAGATTATCAGATAATGAATCTGTGAAAATTTTAGCGGAACTTATGGTGACATGTGTAAGAGGTATTGAAATGGAGGTGATAACGAAGAATAAATTCTCATCGCTTACCAGTAAAGCAGATTTATTGGCAAGTATTATTACAAAAGGACTTAGTTAAAACATATTCTTCAAATAAAAAAAATGATTACTAGTAGTCATTTTTTTTTGAAACAATAGTAGACTATAAAACGATATTAGTCTAAACGTATAATATAAAAATGAAAAAATGAAAACACAAAACATCTATCTCTATTTAGCTTTACCTATTATTATGGGGGCATGTTCAGGAAAAAGTAAACCTGCCATTGAAGACAAAGACTCTGTTGCCTTTAATGTGCAAACGGAAAAGGTAATTGCATACCAGGGTATGAGTAAAATTAGTTATTCGGGTGTAGTTGAAGCAAAACTAAGTACGCCATTAAGCTTTGCCAATATGGGTAGCGTAGTTGAAGTGTTAGTTGATGAAGGCCAAAATGTTAGCAAAGGCCAATTATTAGCAAGACTTAATTCTTCTAATGCAGAAAACACCTACCAACTCGCTTTGCAAAAACAACAGCAAGCCGAGGACGCATATAAAAGGTTAAAGCCAATGAATGACAACGGTTCAATACCTGATATAAAAATGGTAGAAGTAGAAACAGGATTAAATCAGGCGAAATCGGCGGTTGCCATTGCAAAAAAAAGCATTGAAGATTGTAGTTTATATTCCCCTGCAAACGGGGTAATAGGCAAGCGCTTTATACAGCCAGGTATGAATATATTGCCAGGTGTTTTCGCATTTGATTTGTTGGATATTAGTTCTGTATTTGTCAAAATTCCAGTACCTGAAAACGAAATTATTGAGATAAAGAAAAATGCAAATGCCACTGTTGAAATTGCTGCCGTAAACCAAACACTTAGAGGATCAATTAAAGAAATTGGCGTGTCAGCAGATATTCTTTCTCATACATATCCAGTAAAAATTGAAGTGAATAATAGTTCAGACATAGTAAAGCCGGGCATGGTGTGCTCAGTTTCATTAGAAAGTCAAACTAATTCCAGTGGTTTTTTAATTTCAAATAAGGCCTTACAACAGGATGTTTCAGGAAAGCAATTTGTCTACATCAGTAAAAACTACAAAGCAAAAAAACAAGAAGTGAAAACAATTGCCTTAGTTGGACAACAGGTTTTAGTAAGCGGTAACTTAAATGAAGGTGATGATATAATTGTTTCGGGGCAAAATAAATTACAGGATAACTCACCATTAAATACAATTCAATAAGTATATGAAATCTTCCAAATTTAACCTCATAGAGGTGGCAATGAAGCATAAGCAAATTGCTATCATCATTACAAGTGCATTTGTTTTATTTGGCGCATTCTCACTATGGGTTATGCCTCGGAACGAATTTCCTGAATTTACAATTCGTCAGGGATTAATAGTGGGCGTTTATCCGGGTGCTACGTCAGAGCAAGTAGAAGATCAACTAGCTACAAAAGTGGAGAGTTTTTTATACGGGTTCAAAGAAGTTAATCGCGAAAAAACATATTCCATTTCAAAAGAAGGAATGTTAATAGTTTTTGTTGAAGTTAATAATGACGTTAAAGATCCTGATGCATTTTGGGATAAAATAAAGTTTGGATTGAATAATCTAAAATCTGAATTACCTCCACAGGTTATTGCTTTAATAGCTAATAATAATTTTGGTGATACGGCAGCTTTATTATTAACTGTGCAATCTGATAGTAAGAATTATAAAGAGCTGGAAAAAGAATTAAAAACTATTGAAACCGAATTAAGAAAAATAAAAGCAGTTTCAAAAGTAAAACACTACGGCTTACAAGCTGAACAAATTACCATATACCTCAATAATGATAAACTGGCTTATTATGGTGTTAAACCTATAACAGTGTTATCTGCTATGCAATTGGAAGGCTCCGTATATTATGGTGGTGCTTTGGATAATACAGAACTGATTACCCCTATTCATATACCCGCAAATTTTAAGTCAGAAGAAGATATAAAAAATCAAATAGTATATGCCGCCCCTAATGGCAATATTATTCGTGTGAAAGATGTTGCAACTGTGGTAAGAGAATTTGCAGAGCCTGATTCATATATAAAAAATAACGGTGCAAAAAGCTTGCTTGTATCTTTAGAAATGCAACCAGGAAATAATATAGTTGATTTTGGAAAGGAAGTAGACAAAACTTTAGAACATATAAAATCTCAAATTCCAAAAGATGTGAAAGTGGATAAAATTGCAGACATGCCTACTGCTGTTGATCATTCGATACTTCATTTTTTAAGAGAATTTTTCATCGCTATTATAGCGGTGATTGGTGTAACCATGCTGTTCCTTCCTTTCAGAGTATCTGCTGTAGCAGGAATCACAATCCCTATTTCCATTTTTATAACATTAGGAATTTTATACATGCTTGGAGTGGAATTACATACTGTATCTTTAGCCGGGCTAATAGTGGTGTTGGGTATGGTGGTGGATAACGCCATTGTTGTTATAGATAGTCACGTTGAAAAAATAGATCATGGCGCAACTCCGTGGGAGGCAGCTTGGCAAAGTGCAAGCGAATTATTTGTTCCCGTTTTTTCGGCAACAATGGCAATCATAGCCACGTATGTTCCCATGATGTTTTTCCTTTCAGGTATGGTAGGTGATTTTGTGGGGTCTTTACCTATTACCATTGGAGTAGCTTTAATAGTGTCTTTACTAGTAGCATGCTTTTTAGTGCCTTATATGAGTTATGTATTTATTAAAAAAGGTGTAAAAAAAGACGAAAGCAAAAATAAAAAAGCATCATTTCTTGATTTACTACAAAAAGCTTACGATAGTAGCTTAGAGGTCGCATTCCGTATTCCAAAAACAACCATTTGGATAGGCTTATCAACAATTGTAATTGGAGGAGCTATTATGGCCTTTCTTCCAAGGCAAATGTTTCCAAAAGTAGAACGAAATCAATTTGCAGTGGAGATTTATTTGCCTGAAGGAAACACTTTAGAACAAACGGCATTTGTTGCGGATAGTTTGGAGAAAATGCTTATGAAAGATAAGCGGGTATTAAATGTTGCCTCATTTATAGGAACCAGCTCTCCTCGTTTTCACACTACCTATGCGCCTAATTTCCCTTCTAAAAATTATGCACAATTAGTAGTAAATACCGAAACGCCAGATGATGCTGTTACCCTTTTAACTGAATATGAAAAAACGCAGCGGAACGCTTTTCCTAACGCTTATGTACGAATGAAACAATTGGATATGCTAAGTACTGCTGCTCCAATTGAAATAAGAATTTCAGGAAACAACATCGATTCCATAAAAGTATTGGCTGAAGAGGTAAAGTTAATAATGCAAAAAAACAAATCTGTAATATGGGCAAGAACTGATTATTTAACACCTCGACAAGGAATAACCGTGAATGTAAATGATGAAGTAGCTAATAGACTGGGATTAACCAAAGGAATTGTGGCCGCATCTATTTCATCAGGATTTTCCGGGTTACCAGTTGGCACGGTATGGGAAGCAGATTATCCAGTAGGAGTAAAAGTAATTAATCCTCCAAATAAACGTGATGGTTTTGATGACATAGAAAACCAAAATATTACCTCTCCACTAATTAATGCAACAATGCCTGTACGCCAGTTAGCTACTATAACAAATGATTGGAGTGAAGGGCAGATTATTCGCAGAAATGGCGTTAGAACCATAACGATTCGTGCAGACGTAAAAAGAGATGTTCTTGCATACAAGGTATTAGCTGAATTAAAGCCTGAAATAGCAAAAATAAAAATAGGCAATGACAATAAAGTTGAATATGGAGGAGAACAAGAATCTGAAGTGGAAAATTATGTGCCGATGAGCAAAGCATTATTTGCAGGTATTATATTGATTTTCTTCATACTATTATTTCAATTCAAGAAAATTAAGCTGGTATCTCTTGTAATGATGACCATGCCTTTAAGCATATTTGGTGCAGCCATAGGATTATTAGTAACTAGCTATCCGTTTGGAATGACAACATTTTTAGGCATCATGAGTTTGATGGGAATTGTTGTTCGTAACGGTATTATTCTTATTGACTATGCTGAAGAATTAAGAAGTAAAAATGGAATGAAGTTATCAGATGCTGCAATAGCCGCGGGTAAACGTAGAATGCGTCCAATTTTTCTAACCTCTTTTGCAGCTGCTATTGGTGTTGTTCCGATGATAGTGAGCGGTTCATCGTTATGGGGGCCGTTAGGTTCGGTGGTGTGCTTCGGGTTAATAGTATCTATGGTTCTTACATTATATGTTTTGCCGGTAATGTACCAGCAATCATTAAAAAAAACACACGTATAATAAAATGAATTTTAATATGAAAACAGCAATCATAACAAGCTTTGCATTGATACTTGCAGCAAGTGCTTTTGGGCAAAATAGCCTTAGCCTAAAACAAGCCAAAGAATTGGCTATAAAAAATAACGTGTCTATAAAAAATAGTTTGCTTGAAATAGAAGCGGCAAAACAAGTAAAGAAAAATGCCTTTACTAATTATTTTCCAAAAATAAGTGTATCAGCTTTCGCAATGAAGGCGAAGGATCCACTTATAAAATACAACATGCCAGGAGGGAATTTGCCAGTATATGACGGCAATCCTGCCAATCTTCATTTGGCAACTCAGTTTGCGTATTTTCCGGGGGCAAATATTCAGATGTTAGATAAAACTACATTAGGGCTTATGAATGTTACCCAACCTCTGTTTGTTGGTGGTAAAATTGTAAACGGAAATAAGCTGGCGAAAATTGGTGTTATTGTTAAAGAAGGTCAACAAAAGATGACGCGAAACGATGTTCTGTTAAAAACCGAACAACAATACTGGCAAGTTCTTTCCTTGCAAGAAAAGCAAAAGACAATTGAAAAATATGAAGCATTACTTTTAGATATAAATAAGCAAGTGAGTGATGCTTATAAATCAGGCTTAATAATAAAAAACGATCTGCTTAAAGTAAGCATCAAACAAAGCGAATTACAAGCAAATAAAAATAAACTGCAAAGTGGAAAAAAACTTGCTATAATGCAGTTTTGTCAAACCATAGGTATGTCATATGACTCATTATTAGTGTTACAAGAAGACTTACAAAAAATTGAATCCCCTCAATCTTTCTTTGTGCAAACAGAATCTGCTATGCAAAATAGAATAGAATACCAATTACTAGAGCAATCTGTAAAAGCTCAGGAATTACAGACTAAAATGAAAACTGGAGACTATTTACCTCAAGTTGCAGTTGGTGCAACAGGGTATTATAACAACAATTTAATTAAAGATGTTGATGGCACAAAAAATGGATTGTTGTATGCCACCATTTCAATACCCATTACTGATTGGTGGGGAGGATCTTACGCGATAAAAGAACAAAAAATAAAAAAACAAATTACCGAAAACACTCTAAATGAAACAAAAGGATTATTAAAACTTCAAATGGAAAAAGGATGGATGGATATAAATGTAAACTACCGCCAAATATTACTAATGGAAGAAACACTAAAACAAGCCGATGAAAATTTAAAAGTTAGCCAGGATGGATATAAAAACGGCATTGTAACTTTGTCTGATTTATTGGAAGCCCAAGCCTTACAAGCAGAAATAGCAGATAAACTTATTGATGCAAAAACACAGTATTATTTGGCAGTATATACCTATTTGCAATATACAGCAAGATAAGTCATTAAAACTGATAAATTTATAGACAAGATAAATCAAAACGGGTAGAAAGAATATAGAGAAAAGGCTGCCGTTCTAAATTCAAATGAAGCAATAAAATTTAAAGAAATGAACAAAATCGGAATTGCCCTGTCTGGAGGTGGTGTTAGAGGAGTTGCGCATTTAGGTGTGCTTCAATATTTAGCAGAAATAGGGATTAATCCTTCTATTATTTCAGGCAGCAGTGCCGGCTCACTTATAGGCGCATTTTATGCCGCCGGTTACAGTCCATTGGAAATATACAATATTAGTAAAACTGAGAAGTTTTTTAGTTTCCCAACAACATTAACAAGGAGTGGATTATTTGATCCAAACATTTTTGAGAAAATACTCAAAAAACACATCGAACATGACAAATTAGAATCCTTAAAAATTCCTTTGTATGTGACCGCAACAGATCTTACTAATGCGAAACTTCTTTTATTTAATAAAGGTTCTTTATCTAATGCGGTTAAAGCCTCATGTTGTGTCCCTTTAGTTTTTCAACCTGTTTTATATGAAGGGGCTTATCTTTCAGATGGTGGAATTTTAGATAATTTTCCTATTGGAGCTATAGAAAACAGATGTGATAAAATTATTGGAGTTTATGTTAATTCCATAAGGAAAATTGAAGGGAAATTGAGCTATAAAGAAATTGTTGAAAGAACAATTCAAGTATCATTAATGAATAATGTTTATGCTAAAATAAGTAAATGTACTGTTTATATAGAGCCCCCAAATATGAGTAGTTTTAGTACTTTCGATTTCAAAAAAATAGATGAGATTTATGAGGCAGGTTACACGCATGCCCAAACTTTAAAAGCGGAACTACTAAAACTTATAGAATAATGATACAAAACATAAATAGTTTTTTAGTAAGATTAGAAATAACAATGAGCATGAGTTAAAATCATCTGGAGATATTCAGTTTATTGTTAACATGGAAAAAGATGTCAATGAAATAGCCTTTAATAATCCTATCATTCTCCAACAAGGAAATCCATTCAGGTTTAAAATCCAGCTTCATTCCTTTTATGAAACACTTCGGGCGTCAGGGGCTGAAGTTAAATTCATCTTTTACTTTAACCATGATGAGTTCTTTACAGTCCAGGCCTATAATGTTTGGAAGCTAATATTTGCTTTTTTCAAACAGTTTTAATAAAAGAATTTTGTAACTTACAAGTTATTATATTTCATTCTGGCAAAGAAAATAATTGTAAGAGAAAAACTGATCGCCCGGTATCTTGCTTATCATAGTGTCAGGAATACTGAATTGGAAAACCTTCACACCGGTATATCTCCAAAAAGCAACAAAGGGAATTACTCAGACGTAAAAGTCATTACCCCGTATGGTGAAATTCCTTGAACCGAATTAAGTCGTTTTAATGATAGGGAAATGCGTAAATTAATGTTGCATATAGAAGAGCGGATATATACAGCACTTAAAATGATGCAAAAAATTTAAAACCGAACTTGGTTCAGAGAAGGCATTTGAGAAACTAATTGAAGATTCCTTCTTTGGCAAGAATGGAGTATCTTGGGACGTAAGCGTTAATTACTTTTAGTGATTCTAATTTTGTGACTGTATGGTAACCCACGAAAAAAGTTTCGAGGTATTTCCGCACACCAGCAGTGTTTTTAAATTTTTCTCCAACAGAAACATCATCAATTACTGCATTACTTGCAAATAACTCAAGCGTACCTTTTACGTCAAATTTATTTGCAGTAGTAATAAATTGTTTGATTGTTTTGTCAATACCTATTTCATTTTTTTTACTCATAATAGTTTGTTTTATTTCTTGTTACAAAGTTCTAGTATCATAAGCAAACAGTTGTAGCCAATTTTGCATTTGTTGTAGCCAAAATCCCCAATATTGTTTATACTTTGATTAGAAAGTCCTTTATATGGAAATTCCTCAATTAGTGACTTACAATATTCCAGAATTGATTCGGATTCAGAGACTGATGATGCTTTCGACAGTATTTGTCTTCAGTCTTTTTTTGTCATTTACCTTAGTTAAGAAATTTAACCCTCTTTTAATAGATAGCCGTACAAGTCCTATACGCGAGCCAAATCTATTGTTCCTGTTAGGAGCTCGTTCAAGTTGTGTGTTGTAGGGGGTGCAAATGGTGGTTATTGACAGGTATTGGTATTTATTGAAGGGTATTGATGGTCATCACTGAATGAATCAAATGTTTCTAATACTCTTAGTAACCTTTTTATTGGTATTTTTGGATGTGCGAGAACTGCTTTCCCAAATAGAAACTATATATCCAATTAGTCCAGCCTCCGAGCAGACCCTTTCTTCGATTTGTAAAGAGGTGAACTTTTCTAAAGGGAAGAACGTACAGGAGATTGGACATACTTGCAAGACGATCTATTTTGTAAAAAAAGGAGCCATCCGTATCTATTACTTCAAAGAAGCAATCGATATCACTGAAAGCTTTGAATTTGAGAATACCTTTGTCGCTAGAGCAGAAAGTTTATTTACAGGAAAGCCTTCGCGAAAAGCGATACAAGCAATCGAAGACACAACTTTAATTGCTATTGACTCAAATAAGCTTTTCAAACTATTTGATACTCATCCCGATTTAGAACGTCTTTTTAGAAAAATAATCGAAACTTCCTATGTAAACACCGTAAACCGAATTGAAAGTTTGCAGTTCAACACAGCGAAAGAACGTTATAAAGCACTTCTGATAGCCGCACCTGATGTACTGAAGAGAATACCTTTAAAATATGTCGCTTCATACCTTGGAATCACTCAAGTCAGTTTGAGTCGGATCAGAGGAATAAAGTGATTATTTATCATATGATAAATCCTTTGTGGTAGAGTCAAAATACCTTTGCTCAAAATATTTTAAGCATGGAAAATTCTGATCGAAAAAAGCATTGGGAAAACATATACACTACAAAGGAATTAGAAAATTGTAGTTGGTTTCAACCTACTCCGATAACATCTTTAGAGTTTATTGAGCAATCCGAAATCTCGAAATCTTCCAAAATAATTGATATAGGGGGCGGAGACAGTTTTTTAACTGACAGTTTGTTAGAGAAAGGTTATATGGACATCACTGTCCTGGATATTTCAGAAGCTGCATTGGAAAGAGCAAAACAAAGACTTGGAGATAAAGCCAATCAAGTGAAATGGATTGTAGGAGATGCCGTCAGTTTCGTCCCTTCAGAAAAATATGATCTTTGGCATGATAGAGCAGCGTTTCATTTTCTTACCG
>Ga0247736_10000247_pt1 | contig 19770 bp, 22 predicted proteins | sample UWRJL193509B2_FD_180935 | JGI IMG/M metagenome (GOLD analysis project Ga0247736, IMG submission 180935) | Plant litter microbial communities from Arlington Agricultural Research Station in Wisconsin, United States - UWRJ-L193-509B-2 | ecosystem: Environmental > Terrestrial > Plant litter >...
TCACTGGTGTCTCCGTACAGGAACAGCGCCTCATCGCACGTGCAGTCAAGAACGCACGCGAGATGGCTCTTCTTCCCTACGCCGGCTCAGGCCGTTAAGGAGCACGCCCATGTCTAAATTGATCCTTACGCACGAGGTCACCGGCCTCGGTGCTCCCGGCGATGTCGTCGACGTCAAGAACGGCTTCGCTCGCAACTACCTCATCCCCCAGGGCTTCGCTGTCGCCTGGTCGCGTGGAGGCGAGAAGCAGATCGAGTCGATCAAGGCTGCTCGTACCGCCCGCGAGCACGCAACGCTCGAAGAGGCCCAGGACCTCAAGGCACGCCTCGAGGCCACGACCGTGAAGCTCACGGTCAAGGCTGGTGAGGGCGGACGCCTGTTCGGTTCCGTCAAGCCGTCGACCGTCGCGGATGCAGTTGCTGCAGCCGGCCTCGGAGACATCGACAAGCGCAAGATCGAGATCACGTCGGCCATCAAGGCCACGGGTTCGCACGAGGCGTCGATTCGCCTTCGTGACGACATCGTTGCAACCATCACGCTCAACGTAGTGGCGGCAAAGTAGTCGAATAGATCTGGCGGTAGCGAAGAGCCTCGTGCTCTTCGCTACCGCCATTTTTTGTACCCCGATGCTCCCGTGACAACGCGTTCTCCGCGCACGTAAAAGCGCCCGGGATGTACCCCGGTGTCAAGCTCTATGCACAGGTAATTTCGTAAAACCACCAACCCTCAACGTGAACTCTAAACATGTTTCTACACACCGCATGTGGAAACATAAAGTGCAGGTCAGAAAGCTGTTAGCGGCTGAAAAATCTTTGTTATCCACAATTGTTTCCACAGGTTGCTCACACGCTTTCCGGCGTTTTGCGCTTTCTGTCCACAGTTCTATCCACAGGGTCACTTTGCGCCGGGCGTCGCACCTCCCTATCGTGTGACAGCCGGTCTTTCCGGTGTACGCCGGTGGGTCCGGCGCGATCGCGCCACAGGTTCAATCCCGAACCCACCCGGCCTCTCGTGCCGTTCGAACGGCATCCCCCGCGCGCCTCGCGTGTATGTCGGGGGCTACGGATACAAATAGGCAGTAACCAGCCAGAACGGGAGGCACACGTGTCGATAGCTCATCTCGGACTGGCATCGGAGCAGCGATCCGGCGGCGGCGGCGAATACCGCAACGACCGGGTTCCCCCGCACGACCTGCTGGCCGAACAGAGCGCTATCGGCGGAATGCTCCTGAGCAAAGATGCCGTTGCCGACGTCGTCGAGGTCGTTCGCGGTGTCGACTTCTACGTGCCCAAGCACGAGCTCATCTTCGACGCGATCCTCAGCCTGTACTCCCACGGCGAGCCCACTGACGTCATCGCCGTCACCGACGAGCTCACCAAGGCCGGCGAGATCGTGCGCGCCGGTGGTGCCGAGTACCTGCACACCCTCACCAGCCTCGTGCCCACCGCGGCCAACGCCGGGTTCTACTCGTCGATAGTCGCTGAGAAGGCAGTGCTGCGCCGCCTGGTCGAGGCTGGCACCCGCATCGTGCAGATGGGCTACGCGAGCGAGGGGGAGGTCGTCGACCTCGTCAACAACGCCCAGGCCGAGATCTACGGTGTCACCGGCGGTATCGAGACCGAGGACTACGTTCCCCTCGCCGAAGCCGTCACCTCGGCCATCGACGAGATCGAAGCTGCGCGTGGTCGCGACGGCCAGATGACCGGTGTTCCCACCGGCTTCGCCGAACTCGACAAGCTCACCAACGGCCTGCACGCCGGCCAGCTGATCATCATCGCCGCGCGCCCCGCAATCGGTAAGTCGACCCTCGCGCTCGACTTCGCCCGCGCCGCATCGATCCACCACGACATGCCCGCCATCGTGTTCTCGCTCGAAATGGGCCGCAGCGAGATCGCCATGCGACTGCTGTCGGCCGAGGCATCCGTTCCCCTGCAGTCCATGCGCAAGGGAACAGTGCACTCGAACGACTGGACCACGATCGCGCAGACCCGCGGGCGCATCAACGACGCGCCGCTCTACGTCGACGACAGCCCGAACATGACCCTCGTCGAGATCCGCGCCAAGTGCCGTCGACTCAAGCAGAAGGTCGGGCTCAAGCTCGTCATCATCGACTACCTGCAGCTGATGACCAGCGGCAAGAAGGTCGAGTCCCGCCAGCAGGAGGTCTCGGAGTTCTCGCGCGCGCTCAAGCTGCTCGCCAAGGAGATCGGCGTGCCGGTCATCGCACTGAGCCAGCTGAACCGCGGACCAGAACAGCGCTCCGACAAGAAGCCCGCCCTGTCTGACCTCCGTGAGTCGGGATCGCTCGAGCAGGATGCCGACATGGTGATCCTGCTCCACCGCGAGAGCGCCTACGAGAAGGACAGCCCGCGTGCGGGTGAGGCCGACCTCATCATCGCCAAGCACCGCAACGGACCGACCGATACCCTCACCGTCGGCTTCCACGGCCACTTCTCGCGCTTCGTCGACCTTCCGCCCGGGGCGTAGGTACCGTCGCTGCCCGTCGTCATTCATTCAGGCTGGGCAGCGTAAACTTCTCGAAGCGAGGTAGTCAGAAAGAGGTCGCTCCAGTGTCCGATACTGATGAATCTGTTGCTGGCGACAGGTCTGTCCGCGAATCCCGGTACTGGCCGGTTCCGGTACTGCGCGGTGTGGTGGCCCTCGCCGTAGCGATCACCATCACCTTCTCGGCCGAACACTCGCCCCTTCTCGGCTTTGTGAGCTTCGGGGTGCTCGCCGTGGCAACCGCGCTCATCGTCGGCCTGCTCGGGTCGTCCCGGCTCGAGCGCGGCACCGAGCGCAGCTTCTTCTTCGGGATCGCCGGCGTCTCGCTGGTCGCCGGCGTCGTATCCCTGCTCTCGACCGGCGCGGGTGTGCCGTTCCTGTTGTTCCTCGTGAGCGCCTGGGCTGCCGTCACCGGTTTTCTGGAGCTGTACGTCGGCATCCGCGGTCGCCGCCGGCTCGCCCTCGCCAAGGACTGGCTGTTCACCGGTGCGCTCACGGCACTGCTCGCCGTCGTCATCCTTCTCATCCCGGCGGACTTCGCCCAGGACTTCATCGGACCGGATGGCGTGGCACGCGTGCTCACGGCGTCGGTCATCGCAGACGGCATCATCGGTGCCTACGCGGCGCTACTCGGGGTCTACCTCGTGATCGCCGGACTCTCACTCAAGTGGGGAACGGGCACCGCTGACGCGGCACCTGCACCCCAGGCAACGCAGGGCGGAAACTGACCATGGCTTCATCGGAAAACGTCACGCCTGACAAGAAAGACCGCAAGCGTCCCGTCGAACTCCTCGTGCTCTCGGGGATCCTCGCGGTCTTCGGCGGGCTCATCACGCTCATGTCCACGCGCAGCCTTGTGCTCGCGCTGGTCTTCGCGGGGATCACCTTCATCCTGGCCGTGATGGCGTTCGCGATGCTGTCGCTCGCCATCCGCCCGACCGGCGAAGAACGTGCCGACCTCGCCGAGCAGGACCGCGACGAGAACAACGGCCGCGGCCACTGACCGCACCCATCCCCTACCTCGGGTTTGTTTATTTTTGCGGGTTGTAGCGACTACAACCCGCAAAAAAGCACAGACCCGAGTAAGCACAGCCCCGGAAATAGCACAGACCCGGAAATAGCACAGACCCGCGGATGAGGCGGGGCGTGTCGGGTCAGCCCAGGTAGTCGACCAGGTCGCTCGCGAGGCCGGCGTACGTCCCGGGGGTCAGCGCGCGCAGGCGATCCTTGGCCTCCTGGCCGATGTCGAGGCCGTCGACGAACTCGATCAGATCGGCCTGCGTGATGCGGCGCCCGCGGGTGAGCTCCTTGAGCATCGCGTACGGGTCGGCGATCGAGCTGCGACCGGCGGTGATCTCGGCGCGGATGACGGTCTGGATCGCCTCGCCCAGGATCTCCCAGTTGGAGTCGAGGTCGGCGGCGAGCTTCACGGTGTCGACCGAGAACTCACCGAGTCCACGACCGATGTTATCGAGGGCGAGTACCGAGTGGCCGAGGCCGACGCCGATGTTGCGCTGCGCCGACGAGTCGGTCAGGTCGCGCTGCAGGCGTGACGTGACGAGGGTCTGGGCGAGCGACTCGAGGATCGCACTGGAGAGCTCGAGGTTGGCCTCGGCGTTCTCGAAACGGATCGGGTTGATCTTGTGCGGCATCGTCGACGAACCGGTCGCACCGGCCTGCGGAATCTGCGTGAAGTAGCCCATCGAGATGTAGGTCCAGATGTCGGTGGCGAGATTGTGCAGGATCCGGTTGGCGTGGCTGACCTGCGAGTAGAGCTCCGCCTGCCAGTCGTGCGATTCGATCTGGGTGGTCAGCGGGTTCCACGAGAGTCCGAGCGAGGTGACGAACTCGCGCGAGATCGTCGGCCAGTCCTGGCTGGCATCCGCGGCGACGTGCGCAGAGAACGTGCCGGTCGCGCCGCTGAACTTGCCGAGGTACTCGGTGGCCTCGATCTTCGCGACCACGCGCTCGAGCCGGTGCACGAAGACAGCGAACTCCTTGCCGACGGTGGTCGGCGTGGCCGGCTGGCCGTGGGTGTGCGCGAGCATCGGCACGGCCCGGTGCTCGAGCGCAAGGCCGCGCAGTGACGCGATGACCGAGCGGATGCGGGGAAGCCAGACCTCGCGCACGGCCGAGCCGATTGTCAGTGCGTACGAGAGGTTGTTGATGTCTTCGCTCGTGCAGGCGAAGTGCGTGAGCTCGGCGACGGGGGTGAGGCCGAGAGCGGCGAGCTTGTTGCGCACGAGGTACTCGACGGCCTTGACGTCGTGGCGGGTCGTCGCCTCGAGGGTGGCGAGTTCGTCGATCTCGTCCTGGCCGAAGTCGGCGACGAGGGCGCGCAGTGCGCGCTGGTCATCGGCACCGAGGCGGCTCGAGCCGAAGAGCTCGTGGTCGGTGAGGTAGATCAGCCATTCGACTTCGACCTGCACCCGGGCACGGTTGAGCCCGGCTTCGGAGAGGTACTCGCCGAGTCCGCCGACTGCGGCGCGGTAACGGCCGTCGAGGGGGCTGAGGGGTTGTTCTGGCAGGCTCATCGTTCTCCCTGGGGTTTTCCCGGGGCGATCCCCGGTGTGATCTGGTTGAAGAGTGCGGTGCTCGCCCGTTCGATCTGGACGAGGACCTGGTCGAAGAATGCGGCATCCGAGTAATACGGGTCGGGCACGTCGAGCGACGTGCGCTCGTTGTCGAAAGACAGCAACAGCTGCACCTTGCCCCGGTTCTGGTCGGTCTGCGCCCACGCCTTGAGGATGCGCTCCTGGCTGCGGTCGAACGCGATCACGAGGTCGAAGGAGTCGAACCAGCCCGGGTCGAATTGGCGGGCGCGGTGCCTCGACCCGTCGTAGCCGCGAGCTGAAAGGGCGGTGATCGTCCGCTCGTCCGCCTGCTCACCGACGTGCCAGTCGCCCGTGCCCGCCGAGATCGCGGCGAGCGAGCCGGTGAGGCCCGCTTCGGCGATCAACTTGCGGAAGATGGCCTCGGCCATGGGTGAACGACAGATATTGCCGGTGCAGACGAAACAGACCCGGAACAGAGTCGACTCGTCGAAGATCCGGTCGAAGCTCATGCGCCCATTCTCCCGTAGTTTCGCCGCCCGTGGTTCCTGTCGTCCACTTCGGTGCCCGCGGGTGTTCTATCCCCGGGCAGCAGGCAGGTACTCCCACCACAGCGGCCCCGCGGGCAGCATTCTGCAATGGCTTCTTCATCCGCACTCCTCTCATCGGGCGGCGCCGCCGCGATTGTCTCAGCGCGTGCCTCCGTCGATGCCGAAAGCGCCGCCCTCGCCGGAGTGCTCGAACGGGTGCGCGAGCAGCATGCCGCCGCACTCCGGGTGCGCGGTTCCTCCTATTGGCGAGGCGCGGCCGAACGTCGGTTCGCCGCAGGCACTGACGAGCTGGCGGCAACCCTGGCGCGTGCCCGGGCTGCCCTCGAGACCGCTCTCGACGGCGCCAACCGCGCCGCGTCGTCGCTCGCCGTCTCAGAAGCGAGGCTCGCCGGGGAGGGCGAGCGCGATGACTGACGATTCCCTCGTGATCAGCGGGTCCGGCACGATCGCCGTCGCGACCGACGAGCTCCTCGGCCTCGCCCAGCAGCTCGAGCGACTGGCCGACGACACTCGGGAGAGCCACCTCGCGCTCACGATGATCGACGTCGGGGTCAGCCCCGCCGCCCTGCGGCTCGCGGATGCCCCGATCAGCGCCCTCGACGCCGAGAGCCAGATCGCCCTCGCGCGGTCACTTCTGGTCGACGCCCACGATCGTGCAGCCTCGCTCGCCGGTGGACTGCGGGCGTCGGCCCTTGCCTATGGCGAGACCGAGAGGGCGAGGGAGCACCTCGCCCAGCACCTCGCGGCACGCCTGGGCGGCGTCGCCGGCGGACTGACGCCGCTGATGCTGGTGGCCGCAATTCCCGCGCTGCTCTTCGGGGGAGAACTGCTTGCCGGTGCCGCCCTGGTGCCCGGCGGCATCGACGGACTCCGCCGGGTCGCGGCCGAGTGGCTGGCCGGGCACCGTCGGGAACTCACCGATCCGGCGACAGTCGAGGTGATCCGGCTGCTGGTGATGAGTACGGATGACTACTTCGGCGGGCTCGTGCAGATTCCGCCCGCGATCGCCGCGGCGCTGGGCGATGAGGGCGCCGGTGTCTTCGGCGTCAACACGGCGGCAGCCGCGATCGTGATGGGTGCCGCGCCCTTCGGCCTGCTGCGCGAGACCGGGGTGGCGGTGAGCGCGGTACCCACGGCTGGTGTGCCGGTCTCGGGTGCGACTCCCCCGCGTGGCATCGCCGACCGGCTCGATCGCATTCCCGGCCCAGGGGACGGCGAGGCGCGGGTGCGCATCGACACGATCCACACGAGGGGCACGCCCGACCGGTTCGAGGTGTTCATAGCCGGCACGGTGAGTTGGGACGTCGCGAACAGCGAGACGCCGTTCGACCAGACGAGCAACCTGCACGGGGTCGCGCAACTCGACCCCGGTTCACGGCGGGCCGTCGAGAAGGCGATGGCAGATTCGGGAATCACCCCGACCAGCGAAGTCGTCTTCACCGGCTACTCGCAGGGCGGGCTGGTCGCGCGGGCACTTGCCGCGTCCGGTGACTACACCACCGCCGGGCTGGTGACCTTCGGCGGCCCCGGCGGGCAGATCGAACTGCCCGGCACGTTCCCGGCGGTGATCGTGGAGCACACTGACGACCTGGTTCCCGCCCTCGGCGGAACCAACCTCGCTCCCGACGCGGTCACCGTTCGCCGGGAGGTGTACGCCGACCACCCGATCGACAATGACTTCTCGGTGCCGGCTCACGAGCGCGGCAACTATCGCGACACATCCGTGATGGTCGACAAGGCGCAGAGCGACAGCGTGCGGGCGGCACTGCGCGAACTCGACCGGGCATCCGCTGACGCCGACTCGGTCACGAGCACGAGCTACCTCGCGAGCAGGACCCCGTGACCGGGGCGATCAGCGTCGGCGGTTGCCGTCTCCGACGATCGGACGAAGGAAGAGCCCGAGCACCCAGCTGATGAAACCGAGCACGATGGCGGCGAGCACGCCCCACCAGAAGCTGTCGACGACGAGGCCGAAGCCGATCAGGTCGGAGATCCAGCCGACCAGCAGCAGCAACAGGGAGTTCACGACCAGGGCGATCAGCCCGAGGGTGAGGATGTACAGCGGAAAGGCAACGATCCGGATGAAGTTGCCGATCACCCCGTTGACGACACCGAAGATCAACGCAACGAGAAGGTAGGTCAGCACGGTTTCGAGAGTGCCCCCGTCGCCGTACGGCACCACGTGGAACCCGCCGGAGACGATGAGGGTGGTCAGCCAGAGAGCGACGGCATTGACGATGACACGTACGACGAATCTCTTCATGGCACCAACTATGCACCGGCTACCTTCCCCCCGCAATTAGGCTGGGAGGGTGAACCACCCCCGAGTACGCCTGCGCCCCGAGATCGAAGCGATGAATCCGTACCGGCAGGGAAAACCTGCCGCGGCCGACGCCTTCAAGCTGTCGTCCAACGAGAACCCGTTCGAGCCGCTTCCCGCGGTTCTCGAGGCGATTCAGCACGGCAGCATCAACCGGTACCCGGATGCCTCGGCGGCAGCCCTGCGTACCGTGCTCGCTGAGCGCTACGGGGTCTCCCCCGACCAGATCCAGGTCGGAGCCGGTTCCGTCTCGGTCATCTCGCAGCTGATCACGGCAGCGGCCGGCCACGGCGACGAGGTCGTCTACTCCTGGCGCAGCTTCGAGGCCTACCCCGGCCTGGTCGAGGTCGCCGGCGCCACGAGCGTCACTGTTCCGAACACCGCCGACCACGCCCACGACCTTGCGGCGATGGCCGCGGCCATCACCGATCGCACCCGGGTCGTCATCGTCTGCAGCCCGAACAACCCGACCGGCACGGTCGTCACGACAGCGCAGTTCGAAGAGTTCATGACGCTTGTCCCCGAAAACGTGCTCGTACTTCTCGACGAGGCGTACATCGAGTTCGTCACCGACGATTCGGTCGTCCGCGGCATTCCGCTGCTGGGCAAGTACCCGAACCTCGTGGTCGCCCGCACCTTCTCGAAGGCCTACGGACTGGCCGGCCTGCGCATCGGCTACGCGGTCGGCGCCGAGTACATCATGGATGCCGCCCGCTCGTCGGCCATCCCGCTGTCGGTCACCGAACCGGCCCAGCGCGGGGCGATCGCCTCGCTCGAGCACGAGGCCGAGTTGCTCGAGCGTGTCGGCCGGATCGCCGTGCTGCGCGACCAGCTCTGGCAGGCTCTCATCGACCAGGGCTGGAGCCTTCCGAAGCCCCACGGCAACTTCCTCTGGTTGCCGACCGGAGACCGCACGGCAGAGGCCGCCGAGATCTTCGCCGAGTTCGGAATCGTCGCCCGGGCACTCGGCAACGACGGCCTGCGGGTCACTGTCGGGGAGTCCGGTTCTGTCGACAAACTCCTAAAGGCATCCGCGGAGGTTGTGCGCAAGCTACCAACTCCGGGTGCGAGGGGCACGTTAGATTAGTCAAATGTCTTACACCGACGCGACGGTCCAGCTGCTCAACGAACATGGCACCCTCGTCGAAAGCGACGCCTCGGCCGAGTTCCTTCCCTTTGTGCAGGCACTGAGCGACGACCAGCTGCGCGAGTTCCACCGCCACATGGTCGTCATCCGGGCATTCGACAACGAAGCCACCAACCTGCAGCGCCAGGGCCAGCTAGGCCTCTGGGTGCCGAGCCTCGGGCAGGAAGCGGCCCAGGTCGGTTCCGGCTTCGCGGCCCGCCCGCAGGACCACATCTTCCCGGCGTACCGCGAGCACGCGATCGCCCGCATCCGCGGCGTCGACCCGCTCGACATCATCAAGTTGCTGCGCGGCACCACCCACGGCGGCTGGAACCCGAAAGACCACAACAACTTCCACCTCTACACGCTGGTCATCGGCTCGCACACGCTGCACGCGACCGGCCTTGCGATGGGGTTGACCCTCGACGGCCTTTCCGGCACCGGGAATCCCGAGACGGATGCCGCCGTCATCACCTACTTCGGCGATGGCGCGACGAGCCAGGGCGACGTGAGCGAAGCGTTCGTGTTCGCCGCGAGCTACCAGGCCCCCGTGCTGTTCTTCCTGCAGAACAACCACTGGGCGATCTCGGTTCCGGTGACGACACAGTCCCGCACGCCGCTCTACCTGCGCTCGAGCGGCTTCGGAATCCCCGGGATCCAGATCGACGGCAACGATGTTCTCGTGAGCTACGCCGCAACGGCGGCCAACCTCGCCGAGATCTCGAGCGGCAAAGGCCCCCGCCTGATCGAGGCTCTCACCTACCGCATGGGTGCTCACACCTCATCGGACGATCCCACCAAGTACCGCACTTCCGACGAGGTCGAGGTCTGGCGTCGCCGTGACCCGATCACCCGGTTCGAGGCCTACCTGCGCTCGCGCGGTGAAGGTGACGCGTTCTTCGAAGAGGTCGCCACCGAAGGCGCCGACCTCGCCGCCGACATCCGCACCCGCACCCTCGCGCTGCAGACCCCCTCTGTCGACAAGATGTTCGACTTCGTGTATTCCGACCCGCATCCGGTGACCACGGCGCAGAAGCAGTGGCTTGCCGAGTACGACGCCTCGTTTGGAGCAGACGCATGAGTGACACGACGATCGTGAACAGCGACCTGGCCGCCGACGCCACCACCGACCCGCAGGCCGTGCCCGCCGGGATCGAGACGATGCCGATGGCCAAGGCGCTCAATGCCGGCCTGCGTCGCGCGATGGCGAAGGACCCCCGCGTGCTGCTCATGGGTGAGGACATCGGACCCCTGGGTGGCGTCTTCCGCGTCACCGAAGGACTGCAGTCCGAGTTCGGGAAGACGCGCGTCATGGACACCCCGCTCGCCGAGTCGGGAATCATCGGCACCGCCATCGGCCTGGCCATGGCCGGGTTCCGCCCGGTGTGCGAGATCCAGTTCGACGGCTTCATCTTCCCGGGCTTCGACCAGATCACGACGCAGCTGGCCAAGCTCACCAACCGCCACGAGGGCCAGGTCTCGATGCCGGTCGTGGTCCGTGTGCCCTACGGCGGGCACATCGGCGCCGTCGAGCACCACCAGGAGAGCCCGGAGGCGCTGTTCGCGCACACTGCCGGCCTTCGCCTGGTCAGCCCGAGCACCCCTCACGACGCCTACTGGATGATCCAGGAAGCCATCGCTTCGAACGACCCGGTCATGTTCTTCGAACCGAAGAGCCGCTACTGGCCCAAGGGTGAGGTCGACCTGTCGGGAAACCCGACCCCGCTGCACACCAGCCGGGTCGTGCGCGAGGGCACCGAGGTCACCCTCGTCGGCCACGGAGCGATGCTGAGCGTGCTGCTGCAGGCCGCCGAGATCGCCGCGGAAGAGGGCACGAGCATCGAGGTCATCGACCTGCGTTCGCTCTCCCCCATCGACTATGGGCCGATCGTCTCATCGGTGCAGAAGACCGGCCGCCTCATCGTCGCGTCCGAAGCCCCGGGGTTCGTCTCGGTCTCGTCCGAGATCGCCGCGACCGTCACCGAGCGCGCTTTCTACTCCCTCGAAGCCCCCGTGCTGCGGGTGACCGGGTTCGACACCCCGTTCCCGCCGGCGAAGCTCGAGACCCTGTACCTTCCGGATGCCGACCGCGTTCTCGAGGCTGTCGACCGGGCACTCGCCTACTAGGCGACCGCCCCACCCCCACCTGCTTCACCCTCCGAGGAGAGACCGATATGACCAACTCTGAGTTCAACCTCCCCGACGTGGGTGAGGGCCTGACCGAGGCCGAGATCGTCGGCTGGAAGGTCAAGGCCGGCGACACCGTCAGCATCAACCAGGTCCTGGTCGAGATCGAGACCGCGAAGTCGCTCGTCGAGCTGCCGTCGCCGTTCGCGGGAACGGTCTCAGAGCTGCTCGTCGACGAGGGCAACACAGTCGAGGTCGGCACCCCGATCATCCGGGTGACGACCACCGGCGGCGCGGCTCCCGCGGCCGCCCCCGTTGCGGTTCCGGATGCCGCGGCTTCGGCCACGATCGCCGACACCGAGAGCAGCATCTCGACCGAGACTCCGCCAGCACCGGCAGAAGAGAAGCCCGGCGCTGTGCTCGTCGGCTACGGGATCAAGGGTCACGGAACGTCCCGTCGTCGTCGCTCCGAGGGTGCGGCCCCGGCCCAGGCGCCAGCAGCTGTGCCGGCGGCCCGGCCCGCGTCAGTTCCGGCTGCGGCGGCATCCGCGATCATCGCCAAGCCCCCGATCCGCAAGCTCGCCAAAGACCTCGGTGTCGACCTCGCCACGGTGCTCGCGACCGGGCTCGCCGGCGAGATCACCCGCGACGACGTCATCCGCCAGGCCTCGCAGGCCAGTGTGTTCCGCAACATCCAGACCCCGGAGTGGTCGGACGAGCGCGAAGAGGTCATCCCGGTCAAGGGTGTTCGCAAGGCGATCGCCACGGCCATGACCCGCAGCGCGTTCACCGCGCCGCACGTGAGTGTCTTCGTCGACATCGACGCGACCCGAACGATGGAGTTCGTCAAGCGACTCAAGAACTCGCCCGACTTCGCCGGGATCCGCGTCTCGCCACTGCTCATCGCCGCCAAGGCGATCATCTGGGCCGTGCGCCGCAATCCGATGGTCAACAGCACCTGGACCGACAAAGAGATCACCGTGCACCACTACGTGAACCTCGGTGTCGCCGCCGCAACACCGCGCGGACTGGTGGTGCCGAACGTGAAGGATGCCGGGCAGCTGTCGTTGCGCGAGCTCGCGCAGGCACTCGAGCACCTCACCATCACCGCTCGTGACGGAAAGACGCAGCCCGCCGAGATGTCGGGAGGCACCATCACCGTCACGAACCTCGGTTCGTTCGGAATGGACACCGGAACCCCGATCCTCAACCCGGGCGAGGTCGGCATCGTCGCCCTCGGAACTATCAAGCAGAAGCCGTGGGTCGTCGACGGCGAGGTTCGCCCGCGCTTCGTCACCACTCTCGGCGGCAGCTTCGACCACCGCGTGGTCGACGGCGACGTCGTCAGCCGGTTCATCGCCGATGTGGCCTCGGTGCTCGAAGAGCCCGCGCTGCTGCTCGACTAGCGCCACCCGCCGAACTCAGGCCCACGCCAGTGGCCGACTCCGCATGCGGCGTCGACCAGGGCGCTGGGCCTGAGTTTTGTGCACGGCACTCCAGCACGATTTGGTACGTGGCCTTACTGAGACGTATTATCGATAACGAATCTCATTACGGTTATCGAATCACGATCACCACACCGCCTTAGAAAGCACTCCATGCGTCTTCGCACCACCACAGCCCTCGTCGCCTCCGCGTCGATCGCAGCACTCGCCCTCGCCGGCTGCTCCAGCACCCCGGCCGCCGACTCCGAAGCGAGCGGCCTGCAGGTCGTCGCCTCGACCAACGTCTACGGCAGCATCGCCGCGTCGATCGGTGGCGACCTCGTCACGGTCACGAGCCTCATCACGAGCGCCGCGCAGGACCCGCACAGCTTCGAAGCCTCGGCCCAGGACCAGCTCGCGCTCTCCAAAGCCGACCTCGTCATCGAGAACGGCGGCGGCTACGACCCGTTCATCGATACCCTGCTCGAGGCCTCGGGAACCGACGTCCCGGTTGTCACCGCGAGTGAGGCATCCGGCCTGCTCGAGGCCGACGGCGAGCCTGCCGAGACGTCGACGTCCGAGGCAACCGAAGACGACCACGCCGGCCGCGACCACATCGAGGGCTTCAACGAGCACGTCTGGTACGACTTCCACGGAGTCGGGCATGTCGCCGAAGCCATCGCCGCCCAGCTCTCGAGCATCGACCCTGACAACGCTGCGACCTACAGCGCGAACTACGACGCCTTCTCTGCCCAGATCGACACGCTCGAAGCAACGGCCGAAGGCCTGCACACCACGACCGAGGGCCTCGGCGTCGCCATTACCGAGCCGGTGCCGCTGTACCTGCTTGCCGAGGCAGGCTTCACGAACAAGACGCCCGAGGCGTTCTCCGAGGCCATCGAAGAGGGCACGGATGTCGCCCCGGCAACCCTGCAGCAGACCCTCGCGCTGTTCTCGTCGAACTCGGTGGCGCTGCTCGCGTACAACAGCCAGACCGCCAGCGCCGAGACCGAGCAGGTGCGCAGCGCGGCGGAGGCGGCCGGGGTACCGGTCGTCGAATTCACCGAGACCATGCCCGATGGCGCAGACTATGTCTCGTGGATGACCGACAACCTCAGCGCGATCTCGGCGGCGCTGCAGTAGTGCCCGATACCCGTTCCGACGCCCCCGTTCTCGAATTCGAGAACGGGGCGTTGGGGTTTGGCGACCGCACCCTGTGGACCGGCCTCGACCTGACAGTGAAGCCCGGTGAGTTCCTCGCGGTGCTCGGCCCCAACGGGTCCGGCAAGACCAGCCTGCTCAAGACGATCCTCGGGCAGCAGAAGCTCGACTCCGGCACGGTCCGTCTGACCGGACGCCCGATCAGTCGCGGCGATCGCCGGGTCGGCTACATCCCGCAACAGAAGCTCGTACCGCCGGGGACGCCGTTGCGCGGCCGCGACCTGATCGAGCTCGGGGTCAACGGACACCGGTTCGGCCCACCACTGCGCACGCGCGCCGACCGGGAGCGGGTCGACGACCTGCTCGAGGCCGTCGGCGCGACCGCCTACGGAAACCAGCCGGTCGGAACGCTATCCGGCGGGGAACAGCAGCGACTTCGGGTCGGCCAGGCCCTCGCTGGCGACCCGGTGCTGCTGCTCTGCGACGAACCGCTGCTCAGCCTCGACCTGCAGCACCAGCGCGGGGTCTCCGAACTCATCGACAAGCGCCGCCGCACCCACGACACGGCCGTCGTCTTCGTAACCCACGATGTGAACCCGGTGCTCGACGTGGTCGACCGCATCCTGTACCTCGCCGGCGGTGAATTCCGCCAGGGAACCCCCGACGACGTCCTGCGCTCCGATGTGCTGACCGAGCTCTACGGAACGCCCGTCGACGTCATCCGCAGCCGGGGGCGGGTCATAGTCGTCGGGGTTCCCGACGACCACTCCCACCACGATCACGTGCACCACGAGGACGGTGCCGAATGAACGACCTCCTCGATCGCCTGTTCAACTTCGCGAACTACGGCGAGCTGCTCGCCCTCGTGCAGAACTCGATCATCGCTGCCGCCGTGCTGGGTATCGTCGGCGGGCTCATCGGTGTCTTCGTCATGCAGCGCGACATGGCCTTCGCCGTACACGGCATCAGCGAGCTCTCGTTCGCGGGGGCGGCCGGTGCGCTGCTGCTCGGGGTCAACGTCGTGGCCGGGTCGCTCGTCGGCTCGCTCATCGCGGCGATCCTCATCGGCGTGCTCGGCGCGAAAGCCCGCGACCGCAACTCGATCATCGGCGTACTGATGCCATTCGGGCTCGGCCTCGGCATCCTGTTCCTCGCCCTCTACCCGGGGCGGAGCGCCAACAAGTTCGGCCTGCTCACCGGGCAGATCATCTCGGTCGACATCCCCCAGCTCGGCCTGCTGATCACCCTGTCGGTCATCGTGCTGGTCGCGTTGCTCCTGGTCTGGCGCCCGCTCACCTTCGACAGCCTCGACCCGGATGTGGCCGTCGCGCGCGGGGTCCCTTCACGTGCACTGTCGCTCGGCTTCATGATCCTGCTCGGCCTGACCGTCGCGGTGTCGGTGCAGATCATCGGCTCGCTGCTCGTGCTCGCGCTGCTGGTCACCCCCGCTGCCGCGGCACTGCGGGTCTCGTCGTCACCGGTGGTCGTGCCGCTGCTCAGCATGCTCTTCGGCTTCGTCTCAGCGGTCGGCGGGATCCTGCTCGCCCTGGGCGGGTCGCTGCCGATCAGCCCGTACATCACGACCATCTCGTTCCTCATCTACGTCGTCTGCCGTATCGCCGGCGGTCGCCGCCCGCGAGCGCGGTCCGCGGCGCAGCACGGTAGTCTCGGCCGGTCGCCAGCGGCAGCCCGGCGGTAGAATAAGGCTATGAAGCGCAATACCTGGCAACGCGAGGCCGTGAGGGAAGCCCTCGGCACCTCCGAGGGCTTCGTCAGCGCCCAGTCGCTTCACTCGATCCTGCGCGACACCGGTTCGCCCATCGGCCTGGCCACCGTCTACCGCGCGCTTGCCGACCTCGCGGTCGAGGGCGACGCCGACTCCCTGCAGCAAGAGGGCGAGAGCCTTTACCGTGCGTGCACACCGGGCAGCCACCACCACCACCTGATCTGCCGCAATTGCGGGCTGACGGTCGAGATCGAGGCGGATGCCGTCGAGACCTGGGCGCGGGAGGTTGCCGCCGAGCACGGCTTCACCCAGCCGAACCACGTCGTCGATGTTTTCGGATTCTGCGCAGATTGTTCGAAGAAGCTCGGCTAACGTCCAGCCGATTGACTCTCGGCGGACTGCGGAACTAGAGTCGCCTCACCCCGTCTCTGCATGACTCGTGCCGTTCCCCCGCGACACCGGTCGACCCGCGATGCCGCTTACCCGAGTGGCGGACTGCAGGGGTGTGACCCGGTTATTCCCCGAAAGACCGATGCTTACCTCCCCCACCCTGCGTTCTGTCGCGCTCGGCGCCGGCGCTGTTGCGCTGGCGATCACCCTCACCGCCGCGCCCGCACTGACACTCTCCCCTTCCTCGAGCGCCGCAGCTGCCGTGCCGACCTGCGTGCCCGGCTATGCGGACTACCCGAACCTCACCGCCGGACCCTCGGCGGGAACCGACTACGGAGTCAGCCTCTACGCCGCCGGTGATTTCACCACCTCAGCGGGCGCCGTCGAGGGCGAGGGCCAGTTCATCGTCGGCGGTGACGCCTCGTTCGCCGGAGACCATTTCAGCCTCGGTGTCGTCGGTGTCGGTTCCCGGGTCGACCCGCCAGCCGGTTCAGACATGCTCGTGTCCGGTGGCGACGTCACCGTGACCGACGGGGTCCTCGATGTCGGAGACAGGATCGGCGGCAACATCGTCAGCGGCGGCACCGTCACGCCTCGCGATCTCATCGAGACCAACGGCGGCAGTATCACCGAGAACGCCCCGGAACCGCTCGCCCCGTACGCCGCCGTCGCGACGCACTACGCCGCGCTCTCTGCGGATTCCGCGGCAACTCCGGACACCGGTGAGACCCGGTCGGCCGCAGACGATGTGACCTTCACCGGTGACAACGCATCAGCCGTCCAGGCCTTCACCGTGAGTGGAACCGACCTCGGCGCGCTCGGCGCGACCAAGACCATGATCTTCGACGGCATCCCGACCGACGCCGTCGTCATCGTCAATGTGACCGGCGCCGCCCCGGTGCTGAGCGCCAACACCTTCGAGCTGAACGGCACGTCGATAGTTCCCGACAGCGCATCGGACCCGCTCTTCTCCCGTTTCACCCAGTCGCTTCTGTGGAACTTCGCTGCCGCCGACTCGGTGACTCTCGGCGACCACGACCAGCTTCTCGGGTCTGTGCTGGTGCCACGGGCCGACAGTTCGACCACCCTGCTCACCAGCATGAACGGGCGGGTCTTCGCTGGCGGTGACGTCACCTTCGGTGATGGCGTGCGCGACGGCCTCGAACTGCACAACTACCCGATCCGCGAGCCGATCGAGTGCGAGACGCCGACGGGCACCCTCTCGGTCACGAAGGCGCTCGATGATCCCGACTCCGTGGTCGAGGCGACCCGCGAATTCACCGGCGGGTACGAGTGCCGCGACGCAGCGGATGCCGTGGTCGCGACCGGCGACTGGGCGCTGCGGGCCGGCGAGACCTTCGAATCGCAGGCCATACCTACGGGGAGCGACTGTGTCGTCACCGAGGACGCCCTGCGGGAGCGACCGACCCAGCACGACGACTCGTATCACTGGAGTGAGCCGACCATCTCCCCCGCGAACGTGACGGTTACCGATTCCACCACCCCGGTGGCGGTCACCGTCACCAACTCGGTCCACCGCCTCACCGGCGACCTCGCTGTCCGCAAGATCCTCGACGACCCCGACGGCGTCGTCTCGCCCGGTCGCCAGTTCAGCGGCACCTTCAACTGCGACTACAACGGCGCCGATATCACCCCCGCCGACAACGAGTGGTCGGTGACGGCCGGCACCGCGGCGACGACCATCGCGACCGGTCTTCCCGAGGGTGCGAAGTGCACGCTGGTCGAAGACACACTCACCGAACGTCCACTGGCCGGCTCCGTCGAGTACGGCTGGGCCACTCCGCTGTACTCGGCGGCATCCGTCAGCATCGACCACGCCGCGGTGGCGACCGTCGTCGTGACGAACATCGTCGGGCAGGTCGGTGGGGAGTCGCAGAATCCGCCGGGCGGAACCGATGACACCGGCGACACCGGCACCGGCGATTCCGGCGTGGTACCCGCGGCTGGCCCCGGCGGTTCGGATCTCGCGGCGACCGGAGTGAACATCACCGGCCCCCTCGCACTCGGTGGCGGGCTGCTGGGTCTCGGGCTCGCGCTTGTCGTCATCGCCCGCCGGCGCAGCTTGCCAAAGCGCGGCTGAGCGCATAGTGTTTAACGCTGGCTGAGTGGTATCTACACTCGCATTGTGCGCCGACTCCCTTTTTCGTCATGAAGACAGCGGATGCGGCGTGCCGACAAGTCATTCTTGGGTAGTCACGAACGGTGAGAACCGCGCGCGTCTACGGAACCTATTGGAGGAATCATGGCAGCAGTCTGCCAGGTGACCGGAGCCGTACCCGGCTTTGGACACAACATTTCACACTCGCACCGACGCACCAAGCGTCGCTTCGACCCGAACGTACAGAAGAAGAAGTACTACGTGCCCTCGCTTCGTCGTAACGTAACCCTGACGCTCAGCGCCAAGGGAATCAAGGTCATTGACGCTCGCGGCATCGAGTCCGTCGTCAAGGACCTTCTGGCCCGTGGGGAGAAGATCTAATGGCTAAGCAGCAGGACGTTCGTCCGATCATCAAGCTCCGTTCGACGGCAGGAACCGGTTACACCTACGTGACCAAGAAGAACCGTCGTAACGACCCCGACCGCCTCGTGCTCAAGAAGTACGACCCTGTAGTGCGCAAGCACGTCGAATTCCGCGAGGAGCGCTAAACATGGCTAAGAAGAGCAAGATTGCAAAGAACGAGCAGCGCAAGGTCATCGTGGCTCGCTACGCGACCAAGCGTCTCGAACTGAAGAAGGCCCTCGTCGACCCGGCTGGAACCGACGAGTCCCGCGAAGCTGCACGCCTCGGCCTGCAGAAGCTTCCCCGCAACGCTTCGCCGGTCCGCGTTCGCGGCCGCGACGCCATCGACGGACGCCCGCGAGGCTTCCTCAGCCAGTTCGGTGTTTCCCGTGTTCGCTTCCGCGATATGGCACACCGTGGAGAATTGCCGGGAATTACCAAATCTAGCTGGTAGATTTCTTGCGGTTCCCCAAGGCTTAGGCCCGAAGAACAACTCATTGCACAAGGTCCGAGGAGGACACCAATGGCTGATAAGTCACTAAACCGTACCGAGCTCGTCGCAGCAGTTGCCGCTGAGTCGGGACAGAGCCAGGCCACCGTTAACGGAATCGTCGACGCACTCTTCGCAGTTGTCGCGAAGTCCGTCAACGACGGCACGAAGGTCACGATCCCGGGTTGGATCGCCTTCGACCGCACCCACCGTGCGGCACGCACCGGTCGTAACCCGCAGACGGGTGAGGCCATTGAGATCAAGGCAAGCTACGGCGTGAAGGTCAGCGCCGGAACCAAGCTGAAGGCTGCTGCAAAGTAGTCATCGCTTAATTCGCGAAGAAGGACACGGGCCGAGCCCGTGTCCTTCTTGGTTTAACCGAGGCTGCGCCAAGCAACCAGCGCGAGCACAGGCTCGACGAGGCCAGGTCGAATAAGCTGAAGCAATGCCTCGACTCGCGCGAATAGTCGGCCCTGCGGCCCTTGTCGTTGTGGCATTCGCTTTCGGCATCTGGGCACTTCAGTTCGGCGGAGCCGTCGCGCCGCAGAAGATCGCAGATCCCGGCCCGGTCGTGCGCTACGGACTCCCGCTGGCCAAGCTCGTGGTCAACCTCGGCGCTGCAGGCACTATCGGCGCACTCGTGCTGGCCGCTTTCGCCTTCACGAAGGACAAGCCGGAGTTCGGGTTCGCTCTCGATATCGCTGCCGCGGCATCCGCCGTCTGGGCTGTCGCCTCAGCCGCCGCCGGCTTCTTCACCTTCATGATCGTGCTGCAGCAGCCGCTCTCGTTCGACGATCGATTCGGCCAGGTCTTCGGCAACTTCCTCTCGAGCACGGCTCCCGGGCAGTCCTGGCTTGCGACCACCCTGATCGCCGCA
>Ga0247736_10000250_pt1 | contig 19627 bp, 21 predicted proteins | sample UWRJL193509B2_FD_180935 | JGI IMG/M metagenome (GOLD analysis project Ga0247736, IMG submission 180935) | Plant litter microbial communities from Arlington Agricultural Research Station in Wisconsin, United States - UWRJ-L193-509B-2 | ecosystem: Environmental > Terrestrial > Plant litter >...
CAATACTTATACACAGCTTAAGGCTGTGGATAACAAATTGTATTGCGTTGTATATATTGCTAATGGTAAAATGCGCATGTAAGCCTTATCAAAGGATATAAAAATAAACACAATCAGGAGATATACAAGAATGTATACACTTAAATCAATCTTAAGACGTGGTTCGTTGCTTGGCGCTGCGGGTGCGATGTTAGTGGCAACAATCTTGCCAGCTGCTTCTGCGTTCGCGGACGAGTTGAACCCACTGACTGAGCGATCTTTGATGCTTAGTAGCTCGGCGGCTGGGTATATCAACACCGACGGGTCTGGGAACACAAACGACGCTCCAAACTTCGTAGGAGAAAACTACGCGCCGGCTGGTTCAGGGCCAAATGGTATGAAGACAGGCGAGACGTTCACTTTTAAAGTGAGTAGTACAGACACCGTGAAGGGATTCACTTTGCAATACTGTACAACCGCTGCTGGTCACTGCCAGTCACCTGGTGATAATTTAGGCGATGCACGTGTTGGTGCTACTACTCCTCGCCAAACTAACACTGTAGCTTTCCCTAATAAAAAAAGTGACTTCGACTTTGCAGGCGCCTTTACTCAAGGTACAGGTGCTGGTCAATACCAAATCTATAAAGATGTTGCTGGTGTATCTACTGCCGTATCAACCGCATGGGATATCGTCCAAGGAAACTTAGAAGATGACGAACACTCAGGTGCGTTAAGTGGTAAGACTAACTACATCGAATTAAAAAGTACTATTGGTGAAAGCCTAGTAAATGGGCAAGAAGTAAAAATTGTCTTCCGTCCTTCGGAAACAGTCTATATTACTAACCCGGGTAGTGGATCATTCTTTGTAAAGATCAACACTTACAATAGTGCAACAAGCCTCGTTGGTTCACAAAACGACGGCACTACACTAGACGATACCGACGCACCGGGACACACTGTTATTGATGGTGGTGTAACTGTTGCGAACGTAATGACTGATTCAATTCACATTACAACTAAGGTTCTGGAAACCATGGCATTCTCAGTGGGCACTCGCAACCGCGATAACAACACTTTGAACTGTGCTGGCTACGATACTCCTGGGCTTACTGCCGGCCTAGCTGCTCAAGGATGTGAGGCTGACGCCGGTACTACCGCTCGCCACGGTACATGTTCTCCAATCCAGAACGTTAACAATAACCGATTGAACCTCGGTAACCCAGATGCAGAATACTCACTGGAAACTAGTCGGGCATGGGATGTTTATTCATACTGGCGCCTATCGTCCAACTCATCTGGTGGTGCAACTGTGTATTACTCTGGTAATACCTTAGCGAACACCGTTGGTGACGAAATCTCCGACATGCAATCTGAAGGTGCAAGTACCCCTGGTACGGAACAATTTGGCCTTGGATTTGTAGCTCCTGAAGCTGCTTCGAGCGAATTCTACTCTCAGCGCGGAGTAGGCTACCGAATCGATAGCAAGCCATTCGTAACTCTTAAAACTGGTCAAGACGGTCAAGCTGGCTTCCCGGCCAATCAAGCTGCGGCTGCTGATTACGACGAAGCCGAAGGCACAATTTATGCTGCTCAAGCAAGTCCTGGAACCGCTAAGTTTAAGTTCCTCAAGTCAAGCAATGAAACACCTGAGCCGATCGCTCAAGAAAATAGTGAAGTCATTAGCTGTGCAACTGCCAAGATGCGTTACGTGGGTAACATCGGCGCAGACACACCAGCTGGTGTATACACTACTAAAATTAACTACCTTGCAGCTCCTCAATACTAGGATTTAATCCTAGGCGAGCACTACATAAGTAGAATAAAACCGACCCCATTGAGGGTCGGTTTTATTGTGGCTACTACGCATAACGCTCGTTCTTTAGTACAATAACGCTATGCGACATACGTGGGTTCGCCTTCATGCCTTTATTTTTAATTGGCGCCATATATTTACCGAGGAATTAATTGCCTTAGTTTTAGTGTTGTTTATCTTTATTGCGCCAGCATCGGCCGCGCTTCGTTTTCAAGAACGCAGCTTGTATATGGACAGCACATTACCTGGCGCGACTACTTCGTATGAGGTGTCTTTTCGCTATATGAGCCCCCAACCTGTCGGTTCTGTTGACATGTTATTCTGTGTCGATCCAATACCATACCATGCCTGTGTAGCGCCTCCTGGTTTAGACGTATCAAACGCAGCACTTACTAACCAAACAGGAGAGTCTAATTTCGCGATCTTATCTAAAACAACAAATCGTATTGTATTGAGTCGCACAACAAGCTCAATACCAACTATGGGTTCCTCGTATAAGTTCGACAACATCATTAACCCAACTGACGCTTCGCAGTCATTTTCAATTCGCCTGAAGAGCCTTGCTACAAGTGATGGGAGTGGTGCTCAGATTGATTTTGGTTCAGTAAAAGGGCAGGTGACGGACGGACTAGCAATCGCTACGCAGGTGCCTCCTATGCTTATATTCTGTCTCGCTCAGGAAGTAGCATATAACTGCGGTGGGACAAATGATACTTTCTATACCGATATGGGCACGCTCGACTCAAAGTCTACGCTGAAAGCTCAGTCTCAAATGGCGGTAGGAACTAATGCGAGCGGTGGTTTTGCAATTACGGCTAACGGCACATCGATGAGTGCGGCTACTAACGTTATAGAATCGCCTGAGACTCCAACCGAAAGTACGCCCGGTAGAAACCAGTTTGGTATTAATTTGGTAGAAAATAATGAACCAACCGTTGGGCAAAACCCGGAAGGTGAATGGGCGAATGCGATCGCTTCCCCTGACTATAGTATTCCAAACATGTATATGTACGTACCGGGGGATGTTGTGGCCTATTCGCCAAACGTAAGCTTGATGAAAAAGTTCACAGTTAGCTATATTTTAAACGCCAGTCCAAGCTTGCGTGCGGGTGTATACACAACAACCATGACCTTCATAGCCAGCGGTCGTTTTTAATGTTACAATACAGCTTATATTTATAAATGAAGATAAAACGTGAGGGAAATAAGAAAAAATGAAACGCTTTAAAAGCATTGTTATTGCCGGTCTTGCGGTATTACTTTTTGCCGTTGCAATCTTGCCGGCACCATCTGCTTCAGCTCAATCGTCAGCAGCACTCAGTATCATACCTAAGAAGAATTATGTGATTGAACAGGGCAAGTCTATTAAGGATACCTTGACCATAAGGAACCTTGATAGCGAAAAAGCACTGCAACTAACACTTCGACTTGTTGATTTTACCTATAGTGATGACGGCGGAACTCCGAAGCTAATGCTGGCCGAAGATGCTCCGCAAACGACGTGGTCGCTGAAGCCATTTCTTGCGCTTCCTAAATCAGTAACTGTCGCTGCGGGTAAGAGTAAGACGATTGACTTACGTGTCGCAATCCCAGCTACGCAAGGTGCCGGTAGCTACTACAGTGCTATATTGTATTCGTCAGGTGCATCTGACGGCGGTAATGTCGGCCTAAGTGCCTCCGGAGTAACACTCGCATTTGTTTCCGTCCCTGGAGAAGTAAACGAAAACCTAAAACTTGAAAAGTTCGGTGCTTACCTTCCGGCAACCGCGAAAGAAAAGGGCCGATACGTATTTATGACGGCTACTAAACCTCAATCGATTGCTTACACGCTAAAGAACGAAGGTAATGTTACCGAGTCTCCGGTAGGAACAATTACTTTAAAGAACATGTTTGGTCAAGAGCAGAGAATTGATAACATCAACCCGAACAGCTCGCTGGCGTTGATAGGCCAGTCTCGAACTTTTACTTCGTGTATAAAACTCGCATCTGAAAACGTAGAATTCGAAGGCCGAGCGACGCAATCATCTTCATGTACTGAACCCGACCTGTGGCCAGGTCTATACACCGCATCTATCGATATGTACTACGGACAAAACGGCAATAACACAAAGGAAGTTAATAGCACCGCATCATTCTGGTACCTACCTTGGTGGTTCGTCATCACCTTCGTAGTCGTCCTCTTGGTCGCAACCTACGCCATCTGGCGATTAGTCCAGAAATTCAAGGGTCGCAACTTCGCAAGCCAACGTAAAAAACTGTCTCGTCGTCGAAAATAACCAATAGACCTTTTGTAAGCAGCATAAGCACGTTACAATAAGCACAACTATGGAACGCAAAATTAAACTTAGCGCACAGTGGGTACTTCCGGTCATTATCGGTTCGTGCCTACTGGCGCTATTTGTTTTTGTTCGGCCAACCTTTGCCATTAATGCAATTCCTACGCCAGACCCTAAGCCGGGTTCATATGGCCTTGAGGCGACGAAGACCCAAGAGGCGCCAACACAAGGGGCGACTATTACGACACCCGGCAACGGTGCTTCATTTAGCACCTCACCTATAACGGTGAATGGTATCTGCCCAACCGATTTGCTAGTTCAGGTATATAACAACAACGTGATGGTTGGTGCGGTCATGTGTACGAACGGCAGTTTTAGTGTGCAGGTGAGCCTGTTCGCCGGTACTAATGAGCTGACGGCTATTGTGTACGATACTCTCGACCAAGCTGGGCCAGTGTCTAATGCTATAACGGTCAATTATGCTGATACGAACTTTACTGCTTTTGGTGCGCTTATTACGCTTACTAGTTCATATGGTCGTCGATCGGCAGCAGCCGGTACTCAGTTGGGCTGGCCTTTGCAATTATCTGGTGGGGCAGGCCCATACGCTTTTAGCCTTGATTGGGGTGATGGAACAGCAACTGAACTTAAAAGCCAATCGCTTGCGGGTGTAGTATCTATAGCGCACACGTACAAGAAGGCTGGTATCTACCAAGCAAACGTCAAGGTGACCGATACAAATAACGTGAGTGCTTTCTTACAGGTCATTGCCGTATCGAATGGTAAGGTGGATGCTTCAGCGGAGACCGCTGACACGACAGCGGGTATTGGTAAACCCCAGGTGCTATGGGTTCCGGCAGCTATAAGCCTGGTGCTGCTTATACCAGCTTTTTGGCTTGGACGACTGAGCCAGGTTGTTTCTCTTCGTAACAAGATGCTAAAAGAGCGAGATAATATCAAGGATTAACAGTGGTTGCAAACCTGTGGAAAACATTGTAAAAACTTCTTGACAGATATAACCATTAACGTGATACACTAAAAACAATCACCACAACAAATACAAATAAGTTAAGGTAACCAAAGAGAACAGAGGAGTAATAAAGAATATGAATTCTTTTAGTATATTAAAGAGCCGTCAGCTTGGCTTATTTGCAGCAGCTGGTGCGTTGTTGTTGGCACTTATTTTGCCGTCAATTGTGTCGGCAGCTCAGTTAACTGAGCGATCGATTGAACTATCAAGTTCAAGAGTAAGTGCTCCTGGCGTAACGTATAAAGTTAACTTTACTGCAACCACTACAGCTGGTGCGGTTATTGTAGACTTCTGTGAAAATAGTCCATTAATCGGAGAAGATTGTGACGCACCTGCTGGATTCAATTTCACTACCGGTGGCTCGGTTGCAAAGCTTGCGAGCGATGCACCTAATACAGCAGTAATCACTCAATCAATTACAGCAACAGCAACTTCAGTAACTATATCTGGTGTTACAAACCCGTCTACGGTTGGTCCACTATACGCTCGTATTATTACTTATGCAGACGCTACTGATGCAGCTACTTACGTAGCAACACAAGCGTCAAACGCCAATAGGCTCGATGAAGGTGGTGCAGCTATTTCAATCACTAACAACATCGGTGTATCTGGTGCCGTACTTGAAAGCATGAGCTTCTGTGTATCTGGTGCTGTTATCGCGGATGGCTGTACCGGTTCAATTCAAGCTCCAACCCTAAAACTTGGTCAACAAGTAGGAAGTGCCTTTGCACTTGTTCCTGGGGTAGTCAGCGAAGGTTCGATTTACACTCAAATTTCAACTAACGCACTGAAGGGCGCCGTAGTAAGTCTGAAAAGCAGCACTGCTGGCTGTGGCGGCTTGGTGCGTGTGGGTGCCGCAAACTGTGACATTGCACCTGCATTAAGTACTGGTATTGAAGAAAACTCGGCTACTGCAAAATTTGGAGTTAAGACAACTACAGCAACCAACGGTACTGGTGGCTCTGGTACTTACCAACCATTTACAGGCTCTATTTACAGCCCTACTGCATTTGCGCTTGATTATGTCGACACTAACAGCGGTGTAACTAGCCCTTACGGAAGTCCTTTCCTGGACACTGCCGGCGCTCCTGTTAATAATAAGAATATGCAGCTTACGTTCGGCGCTACTGTCACTAACCAGACACCAGCCGGTCTGTACTCAGCTGACCTAAGCCTTATTGCAACCGGTAAATTCTAAACTACCGTTGCCTTGCTTACAACACCCCTTTTAACAGGGGTGTTGTTTTGTGTAAATGGCCATTTCCAAACGTAACCGTATCTGTTATGATTGAAGTAATCACGAAAAGGGGATTACAGTGTTGGGGATCAAAAATATTCAAATGAATTTTAAAGTTGTTGCTATATTTGCAGCCGCCTTTGCAATACTTATCTCATTATTAGTTAGTCCACATACATTTGCCCAAGCGTCAAAATCTAACGCTGCGAATACTATTAAAGTAACTCCGGTACGTACTGATCTCGAAATCATGCCAGGAAGCAGTAAGACGGTTGAAGTAACTGTAACCAACCTTACTACAACGACGGTATCTGTAGCGCCGTATACAAATGACTTCGTTGCAGGTGACGATCGTGGTACCCCTGCGCTTATTCTTGATTCAGACAAGTTTGCTCCATCACACAGCCTTAAGCGCTTTATGGGTCCACTCACGACAGCGACAATAGCCGCTAAACAGTCTAAGACCTTTAATGTTGTGATAACCGTGCCGTCAAACGCGCAAGCGGGTGGCTACTTCGGCGCTGTGCGTTTTGCCCCTAGTGACCCTGACGGCGGCGGCCAAGTTAACTTGAGCGCTAGTGTGGCGTCTTTGATCCTCCTCACAGTACCTGGAGATGTTGTTGAAAAGCTTCGTTTAGACAGTTTTGATATACAACAGAATGGTACTAGCGGAACAAGCTTCCGTACACCAGACAACCTACAGGCTTCATTCTCTTTTGAAAATCAAGGCAACCTTCAAATCGGTCCATTTGGTACACTTTCTATAAAAAAGGGCGATAAAGTTGTATTTAAGTCAGATTTCAACAACGGGGATCCGCGCGACGTTATTCTTCCAGATAGCACTCGCCGTTGGGAAATCCCATTTAAAGACATTGAAGCCTTTGGACACTACGACGTAACTGCAACCTTCACCTATGGAACTAAAAACCAAACAATCGAAGTTACAAAATCATTCTGGGTAATTCCAACATGGCTTATCATCACAGCTATTGCTAGTGTGATTGGATTATTACTCCTCATTGCCCTCATAATCTTCCTCGTAGTCCGTTCTCGCAAGCGTCGTCACATGCCACGAAACACTCGTCGTCGCTAAGCTTGCCTAAATTAGAAAACAAAAAAACACCCTGCAATACCGAGGGTGTTTTTTATATGTATTACTTCTTCTTAAAGTCGAGCGATAGCGAGTTTACACAGTAACGCAAACCGGTCGTGTCGCTTGGCCCGTCCTCGAACATGTGTCCAAGGTGCCCGCCACAGTTGGCGCAGGTAATTTCAGTCCGTACCATGCCCAATTCGGTGTCGGTTTTAAAAACGACGGCGCCTTCGATAGCATCGTCGAAGCTTGGCCAGCCCGAGCCGCTTTCGAATTTGTTGTCTGAGCGGAACAGGGGAGCGTTGCAGTTTGCACAGAGGTACTCACCGTCATCGTGGACGTTTAAAAGTGTACCGGTAAATGGCATCTCGGTTGCTTTGTTGAACAATACGTCCTGCTGTTCTTTGGATAGGTTTGGGTTCTTCATATATTTATTATACGCCGTGTACTATACTAAGTATATGAATACATTAGTAATTGCCGGCGGATGCTTTTGGGGAATGGAAGAATTATTTCGGGATCAGCCCGGTCTGATTGATACCGAAGTTGGCTACGCAGGTGGCACGAACGACAACCCGACATACGAAAACCACCCAGGGCATGCCGAGGCTCTAAAACTTACCTACGACCCAGCTAAAACGAATATTGATGAGCTTCTTGATTATCATTTCCAAATTCACGACCCAACAACGATGAACCGTCAGGGTAATGACGTTGGCTCAAGCTATCGTTCAACTATTTTCTACCAAGATCCGGCACAAGAAGAGGCGGCTGAAAAAGCAATTGCTCGCAACCAAGTGTATTGGGAGCAACCTATTGTTACTAGTATTGAACCACTCACTACCTTCTGGCCGGCCGAAGAGTATCATCAAGATTATCTGCAAAAGAATGTCGGTGGCTATACCTGCCACTTCGAACGAGCTCGCTAAATGGCTAAAACCATCCCGACTAATCAAGGGGTGCAAAGTTTTATCGACTCTTTGGATGATTTGAAGCAACGTGCCGATAGTGAAGAGTTAGTTGTAATGATGACAGAGATTTCTGGTAAACCAGCGGTAATGTGGGGTCCGAGTATTATTGGTTTTGATACCATCCACTACAAATCTAAAGCCAGTGAAGGTGATTGGATGAAAATTGGATTCAGCCCCCGGAAGGGAAAACTGTCGCTCTACGTCACTTGCGATGCGAGTATGTTGGCGGATGAATTGAAAGATCTAGGTAAACACCAGGTAGGTAAGGGTTGTATTTATATAAAGCAACTGGCTGATGTTGATAAAGAAAAGCTAGAAACCATTATTCGTACCGCTTTTGAACACAGCGGCTGGTATCCAATGGCTAGCTAGAAGCCGAGTACTTGCTTGACGTGCGCTAGCTGTGCCTGAGCGATAGGGCGTACTTTTGCTGCACCTTCGGCTAAAATAGCATCGAGCCGATCAGGGTTCTGAAGCAGTTCTTCGTAACGAGCTACTTGTTCGCCAAAACGAGCTTCTAAAGCGTCAAGGAGTGAATCTTTAGCTTGTTTCCAGCCAATAGATTTTTCAACTAATTGGGTCGCCAGTTCATTTGCCTGTTCTTTGGTAGCGATTGCAGCATAAATCTTAAACAGAACGGTCTCGCGAATTGTTTCTTGTGTATGGTCAATTGAATCAGTGACGATTTTACGAACCGATTGCTCCCAAACTTCACGGCTCGCGTACAGAGGAATAGTGTTTGCGTAGCTTTTGCTCATTTTACGTCCATCAAGGCCGGGCACTTCAGCAATACCATCGGCAATAACATGTTCAGGAAGTACGAAGACGGTATCTTTGAACTGGTTATTGAACCGTTGAGCGATGTCGCGGGCAATTTCGACGTGTTGAATTTGGTCACGGCCAACTGGTACGTGGGTTGCGCTAAAAGTAATAATGTCAGAGGTCATTAAGATAGGGTAGTTGTATAGACCCATGTTTACGTCAAAATCATCAAGCTTGCCAGCAGCACGGTTTTTATCGATAGATGCTTTGTAGCTGTGCATTTTATTCATCCAGCCTTTAGGGACGAAGTTATTGAGAATAACATCAAGTTCAAATATTTCTGGAATATCTGATTGGCGATAAAAATGAGTTGTTGACGGGTCAAGGCCAGCGGCTAGCCAAGTTGCTGCAACCTTGTGTGTAAGTTCTTTCATGGTCTCGCCGTCTTGCACTGAAGTAAGCGCGTGATAGTCGGGAATGAAAAAGAAAGCATCCGAATATTCACCGGCTCGTCGCAGGGCGGGTTCAATTGCGCCTAAGTAATTGCCAATGTGTGGAGTGCCGGTAGGTTTGACACCAGTTAATATAATGCCGTTCTGAGGTTCTGTCATAACTATAACTATAGAATACCCTCTCTATAAAGTATAGATTAAAAGGCGATAGCCTTTAACAGGTTAAATATAATAATTGCACCACCAATTAAAATACCACCAACGCCAATAACAATTTTGTAATTATATTTTTGTAGTTTGGCCTTGAGCCATTCTAAAATCCTTTTGATTTTTTTAGGGTATCGCTCCGCGGTAGCAACGATTAAAAGCAGGGGAGCAATAGACGCTGCCAAGAAGACTGCCGTCATAAGAATTTGGCTGACGATACCAACTTTTGCGCCAGCGATAATTCCGCTTGCCAGGAAGGTGGCGGTCGCACCTGTAATACTCGCAAAGGTTCGAAAGAAGCCAAGCGATAGCAGTGCCCAATAGCTCGATTTTGCGGCTGGCTTGTCGATATCGCTTATGCGGTTTGGTTTTTTATTGATATACCAAAAACCAGCAGCTATAAACACGATACCAATAATAATGTTAAATAGGACGCTGACGGTTAGTGCGCTTGTAGCTGACCTTATGACGGTATGAAGGGTCTCTAATTGGAAAAATTGAAACAATACACTCAGAACACCTATTCCAAGTAATACGCCCGTCATTAAAGCTATCATTAAATTCCGTACATGTTTTGCTGTAGTGGCAATTCCGATCTGTGCGATGTAGAGTGTTGGGCTAAAACCAGCAAGGAGGCCAAGAATGATAATCGCAATAACTGCGCTTATAAAGATCCATAACAAATTGATAAACTCTAGCATATTCCTATTGTATCGCAACGCCGTTTTGTATAAAGGGATGTGCTAGAATATTGGTATATGAGAACACATCCACTTACTAGTAAGAATTGGTTGTACGTCGCTCTTGCTGCGGTTGTGTTAGGAATCTTGTTCGTTTGGCCATTCTTGGGTGTTGTCGCTTTGGCTATCTTAATCGCCTTTCTGTTTAGTGGTGTGTACAATCGCCTGCTGAACCGAATGAAACCGGGCTTGGCAGCAGTATTAACATTACTGTGGTCAATTATTGTGCTGGTTATTCCGGTGATATTAATTCTGGTATTTACGGTATTGCAGCTTACAAGTTTGGCTTCCGACCTTACTGCGACATTTAATGCCGATGGAGCCGCGATGCCAGTAGCGGTTCAGACGTTTATAGATTGGATTAATACTACTATCGGTCCAATTGTCGGGGCAAATACGATTGTAACCAGCGAGGGGGCACTCACGTTCATAAAAACCGCACTACCTGACGTCATCAATGGCCTCGTGGCTTTTATAAGTACATTTATTGGTGGAATCCCTACGGCAATTGCGGTCACGATAATGTATCTATTCTTATTCTACGAATCTCTTGTGTACGGCAAGAAGATTAACAGTACTGTTGTTGCGTTGAGTCCATTTCAACCCGACATTACGCGCATGTTCCTTGCTAGGGTTGGTTTGATGGCGAATGCTATGGCGAAAGGGCAACTGCTGATATCATTTATTATTTCTGTATTGTCGGCACTCATTCTTGCTGTTTGTTTAGGTCTAGGCGACTACTTCTTCTTGATGGTGGTGGTATTTACAGTATTAAACCTTGTACCGTTGGGTTGTGGAATTGTTGTCATTCCGATTACTTTCATTGCAATGCTACTTGGTAACTTTTGGCCTGGGCTTGTCGCTTTCTTGTTGTACCTCGTTGCTTCTAACCTTGATGATTTTATTCGACCGCACATTATCCCCAAGTCAATCACTCTTACACCTGGCCTTACGGCGCTTTCGGCCTTTGGAGGCATTGCGCTATTTGGTTTAATCGGTGTAGTGTATGGGCCAATTATTATGATTATCGTCGTTACCTCAATTCAGATGTACCTTGATTATTACGATAAGCAACCAAAGCCGCGTAAGCGCGCTAAGCAGGCTGAAGTATAGCCATGACCGAATTGTAATACTTGACATACATTTCATACTAGCGCATTATATTAAGTGATATGCACGATAAGCAACTCTATGGAACAGCAACTGTTGGAACAAAGGGGCAGGTAGTAATACCGGCTGATGCTCGTGATGCGCTTGATATTCAAGCAGGTGACCGGCTGTATGTAGTTGGCTCACAAGAAAAAAAATGGGTAGGTTTTATTAAAGAAGAGCAACTTCGCGATATGCTTGACCACCTTACTGACAACATTGAAAAATATAAAGACATTCTGAAGAAATAACCACAAGGAAACACCATGCATCACCACCTTACTTTACGTCGCAAACTGATTATTATGATTTCAGTCATGGCCAGCCTTTTTTTAGTTGCGCTTGACCAAACTATTATCGCCACAGCACTTGGAAAAATTGTTGAAGAGTTTAACGCCTTCAGTTCATTAAGTTGGATTGTGACTGCTTACTTAATTACCACCACTGTAACCGTTCCAATTGCGGGGAAGTTCTCTGACCTCTTCGGTCGCCGACGAATCCTTCTTATCGGTGTGGCTGTATTCGTTGCCGGCTCGTTACTGAGTGGTATTAGCGGTAGTGTTAACGAACTTATTCTGTGGCGTGCCTTGCAGGGGATTGGTGGCGGTATTATTACTGCTAACGCCTTTACTATTGTTGGTGACTTGTTTGCAGCCCGCGAACGCGCCCGCTGGCAGGGTTTAATTGGTGCAGTGTTCGGTTTAGCTTCAGTTGTTGGCCCACTTCTTGGTGGCTGGTTAACTGATGGTCAGAATATCTTCGGCCTTACCACCGACTGGCGTTGGACGTTCTACATTAACGTGCCTATTGGAATTGTTGCCTTTATTCTTATCGCCGTATACTGCCCACCGCTTCGACGTGCGGCTAAGGCTGTTATTGATTACCTCGGAGCGGCGTTACTTTCTGTATCATTGGCTGTACTTATTATCTCGGTTGATAATACAGAGACAATCTTCTCTGGCTTCCTAGAGGCAACCGGCCTATCACTTGTTGCTTTACGTGCTATATTGTTCGCCATTGTTGCACTCGCTATTGCTGCATTCGTGTATGTCGAGCATAAAGCGAAAGAGCCGATCTTGCCACTTCGCTTCTTTAAAAACACTAACTTCGTAAAGATCATCATCATCTCGATGCTATTCGGTTCAGCCTTTATGGGTTCAATCTTGTACCTTACACAGTTCAACCAACAGGTGTTTGGCGCTACTCCAACCGATTCTGGACTCATGTTGCTTCCGATGGTGGGCGGTATCATGCTTAGTAGTATTACTGCTGGTCAACTCATCTCTCGTATTGGCCGATATAAGATTTTTATGCAAATTGGTTTCTCTGTTGCGACCGTTGCGATGATCTTCCTAACAACCCTTACACCTGAAAGCTCATATGCCTATGAAGCTGCCATTATGGTTGTTCTCGGTCTAGGAATGGGTGTAGCCATGCCGGTGCTGAACCTTGCGGTTCAAAACGAATTCGCTCAAGCTGAACTCGGTATTGCCACCAGTTCTAACCAACTCTTCCGAAGCCTTGGCTCGACAATTGGTACGGCGGTATTTGGCGCGATGCTTACGGCTGGTATTTTGACCCATGTCGATGAAATTCGGGACACCGCGTATGTACAGTCAATTTCGCAAAATGCCGCAGTTGAGAAAATTGGCGCAGTTGATGACCCCAATACATTACTGACACTAAACATGCCAGACGTGAAGGGTGCGATTGATGATGGTGCTAATGCACAATTCGATAACTTGCCACAGGCAGCCCAAGACAAAGCCCGCAGTGCGTTTGAGGGTAATCAGGATGAGTTTGCAGATAAGGTCACACACGCCTTCTCAGAGAGCCTCCGCATGATCTTTATTGTGGCAGCCTTCTTGATTGGAACGGCGACAATACTTGTGTTTACTATCAAGGAACGCAAGCTCAGCCCCGCCTCAGCCGAAGACACTCCCGGCGAAGCGTAGACCATATTACTACATAATCTTGCTATAGCTTATTGCTAAGTGGTGGTGCTTTCAACTACTATTGAAACATAAGCACCGCTACGCGGCATTTTCTTGACTGTTTTGCAGTATATTGATACTATTATCTATGTGTTCTGCGCCAAAACTATAATTAAAGGTCGAAGTGCAAGGGACTGTACATAGTACAAGGAGTGAATAATCACATGCCAATAGCCATCGAGTTTGTGCCTTCAAGGCGCAAGAAGATAGCAGTGGATGTGGTGCCCGCCGAATGGCGAATCTTTATCGCCCACTAAAACGTGGAAGATGCGATATATTTAAATCGAAAACAACGAAAGCACCCCAAGGCACCGGGGTGTTTTTAATTACATAAAAACAAGCGCCCTTTACGAGCGCCTGTAGTGTGTTTTGTGCGTAGTCGGCTACTTGGCTAACTCTGCGTCTAACTGGGCTTTAATGGCGGTTAGGTCGCTTTTGATGAGGCCATCGGCAGCATCGGCGTAAAGTAGTTTGCCGTTCAAGAAGAAGGTCGGCGTTGAGTTAACAGAGTTTTGCTTACCAAGAGCAACATCGAACGAGATTTTCTTGCTAACATCAGGGTTTGTCAGACCTTCTGTGAATTTAGCCGTATCAAGGCCAAGTTGGCTCGCATACGATACGAATGCGTCGGTACGCTTGTTGGCGTCGAGGCTGCTCCAGGCGCTTTGGTTTTGATATAGAAAGTCGTGCATTTCCCAATACTTGCCTTGTAAGCCAGCAGATTCAGCCGCAGCGGCCGCTACCTTAGCATTCGGGTGAATACTAGTAAGAGGGAAGTTGCGGAATACTAACGCAATACGGTCGCCGTATTCTTCCATAAGAGTATTTACATTAGGGTTGGCACTTCCACAGCCTGGGCATTGGAAATCGCCGTATTCTACAAGAAGAACTTTGCTTTCTTTGTTGCCTTTAACATGGTCGGCTATATTGCCACTATCAACACTTGCAGCGAGAATTGAATTATTATCAATTTTAGACACGTCGGTCGTAGGGTTTGTCGCTCGGGTCCAGATGATCAAGCCACCAAGTAGTCCAATGACGACAGCACTAAAAATTATCCATCCGTACTTGTTCATTTTTTCCTCCAAAATTACTCCTACTATTGTACCAGATGGTAGGGTACAATTGTGGATAAGATGTTTACGTTTTTAGTGATTGTGACGGTGTTCGTTTTCATTGCTTTGTTGCTTGTTAGCGGAATGAAACCAGACTACTCTCCTTTAAGTATGCCTGAGCTCGAGCGTCGGGCTAAGCACTCCGTTGTGAGTAGGGCCGAGCTGCGCCGCGAAAAGCTTTTGCCGCATATTCAAGCAGTCATTACAATTAAGTCTGCCTTGCTGCTTGTTATTACGGTTGTACTGTTGGTTGCAACATTTAACTGGGTGATTGGTATTATTTTGGCAATTATCGTCACTATTTTATATGTACCGCTCGCTCGAACTAAACGAATTTCAAAAATAGCTAACAGCCTTTACCGAAAGTTCGAACCTAAATTGTTAGAACTGGTGCAAAAATTTCCAGGTACGTTTGCATTTTTGAGCGACAGTACGATGCAAGCCGACGCCCGTGTTCATTCCAAAGAAGAATTTCAAGAACTTATCACACGTTCGAATATGGCCTTGACCGACATTGAGCGAAAAGTAATCGTGAACGCCCTCGATTTTAACGACAAAGTCGTGTCATCAATTATGACGCCAAAATCAGTTATTGATTTTATTAACCAGGGTGAATTTCTTGGCCCGTTAGTGCTCGATGAGTTGCACGCCCTTGGCCACAGCCGGCTGCCGGTTATCAATAAAGACCTCGACCATGTTGTCGGTATCTTGTACCTACGCGACTTGCTATCGCTTGATGTCAGAAAATCTGCAACCGCCGAAAAAGTCATGGATACCCACGTGTATTATGTCCGCGAAGATCAAACGCTTGAACACGCCCTGGCTGCCTTTTTGAAGAACCGTCACCATATGTTTATTGTCATCAATAAACAGCGCGAAACTGTCGGATTAGTAACGATTGAAGATACTATTGAAGCCTTGTTGGGGCGAAAAATTGTCGATGAAGATGATAATCACGCCGACCTGCGTTCGGTTGCCGAGCATGAAGGCCGAACCAACAATACTCCCGTTGGTCACATCGACGTCTAGCCCTTTGCTATCAGAGGTGGTAGAATAGGTTACATTATGACACGTGTACTTACTAGAGATATCGCCGAGCAAATTGGACAAACAATTACCATTCAAGGGTGGCTTCACAAGAAGCGTCTCATGGGTGGCCTTAACTTCATTACCCTTCGCGACCGAAGCGGTATTGCTCAGACGTTAATTGACAGCAAAGATGAACTTGAAAAACTTCGTGGTATGCAAATCGGTACCGTCCTTGCCTTAACTGGTGTCGTAACGGCCGACGAGCGTGCGCCAGGCGGTGCTGAACTTCACGATGTATCCGTTGAGGTGATGGTTCCGGTAACCGACGAACCGCCAATTGAGATCGATAAACCAATCAACCACAAATCTGAAAACCTCGACAACTTGTTTGAATATCGAGTGTTGAACATTCGTAACCTTCAGGAGCAAAAGATTTTCAAAATCCGTGCCAGTATTGTTCGTGCGATGCGAACTTATTTAGAACGCAACGAATTCATGGAAATCGATACACCGAAACTATTAGCTGAAGCAACCGAAGGTGGTGCAGAGGTATTCAAACTCGATTACTTCGGTAAAACAGCAACCTTAGCTCAAAGTCCGCAATTCTATAAGCAAATTATGGTGGGCGCATTTGAACGTGTATTTGAAATTGGCCACAGCTACCGTGCTGAACCCAGTGCAACGACACGCCACTTAACCGAACTTACAATGCTCGATATTGAGATGGGCTTTGTTGAATCTCACCAAGAAGTTATGGACATGGTTGGAAACATGGTGCGTGAAGTGCTTACAACTATTTACGACAAGCACGCCGATGACCTTAAAAGTCTTAACGCCCCACAACTATTCTTAGCTGAAGATGGTTCAATTCCACGCTTTACGGTTGCTGAAATCCATGAACTTTACTCGAAGGCAAACAAGACCGATACCACTAAAGAAAAAGATTTAATCCCAGACGAAGAGCGTTGGATTGCTGATTATGCACGCAAAAACTTTAATAGTGACCTTGTGTACGCTACTGACTTCCCAGCTGAAGCCGGAAAGTTCTACCACAAGTTTAAAGACGAAGAAGGAACCGTTGCTTGGGCTGACTTGCTTTTCCGCGGCCTCGAAATTGCAACTGTACCACTTCGTGAAAACAACTACGAAAAAATGTTGATGCAAATGGAACGTGCTGGACTTGATGTTACCCATGAAGGCTTTAAACACTACCTGCAAGCATTCAAATACGGCCTGCCTGTTCACGGTGGAGCTGGCATGGGTGTCGACCGCGTTGTCCAAAAGACTGTCGGCCTAAATAACGTAAAAGAAGCGACGTTATTCCCACGAGACATTAACCGCCTTAACCCTTAGTTATGCGCCCAAAGCACGTTGTTTCAACTAAGCTTGCCCTCTATAGCCATGACCACGCATCGGTGCTTCTTATGCATTATCCGGTACGGGGCCATTTTGGATTACCTGGTGGTCATGTTGAACCAAAAGAAGACCCTAATGAAACAATAAAACGCGAGCTTCTCGAGGAGCTTACTTTGAGTGTCGATAATTTGAAAAGAGCCGATTTCTTTTTGAGAAGTGGCGACAAAGGCCCAATTATCTTGGCATTTACGGCAGTTGCAACCGAGGATGTTGAAATTGAACCAACCGACCCTAAATTTGAATATGGTGTTTGGACGACAAAAGATGAACTTCATGGTACCGATATGTCCGTAGAATATAAACGTTTCGTGCTCGAGAATTGGCCTAACCAACAAGCTTAAGCGTATAATATCAACATGCAGCCCGAAGAAACACAAACACCAATTGAAAATACCCAGCCAGAACTTCCGCAACCAACCATCATAGCGCAGCCTATGGCGACACCTATTGTTGCCGAGCCGGCAGTTTCTGCGGCTCTCGCAGTTCCCGTAGTCCCGGTGGGGCCAGCGCCAGTCATAACACCAATCGTGGTAGTAAAAAAATCTCCACGGCAACGCCACTTTTTGGCAGCGTTCTTCATTAGTTTTTTCTGGGGAGTATTTGGTGCTGACCGTATTTATATGGGCTATTGGGGCTTAGGCTTTTTGAAATTTATTTCTGCCGGTGGATTGGGCCTTTGGGTAATTATTGACCTGTTTCTGATTATGGGTGGCTACATGCGCGACAAGCAGGGTCGCGAGATGTTGCAAGTTGCAGAATATAAAAAGTTCGCTTCTAATACAATCTTAATTCTGGCTGCTTCGCTCGGTATTATTATTCTCGTGAGCGGTATTAGTCTTATCACAGCACTTCCACAACTTATCGATTCATACCAAAATGGCACAATTCCAGGCTTAGAAAGCTTGACTGGCGGCTCTGGTATTCCTGGTGTACCTGCAGACTTGCAAGCAGAACTAAACCAGTAGGTCTATAGCGTTGGTTGGTTGTCGAGCGAGTGCCATACATACCAGCTTGCAACTGATTCGTACGGATGCCAACTGTTATTAAGTGCAATCATCTCCATGTCCTGAGGGCTTGGTTTTTCCGGTAGCGCATATAGTTTATACATACCGTTTTTGATGCCCAAATCACCGGTTGGCAAAACGTCTAATCGTCCCATGCAGAACAATAAGAACATGTGAACGGTCCATACACCAACGCCTTTAATTTGAACGAGTTCATCAATAACTTCTTGGTTACTTAATGAGTCAAGGTGTGAGAATTGGACCGAGCCTTCAAGCACGCGGGTCGCGAGGTCTTTAATGTAAGAGGCTTTTTGTCGTGATAGCCCGACACTTCGCAGTACCTCGATGTCGGTTGCTAAAAGATCTTCAGGTACCGGGAAATCAGTTGAAAAAAGTTCTTTGAATCGTTTTAGAATTGTCGCGGCGGCCTTTACGCTGAGCTGTTGAGAGATAATACTCTCTACTAATTCTTGGTAATAATTTTTATGCGGAATAAAGGCCGGCAGTGGAGCATTTTTAATAACCTCGCCCAGGATAGCATCGTGGGCCATGAGGTGGTCAGCAGCTTTCTGGAAGTTCTCTAGTGAAGCAAGCTCGGCCACTATAACTGTACGGTCTTTCCATTGATGCGTTGATACGTGAGGTTCAGGCCGCTCGTAATATGCAGCACCATTCCGTCAATAAGTGTTTGGCCCTCTGGCGATAAAATTGCATCGTGGGTAGGGAAGGCATGGGATGGTTTTAGTTCACGAATTAAATCCATCGAACGGGCAATTGTCAGCCAAGGTGCGCTAACGGGAACGAGGAGCGCTTTAATAGTTTGCTGGGGAGCGAAGTAAGAGTCGCCAGGATAGTATAGATGGTCTTCAATAATCACTCCGATGTTAACCGGTGGAGTAACGGTCACATCGATTGGTTCGTGAGTACCACCAACGAATTGCAGGCTAATGCCGCCAGCGTCGACCGTCTCGCCAACGCTAATGGCTTGTGTGTGTTCGTTTTTAAAATCGGTAAGAATGCTTTCATGGGCAAGTAGTACGGCTTTAGGATGCTGGCGCAAGATAGTAATAACAAGCTGTGCATCGATATGGTCAGGATGGTTATGGGTAATAAAAACCGCCGCGACATGTTTAGGCATAATAAAGTCGTGGGTTAGGTTGCCCGGGTCGACGACAACGCTGACGCCACCCTTTTCGACAACAAAACATGCATGTTGGAACTTTGTTAATTTCATACTCTTAGTATACTAGTGAACGTGGATATACTCGAATTTCAAGAAATCATATGGCAAAAGGGGCGCGAACTGTTTCGCGACATGCCTTGGCGTACCGATACTCGGCCATATTACGTAATGGTGAGT
>Ga0247736_10000251_pt1 | contig 19575 bp, 17 predicted proteins | sample UWRJL193509B2_FD_180935 | JGI IMG/M metagenome (GOLD analysis project Ga0247736, IMG submission 180935) | Plant litter microbial communities from Arlington Agricultural Research Station in Wisconsin, United States - UWRJ-L193-509B-2 | ecosystem: Environmental > Terrestrial > Plant litter >...
ATTCCGCGTGGGTGGCTAATAATTTCATCGATTTCTTTTCTTTCTTCCCCGGAAATTCCTAAGCGGTCTAAATTAAGCATTGATTCATCGTAGTTGAATAAACGAATAACTGCATCTTGCCCATACATTGTCGGCACTACTTCAATACGCATGTTGAGTAAGTGCGTTTCGTTATCGTTAATAATTTCTTTTTGCATATGGCCCGATTGCGGTTCATTCGAAGCGGTTGAAATGTTAGCCCTTGAAGCAAGGGCACCAAGAATAACACGGTATCGGTCGGAGTCGAGTGTTGCCACTGGGTGAAGCGTTCCATCAATACGCATACGAATGCGAATATCATTGCGTTGATTCTCGATATGAATATCGCTCGCCCCGAGTTTATCGGCTTGCATAATCAAGAAATCGAAAACTTCGTCACTCCCGACGCTGTTTAGCGTTTTACTAACCTGGTCAATCGTATCGCTATCACCTTCACCGGCAATAGTAATGTCATCATAGATAGTTTTGACTGGTGGGTCGTAACGGTTCATTAAATAAGTAAAACCGCCTTGGCTAATGAGGTAAAAAACAACATTTTGGGCTTGGGCAGCATATTGCTGTTGTAGTTGCCGAGTGAGCGATTGCGGGGTTTGAGAAGTAATACCAAATTCCCAAGGTGCTGAATCGTTACCAGCAACCAATGGGATAATGCGGTTCTTGTGCATATCTTGCACATCAATAACATCTTCGACTAATTCAATTGCGTCCTGAATAGTTCGGGTGTCTAAATAAGGGAGACCAAGAATAGCCGCCCGTTGCTGCGTACTACGCTCATCGTCATCGCGAGCTCGCTGCTGAATTTTATCTTCGTCCATTAGTACTATCCTAACAAAAAGCGTGAGCATTTTATATAGTGTTATCAATGGTATACTACTGTTTATGCCCGATATTATCGTCATTGCCCACAATATTCGTTCAACCCACAACGTCGGGGCTATCTTTCGCACCGCTGAAGGCTTTGGTGTATCTAAAATTATTTTAAGTGGCTACACACCATATCCGCGACTTCAAAAAGATAGTCGTTTGCCACATATTGCGGAAAAACTTACGAAGCAAATCAGTAAAACTGCCTTAGGCGCAGAAGCAATTGTTCCTTTTGAATACCTTGAAGAACCGCCGATTACCAACCTTAAATTAGATGGTTATCGGATTGTGGCGCTTGAACAAGCACCCAACAGCATTCCTACGGCGGACTATATCCCACCTGAAAAAGTTGTCTTGCTGCTCGGCGAAGAAGTAGAAGGCATTACGGCTGAATTGTTAGCCCAGTGTGAAGATATTATTGAAATTCCGATGGTCGGTAAAAAAGAATCTTTTAATGTGAGCGTTGCAACTGGCGTTGCCCTTTATGCGCTCACAACCAACCCGACTATTTAAGAACGACGGCGTCTTCGCCGAGCACTTTAACTAAGCGGCCAACTAAATCGTCACTACCGTCAACACGGAATGGCATTTTTATAGCCGATTGCTTATCCGGGCCAAGTACTAAGACAATGTCGCAGAGCCCTGGGAATAAGCCACAAATTTTCTTGATCTCAATTAAAGCCGCCTGATCATCAGGGTTCTTTACATGAACATACACTTTTTTAAGTACTTCTTCTGTTGGTGGTTTCATTGCGGTTGAAACACCGGTATTACGCTCAATTTCAGTTCGTGACGGTGGTGCCTTTGCATACGTACGTCGAGCATGCACTTCGGCTTGCTTTGGCTTCATCATTTTTTTACCAGTTGGTTCGTATAAACGAAGCTCATCCTCGTTAACGATTTGAATCTCATCAACAATCAACTTCACATCTGATGTAACATTGCCTTCTTTGTCGCGCGACGAGGCTTTACCGGATGCTCGAATAACGGTATCTTGCAGTAGTTTTGCGCCAATTATTTCGTACAGTTTAGGGAATACAATTAATTCCGTTTCGTGCGTCTTATCTTCTAATTTTACGAAGGCCATTTTTGTACCACTTTTAGTAACGATGCTTCGAACCGAGGCGATAATTCCACCTAGTGTTACCGTACGGCCATCCATCTCTGGTGTCATTTCTACAAGCGGCGTAGCCTGTTCTTCAAAGTAAGCCGAATAATGGTCAAGCGGATGGGCGCTAATGTAAAGCCCAAGTAATTCACGTTCCCAAGTGAGGCGTTCTTTCTCGGTGTGCTTTACGGGCGCAGTCGCTAAGGCTACCTTAGGTTGAACCGATGCCATATTAGCCATGCCACCAAACAAATCAGTCTGTCCGCTAATAGCTTCTTTTTGAATTTTAGAAGCAAAGCCTTGAATAATTTCGAGGTTAAATAGCAAGTCAGAACGATCCGCTAATGTGTCGAAGCCACCAGTTTTAATAAGTGAATCCCAGGCTTTTTTGTTAAACCTAGAGGTTGATACTCGGCGAGCGAAATCTTCAATTCCTATAAACTTACCGTCTTCACGGGCGCGGAGAATTTCCTCAACTGCCGCCGTACCAACACCCTTCACTGCTGCCATACCGAAACGAATTTGTTTTTTATGTGGTACAACAGCGAACTCGACGAAGCTTTCGTTAACATCAGGCAAAAGTACTTTAATACCCATTTGCTTACATTCATTCATTTCAATGGCAAGACGGTCAGTATCATCTGCATCGCTTGTCATAACAGCTGCCATAAACGCATCTGGGAAGTGAGCCTTTAAGTAAGCTGTCCAGTATGAGATAAGTCCGTAACAAGCGGCGTGCGACTTGTTAAAACAGTAGGCGGCAAAGTCTTCAAGCTGCTTCCAGAAGACTTCCATATCGTCCCTGTCAGCACCTGATAACTCAACGGCACCATCAACGAACTTCGTCTTCATCTTATTCATCATTTCAACATTCTTTTTACCAATCGCTTTACGCAGGGTGTCAGCTTCCCCACCGGTAAAACCGGAGAGTTCTCGAGAAATTTGCATGACCTGTTCTTGGTATACCAAAATACCGTACGTTGATTTCAAAGAGTCTTCCATCTTTGGGTGCATGTAGGTAATTTCACGTTCGCCGTGTTTTCGCTTAATAAAGTCATCAATAAACTGCATCGGACCCGGACGGTACAGGGCGACCATGGCCACAATGTCATCAAACACGGTTGGCTTGAGTTCACGAAGGTATCGTTTCATTCCTGCCGATTCAAGCTGGAATACACCAGTCGTATCACCACGTTGAAATAGCTCAAAAGTTTTTTGGTCTTCTAAATCAATTGTTGCCAAATCAATATCAACCTCATATACCTTTTTAATAATACGGAGTGCGTTATTAATAATTGTAAGCGTCGAAAGGCCCAAGAAGTCCATTTTAAGCAAACCAATTTCCTCAACTGGACCCATTGGGTATTGTGTCGCTACGACACCTTTCTGAGACATTTCGACTGGCGCGAACTTCACAATGTCGTCAGGGGCAATCACCACACCGGCGGCGTGCACACCGTGGCTGCGGATTGTTCCTTCGAGGCGAATAGCGTAATCAAGAACAATTTTAGAATTCTCGTTGGTGTCGTATTCGTGCTTTAAGTCAGGGTCATCAACAATACTTTTAACCAGCGGAAGATGACGGCCTTGAACTGGCTGCGGAATAAGTTTTGCCAATCGGTCGCTTTCACCGTAAGGCACTTGTAGCACACGAGCGACGTCTTTAACCGACGCGCGAGCTGCCATAGTACCGAATGTCACAATGTTCGCAACACGTTCAGTACCATATTTTTGAGTACAATAAGCAATCACCTCATCACGGCGAGTATCTTGAATATCGATATCCACATCTGGCATGCTAATACGGTCTGGGTTCAAGAAACGCTCAAACAGTAGGTCATACTTGAGTGGGTCAAGCTCGGTAATACGGATTGCATACGAGACAATAGAACCAGCAGCACTACCGCGGCCAGGACCGAAAATAATACCTTGGTTCTTCCCCCAGTTGATAAAGTCCTGGACAATCAAGAAGTAGCCGTTAAAGCCCATACGGTCAATAACACCTAACTCATAATCAGCTCTCTCTAACGCATTCGCTGGGGTGAGCTTTCGGGCCTCTTCAACACTTAAACTTTCCGTTTCCTCCTGCGTAACGGTACCATAACGCCATGCCAAACCACGGTATACCAATAAGTGCAGGAAGGTTTTTTCATCATGACCTTCGGGTGTTTCGAACGTTGGAATCAAAATTTTGCCAAGTTCAAGCTCTACATTACAACGATCGGCAATAATTTTTGAATTCGCCACTGCTTCTGGATGAGTCGTACCCCATCGTTCAATAATTTCTTTAGGATCAGTAACGTGTAGCTCAAAGTCTTTCAAAGACATGCGCTTTTCATCCGATAAGAAAGAACCCGTACCGACACATAGTAGAATTTCGTGGGCAGCTTGGTCATCATGCGTTAAGTAGTGGCCATCGCTGGTCAGTACAAGTGGAATATCAAGTTCTTTTGAGATATTTTCAAGGTGACCGTTAATTTTAGTCTGAACATCCCACGCTGTTTTTGATTCAAGGTGGCCGTGGTCTTGGATTTCTAAGTAATACCTATCACCGAAAACTGACTTATACCAAGCAGCAATTGACTTACCTTCTTCGTAGTTATCTGCTCGTAAATTTTCACCAAGCTCACTACTGGCACAACCGGATAGAATAATAAGGCCTTCGTTGTATTCCTCTAATAGTTCGTGGTCAATACGTGGCTTATAGTACATACCTTCAAGGTTTGCCTTTGAGCTAAGACGCATCAGGTTTTTATAGCCCTGGTCGTTCATAGCTAGAATAATAAGGTGATAACGCGCCTTATCTTTTTGTGGGTCACGGTCGTGTCGGCTACGAGCTGCAACATATGCTTCCATACCTAAAATTGGCTTTACACCGGCAGCTTGAGCCGCTTTGTAAAACTCAATAGTACCCGACATCGTTCCATGGTCCGTCAAGGCAACGGCGTCCATACCCATGTCTTTAACAGTGTTCATAAGCGCAGGTATCTTTGATAACCCATCCAGAACACTGTGGTGTGTATGATTGTGTAAGTGAACGTATTGAGACGGCTTCAAAGTAGCCACCTCAACCGGTTCGGTTTTAGTACTAACCCCCATAAGTACTACTTAGTATAGCGAACTGGTCGCTACCTGTCTGTAGTAAAAATGACGGTTATGACTTTGTGCTGTTTTGAACAGTATCAACAATATACTGAATGAAATCACCAGTGCCACCAGGAATGTCAGCAAGTAGTGTAAGTATCCAAACAATTAAAGCAACGACTAGCGTACCACCGATAACGGTTCCGAAGCCAAGAAAGATTCCGCGGAAGAAGTTCATTTTGTAAACTTCAGCACGCGATGAATTAAAATCATAAAATAAATCTTCGAGGACTGCTCGGCGAGCACCTTTTTCGTTATTCTTTTTTACATTCTTCTTCAATTTTTCAACAATCTTTGCCATAAATCTTTACTTCTTTTTAGTAGTTGTCTTTGGTTTCGCAGCAAGGGTCTTTTTAGTATCGCCAACAGCGTCTTCTACGTGACCTTTAATTTCTTTCGCCTTAGCAGAAACATCCTTACCGACAGCTTTAGCTTTATCGTATACTTCATCAGCTGTTTTTGTTGCTTCTTTTTTAAGTTTAGAAGCTTCGGCTTTGACTTTTTTTACGTCTTTATCAATTTCGTTCTTGATGTCTTTTTGAGTTTCTTTGCCGCTTTTTGGCGCTAATAGAACACCACTTACAAAGCCTGCAGCTGCACCAATAAGTGCTCCGAGTGCTAATTTACCTTTTGCCATATTACTTTTTCCCCTTTTTCGCATATTTTTTAATATATTTAGTGACCAATTCTGCAACAAACAATGGTGACGTCAGTCGACTAATGCCATTAACAGCAGAGCCTACGTGATCGACAGTTGATTGAGCAGTCTTAGCTAGCTGACGGATTTCCGCAGTTAGTTTTACTAGGTAGATACCCAAGATAATCGCAACGATTAGAAAAATCGAGAGAACGCTTGAGACGATGATGAGCAGAATTTCTGACGCATTTTGTATTTCCACAATTTGCTCCTTTTAGGTTTTAGTGGTGGTATATAAATTCAGTATACCTTATTCCTAGAAGCTGACAAGTGTTAGCTTAAGCAAGTTCTTGACGAATGAGCTTTTGGGCAAGTGCCGGATTGGCTTTGCCTTGTGATTTCTTCATTACCTGCCCTACTAAGAAGCCGATAGCTTTGTCTTGGCCAGCTTTAATATCGGCAACCGACTGGGCGCTAGCAGGATCATTTAAGACATCTTGCACGATTGCAAGAATAGCTGATTCATCACTTACCTGTAAGAGGTTTTTCGATTCAGCAATCGAACGTGGTGTTTCAGAACTCGTTAATAATTCTTGGAAAACTTCCTTAGCAGCAGTACTAGATAGTTCATTCCTCTCTACCATTTGTGCAAGCTCGCCATATCCTTCAGGACTAAAGTTACTAGCGATAATTGCTGCTTCTTCATCGTTAGTACTGACCGAGCTTGAGAACCAGTGAGCAACCCGGCGAGCAATGTCATCTCCATAGTTCATTTGAATTTCACTTATCAGTACAGCGTAGCTTTGGGTCGCAAGTAATGATTCAATCACTGAACGGTCAAGACCAAGCGTGCTCCATGATTTACGGTAGGTAGCTGGAAGCGCCGGAAGGTCGGCTTGCATTTCAGCAATATCTTCATCGGTTAAAACAACCGGTGGAATATCAGCATCGGGCATATAGCGGTAATCCTGTGCATCTTCTTTACTACGCTGTGATGTCGTTTTGCCAGTAGCATCGCTCCAACCGCGAGTTTCCTGAACGATCTTTTCACCTTTTTCTAATAATTCAATCTGTCGAATAAATTCATATTCAGCAGCTTTTTCAACGCTTCTAAAAGAGTTAAGGTTCTTTACTTCAGCGCGAGTACCAAGTTCAGTCGCACTCTTGAGCGCAATTGAAAGGTTTACATCGAAACGCATATTACCATGGTACAAGTTACCAAGCGTTACACCGGCGTAAGTCATAAGGCGGTGAAGTTCAGTTGCGAATGCTTTCGCACCAGCTGCAGAGTGAATATCTGGTTCAGAGACAACTTCAATAAGTGGCGTGCCAGCACGGTTAAGGTCAACTAGGCTATAAGTACCGTGGTGTGTTAATTTGCCGGCATCTTCTTCAAGGTGAGCATGGTGGATACGGACACGAACAGAATCGCCATCAAGTAACGGTGCATCGACATGACCACCAATAATAATCGGTTGGTACATTTGGCTAATTTGGTAGCCCTTCGGAAGGTCAGGGTAAAAATAGTGTTTACGGTCGAAACGACTAACGTGGGCAATTTCGGAATTAAGCGCTTTACCGGCACGAGCCGCCAGAACAATTGCTTGTTTGTTCAATACAGGCAACATTCCCGGAAGACCAAAATCAATGGGGCTTGTAGCCGTGTTTGGTTCCATTTCACGAGCGTCATTATCAGCACCGCTAAATAACTTGCTAATGGTAGCCAGCTGAACATGGCATTCGATACCAATGGTCATTTCATATTTATCAATAATTTCTTGTGGTAACGCCATTAAATTGCTCCCAGATCTTTCAACCCTTGTTTGTAGGCGACAAGTGCCTGTTTCGCTCGATCGTAATCGATGGTCGCATCAGTTTCGTGTGCAAGGCGGTTACGGACTTTATGTGCTGCCCATAAACCGTTGCCGTTTGTCCATTTACCTTGGCAACTTTTCATACGTTCGGCCATAGTTTTTCCAGCAATTCCCCTATCGCGCAGTGCTTGGTCGAGTAGCTTATCGGCATTTAAAATACAGAGTGTGTAACTGCCTTCATTTGTACGGGATAATGCCGTTTCGATACTAAGCCATCGGCTACGATACTTTTCAACATCGAGTTCGCGAGGACTATTTTTAGCAATTGAAACAAATATAAACAACAATCCACCCACAATAAGGATGGCTGCGAAAAAGAAAATAATTGAAGCAGTTTGGTCGATCATGATGTTATTCAACTTCCTTAGCAATTGCCATTAATAAACTATCTGATTTGCGCGCACCGATTAGCTGAACTCCTATTGGTAAGCCGGCTTCACTTTTGCCCGCCGGGACACTAATCGCTGGTAAGCCAGCAAGGCTAGCCGGGACGGTCATAATATCCGCTAGGTACATTTTTACAGGGTCGCTGGTGTTTTCGCCAAGTTTAAATGCAGGTGTTGGTGCCACTGGGCCAATAAGTGCATCGTAGGTTTCGAATAGTGCGTTAAATTCATTTACTAGTAGTGTGCGAGCTTTTTGCGCTTGTAAATAATATGCGTCGAAGAAGCCGCTTGATAATACATAACTACCAATCATAATGCGGCGTTTGTTTTCAGGCATAAACCCGTAGTCGCGAGATAAACCATAGACTTCACCTAATGTTGAAGCGTCAGCACGGTTACCATAACGAATACCATCATAACGGCCAAGGTTACTGCTAATTTCAGCCGGAACAACGATGTAATAAATAGCCAATGCGTATTTAAGCAGTGACATGCTCACCTCTTCGACAACGTGGCCTTTTTGCTTTAAAGCTTCAACGTACTTTTCAGTAGCAGCTTTAACTTCAGGGTCGACACCCTCATCCATAAATTCTTTAATAATGCCGATTTTCTTCGGGCCATCAATAGTTTGTGGAGTAAAGAAATCAGGCAGTGTCGTCATATCTTTCGTATCTTTGCCACTTAAAATATCCATGACGGTTTCAGCGTCTTCTACTGAACTAGTGAGCACACCGATCGTGTCAGTACTGCTTGCCATAGCCACAACGCCATAGCGGCTGACAGTTCCATAGGTAGGTTTAATACCTACGACATTGTTAAAGCTCGCTGGTTGACGGATTGAACCACCAGTATCAGTACCAAGTGCAAAGGGAACAATACCGAGCGCAACAGCAACAGCTGAACCACCACTACTTCCACCAGCAACATGTTCTTTATTGTAAGCATTTTTAGTTGGGCCATAGGCTGAGTTTTCAGTACTACCACCGTGTGCGAAGGCATCGAGGTTAGCTTTGGCAATACAAATTGCGCCTTCTGCTTCGAGTTTTTCAATTGCGGTTGCCTGTAGCGGTGCCTGGAAATCTTTCAAGAAATTACTTGAAGCAGTCGTTGGCGCGCCAAGGGTTAAAAAGTTGTCCTTAGCAATAAACGGAACACCAGCCAGGCGGCCAGTTATTTCACCACTATCAACTTTATCGGCGCGCTCAAGTGCACGCGCTTCAGAATAAGCCAACACAGCATTGAAATCTTCATTTTCGTGAGCTTTTGCAATTGCAGCTAATACATTCTCGCGAGCAGACCGGCCAATAAATTCAGAAATAACACTCATTTATAACACCTTCGGAACTTTAATCTGGTGAGCTTCGGCGGCTGGCGCAAGCGCAAGAAGGTCATCTTTAGAAATACCATAATCATCAACCGCATCTTCACGCCAAACATTTTGAAGGTCTGTTACTTGGTAGGTAGGTTCAACACCGGTTGTATCAAGTTCAGACAGCTGCTCAATATAACCTACGATATTTTCGAGGTCAGTTCGCAAGCTTTCTACTTCGCCTTCATCTAGTTGCAGGCTACTAAGTTGTGCTAGGTGTTGCACGTCATCGGTTGAGATTTGCGTCATACTTGTTTTATTATACCTCATATAATGGTGACACAAAGGGTATATATACCCAGAACTCTATAAATTTTACAGTCTCAGCTTGTGAGTGAACTATTTAGCTACCCGAAAGCCGACGCTTACTTGGGCTACATTTGTAGATATTCCAATATAGTATATCCCTGCATAAGTACCGCTCCCATACGAACCGCCGCGTTGTAGGTATCGTGTGCTTGAATTTGTCTCATTACGGTTACTGTATACTAATCCAATTCCCTGTACAGATGTCCAACCGTTTGCTGCAGGCGTGCCGAAGCTCGGACGATTATTTGCAGGTACTGCTCCTAAAATAAGTGCTGGATTGTTCCACTCTTTCGCAACATATGCGGAATCACTGCTTAATCCAGCTTGTTGATTTCCTGGAATACCACCTTGAGTAAATTCCCATACATTTCCTGACATATCCCAAATTACAGAGCCGTTAGAAAGGGTTAATGTTCGTCGTTGCGAGTTGCCTTGTAAACCAACCGTTGTCACTGTTTCACCACTTGAATTGTTTGTCCCCACATAGCTGTTGCTGTCATTAACGTCGGCAGGCAGGGCATTATTTGGAACCGAATCAGAATGACCGCTGTATATATAGCCACTTCCTACCGAACCACCGCTCCAGTTACTAGCTACGTTCAAAACATTCTGAGCTAAGGTAAGACGTTCAGCTTCTGTCATAAGGTGGCAGCCCGTACAATCTGCGACATTTGCACTATAGGTGACTGCATCTGCATAAGAAATGTTATCCCACGGTGTTCCACTTGCGCGAGATACCGGCACAGTGCTGGAAGCTTGTTTCATTTCATACTTCGCGACACAGAAGTCTGACGTGCCAAAACTACTATTTCCAGGAACCGTAATAAAGCCAGTAGGACAACTGTGTCCCGAACACTCTCCTTGTTGCGGTGATTTATTAGCAGACGAAGCGAAGTAAGTGAAGCCGCTGTTTACGCCTGTTACACAATAAGTGTTGTTACTGCTCGTATATGAGTATTGATACGTAGTTCCAGAGCTAGGCTTTAAACCAGCACCCGAGTTTGCTTCGCCCGCAGACGCCGGATATGTGCCGTTCGATACGTTATCAACTTCTAAGAGCGTAACGGCGTTGCCTATATCAGATTGAAGCACAGAAATTTTTGCACGCTGCTGAATACCGTTATAAGAAACAATAGTAATCGCAGCTAAAATCGCAATAACGACGACCACAATCAATAGTTCGACAATAGTAAAACCCTGCCGCCGCCCATTAGTACGCCGTATTAACCTTTTATCTCGCATAACTATGTATAACTATGAAGCATAAGCATGATGCAGTCAACGATTCGTAGATCCACGACTGGTGATATCGCAGGCTACACGTATTCAAATTACATTTTGGATTTAATATCTTCAATGATATCGCGAAGCTCAGCTGCCTTTTCAAACTCAAGGTTTGCACTAGCAAGGTCCATTTGACCTGAAAGTTCTTTTATCAAGCCAGAGTATTCATCTTTTGGAATTTTACGAAGGTCGATTTTAGGTGTTTGGTCTTCCTTCTTAGGAATAATTGCCCGTAGCCCTTCACTGATTTCTTTATCAATACTAGTCGGTGTGATGTTATGTTCAACATTGTACGCAGTCTGAATTGTCCGTCGTCGGTTAGTCTCTTCAATCGCCCGTTGCATTGAATCGGTAATGCGGTCAGCGTACATCAATACCTTACCTTCAAGGTGGCGCGCAGCTCGTCCAATATTTTGAATAAGTGCACTCGTGCTTCGTAGGAAACCTTCTTTGTCAGCATCTATAATAGCTACTAAACTTACTTCAGGTAAGTCGAGCCCTTCACGAAGCAAGTTGATACCAACTAGTACATCGTAGACACCACGACGCAGGTCGCTTAGAATATCACCGCGCTCCATCGTATCGACTTCACTGTGAATATAGGCAGTTTTAATATCAAGCTCTAATAAGTACGTCGTTAAATCTTCAGCCATACGCTTAGTGAGCGTCGTCACTAATACTCGTTGGCCTTTGGACGTACGGTCACGAATTTCAGCAATCAGGTCGTCTATCTGGCCTTCAGTTGGGCGAATAATGATTTCTGGATCAATCAAGCCAGTTGGTCGAATAATCTGCTGGGCAGGCTCTGGGCTATGCGACAACTCGTATTCAGCTGGTGTTGCCGATACGTAAATTGCCTGGTTGATATGACGGTTAAATTCATCAAACATTAACGGACGGTTATCTAAAGCGCTCGGTAAACGGAAGCCGTGTTCAACCAGCACTTCTTTACGAGCACGGTCGCCATTATACATACCGCGTACCTGTGGCAATGTCATGTGGCTTTCATCAACTAACAACAAGAAATCATCCGGGAAATAATCCATCAGAGTAGCTGGCTGTTCACCCGGTTCACGGTTGGTTAAGTAACGGCTATAATTCTCAATTCCCTTTACGAAACCGGTTTCTTCAAGCATCTCTAAGTCGTACTTTGTTCGTTGCGACAGGCGCTGTGCTTCCAAAAACTTATCGTGCTTTTCAAAGAAATCCATTCGTTCATCGAATTCTTTTTTAATACCAACAATAGCTCGCTCGACTTTTTCTTTAGGAGTAACGTAGTGACTACTAGGGAAAATATCAATTTGCTTTGGTTCGCCTAAAATTTCACCGGTCAGTGGATCGATGCGTGTTAAGCGTTCGACTTCATCACCAAAAAATTCAACCCGATATGCCACGTCACTACCAGCTGGGAAAACGTCAACAATATCACCCTTTACACGAAAGGTTCCACGGTGAAAATCAATATCATTTCGTTGGTATTGAATATCGGTCAAAAGACGTACAAATTTATCTTGCTGGCGACGTTCACCTGTAACGACTGTAATTGACATCGCTGAATAGTCTTCCGGTGAACCAATACCATAAATACAGCTCACACTGGCGACAATAATAGTATCGCGTCGAGTTAATAATGCTGTCGTTGCAGCGTGTCGTAGACGGTCAATTTCGTCGTTGATTTTGCTGTCTTTTTCAATATACGTATCACTACTGGCAATATATGCTTCAGGCTGATAATAATCGAAATAACTTACGAAGTAGTGAACTTCGTTATCAGGAAAGAATGCCTTAAACTCACTATATAATTGAGCTGCTAAAGTTTTGTTATGCGCCATGACCAATGTCGGCGCTTGGCGGTTAGCAATAATATTAGCCATGGTAAAGGTTTTACCTGAACCAGTCACACCAAGTAATGTCTGTTCTTTCTCGCCCGCTTCTAGACCTTTAATCAAACTAGCAATAGCCGTCGGCTGGTCACCGGTAGGCTGATAAGGGGACGAAATAACAAATTTTTGACTCATCCCACTAATTATAAGTGAGTTTGTCAATTTTGTAAGTACTACATTTTTTTAAGAAGACTGAATGCACTCGAAAAGGCGTCTTGATACTGCTTCAACAAAGCAGAATCACTAGTGCATGTACTGTCAGCTAACGACAATCCGTACTCAGTTCCATCAACCATAGTTGTCTTAGCTAAGGTTGTTGCTTCGTCCTTAGAAGGCTTTTCAATAATTGAAGCGAATTGTCCTTCATCATTAGTACATTTTGTACCGGCAAGCTTCGTCGAGCTGAATTCAACATATTTTGTACCACTTCCTGTTCGTAGCACTTCATAGTCAAAGCCTCCGACACCTTTCATATACGAAACGGTAATCGACATCGGTTCAATAGCTACCGATGCCACCTTGTCAGGGTCAATAGCTGGTTGTTCAGCAGGAGTTTCTGGCTTGACAGTGGCAGGTTCATCCGTTTTTCCATTGTTAGCGTCATCATTAACGGCGGCTGTATCCTGTGTTGTCGTCTGGGTTGGTACAGAAGAGTCATTATTAGACATTACTTTGGCAACGACAATAACCGTAACAATAAGCAATAAAGTACCTAGTACAGCTAGTGCCGTAAAAAGTTTTCTTCTCCCCTTCTTTTGTACCATCCCTACCTCACACGTTTAGTTGTTCTAAGCATATACACCATGCCCTGGAATGTAAAGGTTATTACGTGCCAAGCTGTTTGTGATATTCGCTCGTTTTACTAAACCGACTTTTCTTTTTCTGAGCGTCATTAATATATGCAACAACGTCGTCATAATTATCAAAGATTTGATATAAATCAGTATCGTCTTCGTTGACAGTTTGGTAACGATCAAGCATTACTTCACGAATCAATGTATCAAGTGGTCGCCAGAAATCACTACCGACAAGAATCACTGGGTTTTGGTGAATTTTACCCGTCTGAATGAGTGCGAGAATTTCGAATAATTCATCGAATGTTCCAAAGCCACCTGGGTAGTAAATATAAGCGCTGGCATCAAGTGTCATTGCAACCTTACGGCCAAAGAAGTGATTGAATTGGAAACTTTGAGTCGTGTAATCGTTCAGGCTTTGTTCATTTGGAAGTAAGATATTAAGCCCAATTGAATCGCCACCCGCTTCGTAGGCACCACGGTTAGCTGCTTCCATTACACCATGTCCACCGCCGGTTACAACCGCATATCCTTCTCGGGCTAGACGTGCAGCCATGTCATAGGCGCCTGATGTAATATCATCGTTCTGTGGTTTACGCGCTGAACCAAATATCGTTACAGTCTTTTCGTGTTGCGCAAGCATTCCAAACACTTGTTCGAATTCTTCAACTACACCAACTAAGCGATTATTAGCAGCTTTAATAAGCCGTTCACGAACTTCAAGCTGATTCTTCTGTTCAAGACGTTTCATGTTTGCACCACGACTCATTTTTTGCTTAATAAGTGGCAAGCGCTCAGGAGCAATCATTTCATTATCGAGCTGTTCGAGTACTTGGGCGGCAAGGTTCTTAAAACCTAAGTAACGAACAAAGATTTCATTCCATAGGCTTTCACGGAAGTGGTATGCATAACGACCTTCGTATGACTCTTTGTTTGAATAAGCAAAACTGACGTCAAATAAGTTGAAGGCAACCGGGAAACCATCGTAGTTTAAGGCAACGTAGTCGCGGTCTTTCCAAAACTCAAGTTCTGGGTCGAGTTGATAGAGCAATTCTTCAGCACGACGCCAGTGAAGGTCTTCAGGCTGAACGTGTGGCTCAAAGGCAATCTTATCAACTGAATCTTCCTTGTGCTTACCAAGGTATCGCTGAATAACGCGCCAGTGAATGTTTTTGCCTACAAGTTGAGTACCGCTACCCGGATCAGCTATAAGGGTATTCACAACTGTTTCACCAAAGTGTGGCTGTGCACTCTTCAATTTAAAGAAGGTTGAGTACAATTTAACTTCATTCATGTAGTGGAATAAGAGCGGTAATGTTTTCAGTACAAGGCCACGCATAGTTTTAGCGTGCATAGGTACAACAACAATAATTCCCATTTCTTTAGTGTGAGTAACGTTGTGAAGCTTCTTTTGAACAAAGTGAGATGCGAGGTCGACATACTTGTCGTGATCCATAACAACAATACGCAAATCACGCTCTTCGTAGTCGTGAGGAGTGACTGTTTTAAAGAGTTCGTTATACTGCGTAAGCCAATCTGGCCCTTCAGAGAAACGGAGTGCAGTATAAATTTCATCGAAATCTTCACCGGCAATCATTTGGTCAACTGTGCCGTAGCCTAGTTTTTCCATCAGTTGTTTTGGAGGCATTGTTCGAAGTAATTCTTTTGCTTTCTCACGCTTAATAACAAATACTTTACGGTTGAATTTAACGCTGTTTGCAGCGGCAACCATAAATGGTACTAAGTGTCGAACATCGTCAGATTCAGTCGCACCAATAATTTTCGTGAGCCGCTTAATGTCATCTTCAACCCGACCAAGAAGCGCATTGTAGACTTCTTCACCAGTTGAAGCAGCTGGGTTAAGGCCAAGTTGACGTAGATTCTGGTGAGCCATAGCGGTAATATCACCAATAAGCTTGGTATCGGCACCAGTGCGGCCGCTAATTTCTTCTAACTGGCGAATTGAAGCTGAGAACGTTGGTTCCTCAGCATCCAGCAAATCTCTTAAAAATTTTGACATATTAAAACTCCTTCTCTGTCAGTGGCATGTCATGTAATACAGTACCTTGATGTAATATTCCGTCCTTTGCGCCGATTTTCTGTACAACAGATGTTGAGTTAGCACTGGCAAATACAATTGATTCTTTCAGTGAATGTCCTTGTGCATAGTATGCCAAGAAACCGGAACCGAAAGCATCGCCTCCACCAGTCCTATCGACAACTGGTACATCTTCATACATACCTGCAGCAACAACCGTTTTCCCATCGGTTGCTACAGCACCATTTGGACCATCGGATACAATTACCACAGGGCAATAATGGTGGGCGTGTCGGGCAAGTTCTTCGATTGTTTCACCTTCGACAATCATTTGGGCTTCTTCTTTGTTAACCGTCAGAATTTCGACGTCTTCAAGCAAGCCTTTTAATTTATCTGGGTTTTTTAGTTCAACACCAGCTGGGTTTAACATAACCTTCACACCATGTTTTGCAGCCCGGGTGATAATCCGTTCAAGTAGTTCCATATCGCCAAGTGACGAAATATAGAGCCAGTCGCCATCCTCAATAACTGATAGATTCAGCTCGTGGTCGGCAGCGGTTGGCATTGAACCTTTGTAGTTCAAGATAGTTCGCTCACCACCAGCCAACATAATAACCGTCGAGTAACTAGCTCTGAAGGCATTGCTTTGGTACACATGAGACGTATCAACACCTTCTTTGTCGAGGCTAGCTAAAATACCTTCACTGGCGACATCGAGACCAAGGCACCATGCATATTTACTATGCAAACCTTGTCGTGCAAACGTCACAGCCGCATTGGTAACATTTCCGCCAGTGGCAAAAATAACTTCATCTAAATCAAGTTTTTGACCAACTGGAAGTTGCTCGTACTTTACACCTTTATGGACAAGTTCAGTAAACGCATCGGTGCTTTTTAAAAACACGTCTTGCGTAGCCTTGCCAATAGTCACGATAGTCGGAAGTGTCATGGAACTAAACAACAGCCTTTCCAGCGCTACCAAAGCCGGCAATCTTGTCTTCTACGACTGCTTGAATTGCATCTTTAACCTTATCCATAAGTTTCACCACTGCGAATTCATCTGGGTGTTCTTTAAGTTCAGCTTCCATAGTTGTTCGGAAGGCATAGCGCATATCACTGTTAATGTTTACTTTACTAACACCGATCTTAGCAGCATCTTCAAAGAAGTGAGCTGGCGTACCGCTACCACCGTGAAGGCTAATTTGGCATGGAATTGCATCACGAATGCGTTGCAAGAGTTCAAGATCGAGCTCTTTTGGAACAGGGTATTTACCGTGAAGGTTTCCAATCGCCGCTGCGAATGTATCGATACCAGTAGCTTCAACAAATGCTTTAGCGCTTTCTGGAGTCGAGAAGGTTTTCTTAATTTCTTCATAATCAATGCCTTCACTGTGAACATTGCTGCTACCACCAAAGTAGTGTGGTTCACTTTCCACCAATGCACCAGTGAATTTAGCGTATTCAACTACTTCTTTTGTCTTAGCGATAATTTCTTCTTCAGTTGCATCGTGGTTTGCTTGTGAAATATCGATGTGAATAAATTCATAACCAGCATCAATTGCTTGCTTACAGTTTTCAACTGTTGGGCTGTGATCGAGGTTGATGTACATCTCGATGCCGTATTCTTTTTTGTAGTTATCAACAAGGTCACGGAGGTTTTCAAGGCCAAGGGCTTTCACTTCACCATCGCTGACTTCAACCAGCACTGGTGCGTTAAGCTTTTGGGCTGCGCGTGCAATACCAATAAGCGTTTCTTGGTTATCGATGTTAAATGCACCAACTGCAAAGCCTTGTTGGCGGCTCCGTTGCATTAAGTGCCGTGCCCGTAGTGTGTTGTCGCGAATCTCGCTAATTGTTAATCCCATATGTCCCCCTTTTAAAATTCTTGATGATATTTAGCTGTTTTTTCAATCCACGATTTCACTTCTGGTGCAATCTTGCCACCGCTTAGCCCAAAGTGTTCCATAAGCTCAGCTGGTGCACCTGATTCACCGAAACGGTCAAGCATACCAATGCGCTTTAATGGTGTTGGAAGCTGCTCTGAAAGTAGTTCAGCAATCGCTCCACCAAAGCCGGCCGCAGCTTGGGCTTCTTCGGCAGATACCGCCCGGCCTGTTTTACGAACGCTGGCAAGAATTGTTTCGTTATCAAGTGGCTTAATAGTCGGAACGTGTACTACCTCAGCATCAATACCTTGCTCAGCAAGGTGCTTAGCCGCCAATAATAGTTCGTAGGTCATCGTACCGGTTCCAAGTAATGTAACGTCTTTACCCTCTTTTAATACATACGCCTTACCAAGTTCAAATGGTGATTCTTCTGTACTGAAAATAGGTGTCTTTTCACGAGCTAAACGAATGTAGCTTGGTTTGCCATTTTCAGCAATCGCCTTAGTAGCCTTTTCAGCTTCAACACTATCGCCAGGGGCAACAACAACCATGTTAGGTAAAACACGCATTAAAGCGATATCTTCCAGCATTTGGTGGGTTGCACCATCAGGACCGACACTCACACCAGCGTGTGAACCAACAATCTTAACTGGTTGGTTGTTCAAGGTAGCTGTTGTACGAATCTGTTCCCAGTTTCGCCCTGGGCTAAAGGCAGCATAGCTACTAGTAAATGGAATTTTGCCAGCACGAGCAAGGCCACTGGCTACAGTAACTAAGTTTTGTTCAGCAATACCTACCTCAATGAAACGCTTTGGAAATGCGTCACGAAATAAGTGCATTTGGGTACTTTCCGTTAAGTCAGCACAGAGTGCAACGACGTTTTCATTAGCTTCGCCGGCAGCTTTTAAGCCACGTCCAAAACCAGCACGAATAGGTTCGAGTTTCACATCGTCAGAAAATAGTTGTGGGTTTAATTGGTAACTCATACACCAGCTCCTTCGTGAGTAATTTGACCGCCAAGGGTTCGTAAATCTTCCAAAGCTTCTTTAGCTTGTTCGGCATTTGGCGGCATGCCGTGCCATTTGTAGTTATACTGCATAAAGTTCACACCTTTACCTGGAATAGTGTGGGCAATAATAACTGTAGGACGGTTAGTAATTGCCCGAGCTTGGCTAGTTGCATCAATAATACTGGCAATGTTGTGACCATCAATTTCAATGACGTGCCAACCAAATGCTTCCCATTTACCCTTAAGGTCTTCAAGCGGCATAACGTCTTCAGTCGTGCCATCAATTTGAATGTTATTACGGTCAACGAAAGCGACAAGTTGTGATAGCTTGTACTTACCAGCAAACATAGCTGCTTCCCAGATGTTACCTTCGTTTAACTCACCATCACCCATTACAACGTATACAAAACGGCGTTGCGGGTTTTCGTCGATATATTGCAAGCTGTAAGCATAACCTGATGCTTGTGACAAACCAGAACCAAGAGGCCCACTGGTGTTTTCAAGGCCTGGAAGCTTTTCGCGTTCCGGGTGGCCCTGTAAACGACTACCCAATTTACGAAGCGTTACTAATTCTTCAACAGGGAAATAGCCAGCTTCGGCCATAGTTGCGTACTGCACTGGGACACAGTGGCCGTTGCTTAAGAAGAAGACATCACGGTCAGCCCATTCAGGTTCTTCGGGACGTATGTTCATGACATTGAAATAAAGTGCTGCAAAAATATCAGATAAACCAAGCGGGCCAGCACTGTGGCCACTGCCGGCAGCTGCTAACATTTGAATAATATCGCGACGAATGTCATTCGCCTTCTGTTCAATTTGAGGAATTGTTAACTTAACCACCCTATATTACTCCGTGTTTATTAATTTCTTTAACTAATGCCTGATACGTTTCAGCTGGATTATCAGCAGTAGCAATTGTGCCACCCGTATTGAGTACTTCTACCCCGCCTT
>Ga0247736_10000252_pt1 | contig 19494 bp, 15 predicted proteins | sample UWRJL193509B2_FD_180935 | JGI IMG/M metagenome (GOLD analysis project Ga0247736, IMG submission 180935) | Plant litter microbial communities from Arlington Agricultural Research Station in Wisconsin, United States - UWRJ-L193-509B-2 | ecosystem: Environmental > Terrestrial > Plant litter >...
AAATCCCGATAACGTTTTACGTGCATCTATTCTGTCAGACCCGGATGGTGCGCGTAAAAATACCGGCGACAATACACCAGCAATCATTCACTACAACATAGTGCCCGGTAATACTGTTGATGTGCATGTTGCAGCAAAAGGCGGTGGCTCAGAGGCTAAAACCAAATTCGCTATGTTGAACCCTTCCGATTCTGTGGTGGATTGGGTGTTAAAAGTTGTTCCAGAAATGGGCGCGGGTTGGTGTCCACCTGGAATGCTCGGCATTGGCATTGGTGGAACTGCAGAAAAAGCTATGCAGCTTGCCAAAGAATCTCTGTTGGAACCGGTTGATATTCAGGAGTTACAAGCACGTGGTGCCAGCAATCGCTCTGAAGAATTGCGTCTTGAGTTATACGATAAAGTAAACCGTCTCGGCATTGGTGCCCAAGGCCTTGGTGGTCTGACCACGGTGCTGGACGTAAAAGTAAAAGACTATCCAACTCACGCTGCCAATAAGCCAGTAGCCATTATTCCTAACTGCGCTGCAACTCGTCACGCGCATTTTGTGTTGGATGGTTCCGGCCCGAGTTTCCAGACGCCTCCATCCCTCTCAGACTGGCCAGAGATTAGCTGGGAAACTGGCGATGATGTACGCCGCGTAAATCTTGATACGATCAAGCCAGAAGATGTACTGGAATGGAAAACGGGTGAAACGGTTTTACTCACTGGAAAAATGCTGACTGGTCGCGATGCAGCTCATAAAAAAATGATTGATCTTCTCGCACAAGGTAAAGAACTTCCAGTAAGCATGAAGGGGCGCTTCATTTATTACGTCGGCCCAGTTGACCCTATCCGCGACGAAGTCGTAGGCCCTGCAGGCCCAACGACCGCAACTCGTATGGATAAATTCACTCGCACCATGCTCGAACAAACTGGCTTGCTAGGCATGATCGGAAAATCCGAACGCGGCCAAATTGCCATTGAAGCGATTCGCGACAACAAATCCGTGTACTTAATGGCCGTAGGTGGTGCGGCTTACCTTGTTGCCCAGGCAATTAAGTCGGCGAAGGTCCTTGGTTTCCCGGAATTGGGAATGGAAGCGATTTACGAATTCGACGTAAAAGATATGCCGGTTACTGTCGCGGTGGATTCGCGCGGAGAATCTGTCCATATCACTGGGCCTAAAATTTGGAAAGCTAAAATTGAAGAGCAGGCGCTGGAATTACGTTAGTCGCTACATTCAGCTAAAAAGTTGAAAAACCGGAGCTAAAAGCTCCGGTTTTTTTTCGTCAAAAATTTTGAAATTTGCGATTCAAATAGATATAGAGGCGACAAATTTCAACGCATTGGTTTTCCTACAATTTAGAAATTTCCTGCTAGGCTTAACAAGCGTATGAAAACTTCTTAAGCATGTATTTTTCATCCGATGCCGTAATTTCAAGCGGTATTAGTCCAAGCTTTGTTATTGCTCGCATAGGTGTCATCAAACATAGTAACTGAAATCAAAATCTGCGTTACCAAGCTGAAACATTTACATTAAATTGATTTTTAGAGGCGGCTGTTCATGAGTGATGCTATTAAAATACCAAAACGTTTTGATTACAGTGTTAGCAGTGATTTCAATACTGCTGTAGGAGTTGCACTCGCTCGTGCGAGTGAGGGCGAAGAGATTGTTCTGGATTGCGCGCAAATGGAATATCTCGATAGTGCGGGCATAGGTTTGATTGTCATGGCCCATAAAAAAGCACTGAGCGCTAAATGCCGTATAGCGATCATTAATGCCAAACCATCAGCTAAAGAAATTTTATTATTGGCAAATCTACAAAAAATAATTGATGTTCAATAGAGATCCTATGGCGGAAATTGAAACGCTTTTGTTACCCAATAAATTCGACTACTCCTATCATCGCAAGTTTGATGAGGGGTACACCCAGCTACTTCAGAATGCAGTGTGTAAAGAAATTATCCTGGATTTTTCCAGCGTGGAATATCTTGACTCGGCTGCTATTGGCATGATCGTTTTGTTACGAAAAAAATGCAGCAACCAGCAGAAAGTTGTTAAATTAAGAGGCGCTTACGGAACCGCGGCAGAGATTCTGGATATGGCGCACATGGAAAAATTATTTGAGTTTATATAAAAGTGCACGAAAAAATTAGTCAAAAAAAATATTAAAAAATGACCGCTACCAGGACTAATGCGGTAGTGAAAATACCGCGGGAATAGAGATTTTCAACCTATATGCCGAACTCCACATTCAATCTCTCCCGAATTTTAGTTGTCGATGATGATCAACTACTTAATGATCTTTTCTGCAGTTTTTTAAATTCAAAAGGTTTTGAAACTCTTTCTGCCTCAGGTATTAAAGAAGCAAAAGCTATATTACGTGGAGAAAATTCAGTAGATCTTATTTTGTTAGATTATCTATTGAATGATGGCACGGGTATGGATTTACTTCAGCCCGATGCTCGGTCTACCTATTCCAATCCAGCGCCGGTCATAATGATCAGCGCCAATGAAGAACCAAAATTCCTCGAAGAATGTTTCGCCTCTGGTGTTAATGATTACATCATTAAGCCGGTTAACTTATCGCTATTGGCTTTGAAAGTAGAATCGTTAGTAAATTCTTCCAGAATGCAGCGCTTAATTAAAGTTCAAAACAAAGCGCTGGAGAGTTTTAAAAAAGAAGCAGAGCGCGAAGAACAAATAGCTAAGCTAACTTATGAATATTTATTGCACCAAAACTCCTACGAATACAGTGGAGTCCATGTTTGGTTGCAATCATATGCGGCATTTAGTGGCGATTTAATGTTAGTTAAAAAATCTCCGAGTGGGCATTTATATTTTATATTGGCAGATGCAACAGGGCATGGCTTAGCTGCCGCTATTACTATCATGCCGGTGGTAACTATTTTTAATAGCATGGTTGCCAAAGGTTTTCATATTCAAAAAATTGCGACTGAAATAAATCGAAAGTTAGTCATAGACACACCGGCGGATAGGTTTGTAGCCGCTATTTTAATTGAAATAAATCCATTCAGGCGTGAATTAAATGTGTGGAATGGTGCCATGCCTCCGGTGCTATGGGTTAAAAATGGCGAAGTGATACATCAATTTCAATCCTCTCACATGGCGTTGGGTATTTTGGATGAAAATATGTTTGATGCCAGCATTGCAACTACCGACTTGCCAGACGACGGTTTTATTCTCGCCTACAGTGATGGTCTAATTGAACAAGAAAACATTCATAAGCAGCCTTTCTCCAAACAAAAATTATTTAATATTCTTGCGCAGCAGCCCGCTGATTTATTGGCAGAGCTTTCATTAAAATTATCGCAGCACGCGGGAACTCTGGATTATAGCGATGATATTTCTGTTGGTGTTATTCGTCCGGGAGAAGTCTTTAATAGCTTTACCGATTATCTAACACCTGCAACAAGCCGAAGTGTTGCTTTAGAAATTTCAAATTGTTTTTCATGGAGCGTGAAGCTGTGCGGACGACAGCTGGAAAATTGTGAAATCCCACCCTTGTGTAATCATTTTTTACAGCAAGTCGGTTTCGATCAGCAGCTATGCCAAAAAATATTTACTGTTGTTGCAGAAATGATTAGTAATAGTCTGGATCATGGCGTGCTGGATTTATCATCGTCTATCAAAGAGGAGCCAGATGGTTTTGTACAATATTTTTATGAGCGCGAGGAGCGCTTAAAAACACTTTCAGATAAAGATTTCATAATACTTTCGATTAAATGGGTGCCAGATGAGGCAGATGGATATTTAATTATTGAGGTAGAAGATAGTGGCAACGGCTATACACCGCAAATAAAAGTGAATAATAGTGAGTTTCGATATTCCGGTCGCGGTAATGAACTTATTAAAAAGCTTTCAGCAACCGTAGAAATTATTCCTCCAGGAAATAAAATTCGAGCTACCATTAAATAACATTTGTTATCCGTTATTTAAATGGGAATGCTCATGAGTAAACACATATTAATTGTTGATGATTCGGCGTCAGTGCGCCAAATGGTGGAAATGACGCTCAAATCAGCAAGCTATACAGTTACTGCAGCGAAGGATGGGCTTGAGGCTTTTAATATTTGTAAAAATGCTAGCTTTGATTTTGTATTAACTGATCAAAATATGCCGAATATGGATGGCATAACACTCATCAAATCTCTTCGCAGTTTAGGCAATTTCTCAAAAACACCCATCATCGTTTTAACAACCGAAGCTAGCGATACTATTAAAGCCCAGGGCCGAGCAGCGGGTGCAACCGGCTGGATGGTAAAACCATTTGATCCTGCAAAATTATTGGAAGTTGCAAAAAAAGTACTAGGGTAAATCGTACTTTTAATCGAATACAAAATTATCACTTACTACTTAATAAATTAATTTTTAGTAACGCAATGTAATGGAAGTTCATTATGTCTATCGACATGAAACAATTTCACTCCGTTTTTTTCGAAGAAAGCCAGGAACACCTCGATGAAATGGAGCATCTCTTATTGGATTTGAATACCGACAATCCAGATGCCGAGGAGCTCAATAGTATTTTTCGTGCTGCACATTCGATCAAAGGCGGAAGTGGAATTTTTGGTTTCGATGCGTTGGGTTCAGTAACTCATATTATGGAAAGTCTGCTTGATAATGTGCGCCAGAAAAAATTGGCCATTACCTCATCAATGGTGGATTTATTCTTGAGCTCAGTAGATGTATTAAAAGGAATTTTGGAAAGTTATAAATCGGCGCGCGAAATAGACTGGACGAATGTGAATAAAATTTGTGAACGCCTGGAGCAAGTCACCAAAGCCAGGGAAGTTGCAGTCACGAACACTTCAGCCACAAATGATTTAGAGGGTTTTGGTTTTTTTGATGAGCCAGAAAAGCCTGATGCTGCTTTTGGCTTTTTTAGCGACCCAATAGTATCGTCGCAGGAGGATGCCTATGGATTTTTTGATGCTGGAGACAGTAGTGCTTTAATACAAAATAACAATGAATATGAAATTAACAGCCAGCAGTCTCAGCAGTGTTCAGCGCAGAACATTCCTGCCAAAGATAACAAAATAATAAATCTACCAATTTCGTCAGCGGGTACTTCAGTGCATCCGTCAGAATCGTCGTTGACTCAAGTCGTACCAAAAATTAAAGCGGCTGACGTAACGCACGGCGAAAATAGTTCAATTCGTGTGGATGTTACTAAAGTTGACCAGCTCATTAATTTGGTGGGGGAAATTGTTATCACTCAATCCATGCTGAATTTAATTGGCCAACGTATTGAAGGCGCTTTGGGTGAAAAATTTCAAAGTGTCGCCGCTGAACTGGAACGCAATACTCGTGAAATTCAAGAAGCGGTTATGTCGATTCGCATGTTGCCAATTTCATTTGTATTCAATCGCTTTCCTCGTGTTGTGCGCGACTTATCCGCCAAGCTTGGAAAATCTATTGACCTGATCATTGAAGGTGGCGATACGGAATTAGATAAAGGGCTTACCGAAAAGCTGGTAGACCCTTTAACCCATCTGGTCCGCAATTCTATCGATCATGGTATTGAATCTGCAGAGATGCGTACGGGCCGCAATAAAAGTGCGACGGGCACTGTGATTTTAAAAGCGGCACAGCAGGGCGGTAGTATTGTAATTAGCATTACTGATGATGGTGGTGGATTAAATCGCGAAAGAATTCTTTCTAAAGCGCGCGAACAAAATATTACCACGAGTGAAAATCCCACGGATGCCGAAGTATGGCAATTAATTTTCGCGCCGGGATTCTCCACGGCTGAACAAATAACGGATGTATCCGGGCGCGGGGTAGGTTTGGACGTTGTTAAACGCAACGTGCAATCTCTCGGTGGTCGTATTGATATTGAATCAGTAGAGGGTGTAGGCGCGACCTTTACCATTCGTTTGCCCTTAACTCTCGCGATTGTGGATGGCATGTGTGTTTCAGTTGGCGATCAAACTTTTATTATTCCACTCGTCAATATTGTGGAATCCATGCAGCCGCTTGAAAAAGATATTAAATCTCTTGCAGAAAATGATCAGTTGTTATTTGTGCGTGATCAATATTGGCCAATTCTGCCACTGTATAAAGCCATGCAAGTGGAACCACAATTTACAGAAGTACATCGTGGTATTGCGGTGCTCATTGAAGCAAATAAACATCGTTTCGCATTATTTGTGGATGGCTTGGTTGGCCAGCAGCAAGTGGTAATAAAAAGTTTGGAGCAACATTACAAACGCGTACAAGGGGTGGCGGGCGCCACCATTATGGGCGATGGCAGTGTAGCGTTAATTTTGGATGTGGAGTCACTATCCATCTCTACAACGCAGCCGCAACTTCAGCAAGCTAGTTGATTCGTATTTCAATCGCCAATTAGGAATATTTTCCAGAGGTGCACTATGGCGGAAGCGGCAGTCAAACAAAAGGATCAGGAGTTTCTCACCTTTACGTTGGGTAATGAAAATTATGCGCTTGATATTCTCACGGTAAAAGAAATACGTGGTTATGAATCAGTTACAAAAATAGCCAATGCCCCGGCCTTTATTAAAGGGGTCATTAACTTGCGTGGCGACATAGTTCCGATAGTGGATTTGCGAATTAAATTTAGTGTGGGTGATGCAACATACGATGAGTTCACCATTGTCATTGTGTTGCATATTAGTAACCGCATTGTCGGAATAGTTGTAGATGGTGTTTCAGATGTGGTGAGTTTGAGTAAGGATCAATTACGGCCACCACCCGATTTCGGGGTTACTTTCGACAGCCGATATTTACTGGGATTGGCAACGATCAACGAGCAAATGATTATTCTGGTCGATATCAATGAACTCATATCAAGCGAAGAAATGGGTTTATTCAGTAGTCAGGAAACCACCTGATTTCAAATTTGTTGTTTACGCGGTTCAAATAGTTTCGCGTCGTAAATATTAGCTAGCAAAAATTGACTGGCACTAAAGAGGGTGAAGAGCATGAAGCTTTTGGCAGGATTATTTAATGCGAATACACATGTTCGCAGTGTCTCGGTTGAAGCAGCCGAATTGGCAGATTTGCGTGGGCAACTAAACGCTATCAGTAAATCGCAAGCGGTCATTGAATTTGGTTTGGATGGCGTCATTCAACATGCGAACGCTAATTTTTTAAATGTGCTGGGCTACAGTCTCGATGAAGTAAAAGGCAAGCACCATAGCATGTTCGTGGATCCTGCTTATCGCTTGAGTGCGGAGTACAGAAATTTTTGGGAGCGATTGGCGCGTGGCGAATATGATTCGGGTCAGTACAAACGCATCGGTAAAAACGGCAAAGAGATTTGGATTCAGGCTAGTTACAATCCTATTATGGATGCGGACGGTCGCCCATTTAAAGTGGTGAAGTATGCAACGGATATTACCCTCGAAAAAAATAGAAACGCTGATTATTCAGGTCAGCTTGCAGCAATTAGCAAATCGCAAGCGGTTATTGAATTTGATTTGAATGGTGTTGTGCTCAATGCAAATACCAATTTTTTAACAGTACTGGGTTATAGTTTGGATGAAATAAAAGGCAAGCATCACGGCATGTTTGTAGATTCCGCTTATCGCCAAAGTGTTGAGTATAAGATGTTTTGGGAACGCTTGGCGCGTGGCGAATACGATTCGGGCCAATACAAACGTGTTGGAAAAAATGGTAAGGAAGTATGGATTCAAGCTAGTTACAACCCCATCATGGATGCCGAAAACAAACCTTTTAAAGTAGTGAAATATGCAACTGACGTGACTGCACAAGTTAATGATGCAAATGCGTTACAACAGGCCGTAGACCAGGTTCAATCTGTTGTTAAAGCCGCGGTTGCAGATGATTTGAGCCAGCGCATTCCGCTTGAAGGAAAAGCGGGCATGATTGAAATTTTGTGTTCAGGAATAAACTCACTGCTGGATAACATGGAAGAAATAGTGGCGCAAATTAAATTAGCCGCCGATGAAATTTTTACCGGCTCCAGCGAAATTTCAACCGGTAATAGTGATTTATCTGCACGTACTGAACAACAGGCAGCGAATTTGGAAGAAACTGCGTCGAGCATGGAAGAAATGACATCAACAGTGAAATTAAATGCTGACAATGCCAAGCAAGCCAATGTGCTGGCTGAGCAAGCCTCTACAGTTGCAACTGACGGCGGTGCCTTGATTCAGGAAGTTGTGGCGACCATGAGCGCGATTAATGAATCTTCACAAAAAATAGCTGACATTATTGGGGTAATTGATGGCATCGCTTTTCAAACCAACATTCTTGCATTAAATGCTGCTGTCGAAGCTGCACGCGCTGGTGATCAAGGACGCGGCTTTGCCGTAGTTGCATCTGAAGTTCGCACGCTGGCGCAGCGCTCCGCGAATGCAGCGAAAGATATCAAAGGTTTAATTTCCGATTCGGTTAAAAAAATTGAAAGTGGAAATGCGTTAGTTAATAAATCCGGCAATACTATGAAAGAAATTGTGACGGCCATTAAGCGCGTTAACGATATTATGGCGGAAATTGCTGCGGCATCGAATGAGCAATCGGTGGGCATTGAGCAGATCTCCACTGCAATTTCACAGATGGATGAAATGACGCAACAAAATGCAGCGCTGGTAGAAGAGGCCGCTGCCGCCGCTGAAAGTTTACAATCACAAGCAGACCAATTGACACAGCGTGTGGCCATGTTCCAATTGTCAGACTCTGTAGATACTGTTCAATCATCAAAGTCACTTGCGCATTCATCTGTACACAATTTAAGTGCTCAACGTAAACCTGTAGCAAAACTTCCTGCAAAACTAGCCGTTGCGCCCAAGAAAAAATTATCGCCGCCTAAACAATTAGATGATGAGTGGGAGTCTTTTTAACGTCAGCATGTTCAACAACACATAAAGCTTGTGAGTAGGAAAATTACATGGCGAGTGCTGGTGATAAACGAGAGTTTTTTTATAGCGATGCGGATTTTGAAAAAATCCGCACTGTGATTTATAAAGCTGCCGGAATTAATTTGGCCGAAAGCAAAAAGCAACTTGTTTATAGTCGCCTGGCAAGACGATTGCGCGCGTTAAAATTGCCAGACTTTGCTAGTTATTTAATTTATTTGAATCAAAATAATCAAGAACAAGAAGAGTTTGTTAACGCACTCACTACAAATTTAACCGCCTTCTTCCGTGAAGCTCATCATTTTACTATTTTGGCTAACCATATAAAAAAAAACGAACACCTTCGCAGACCACTGCGCATTTGGTGTAGTGCTTCGAGCACAGGTGAAGAACCTTATTCGATTGCCATGACACTTGCAGAAGTTTACGGTAATTACGATCCGCCGGTGGAAATTATCGCGTCAGATATAGATAGCAACGTATTGCGCGAGGCGAGCGCAGGAATCTATTCCATGTCGCGTTTAGATTCAGTCAGCCAAACCCAAAAGCAACAATTCTTCCAGCGTGGTAAAGGCTCCAATGCGGGAAAAGCGCGCATAGTGCCTGCGTTGCGTAAATTGATAGATTTTCGTCAAATTAATTTATTGGATTCTGATTGGGGAATTCAGCCAGGGCTTGATGTTATTTTTTGCAGAAATGTAATGATTTATTTTGACAAGCCAACGCAGCTGGCATTGCTGGAAAAAATGGTCAGCCTACTCAAACCTCAAGGCATATATATCGCCGGGCATTCCGAAAGTTTTTCACAAGCAACACATTTGGTGACGCTGGTGGGCAAAACTACTTACACACCGGTAAGACAACAGAGTGCTGGCAATGAAATTTGAAAATAACGAGCACTTTGCTCCCAATACTTACTACGATCGTTATTTCGAGAAAGATGCAGTAAAAATATTGCCCGGTGAATATTACGTTACCACGGGCGATAAATTAATTGTTACTGTATTGGGTTCCTGTGTAGCAGTTTGTTTGCGCGATAAAACGAATCACTACGGTGGCATGAATCATTTTTTATTGCCTAATGATGGTTCAAATGAGTCGGGCCTGTTAACCGAATCGGCGCGTTATGGCATTTACGCGATGGAAATTCTTATCAATCATTTATTAAAGTTAGGCGCAAACAAAAATAGGTTGGAAGCCAAAGTGTTTGGTGGAGGTAATGTGTTACGTGGGCTAACCTCAAATAATGTAGGCCAGCGCAATGCGGAATTTGTATTGGACTACCTTCACAATGAATCTATTCCTATTTGTGCAGAAGATTTATTAGACGAGTATCCACGCAAAGTTTATTTTTTTCCCGATAGCGGAAAGGTAATGGTTAAAAAACTCAAATCCGTCCACAACACGACTATTTATGATCGTGAAAGCGAATACCGCATGCGCGTAAAATACACGCCAAAAAGCGGCGATGTGGATTTATTTACTTAATGTGTGTAACGCGAGTGAAAATTAATTGACGATAAAAGTTCTTATAGTGGATGACTCGGCATTGGTGCGTAATTTATTGTCTGAAATTATTCGCCGTGCGCCCGGTTTTAGTGTGGTTGGTGCTGCACCTGATGCTTTTGTCGCACGTGATATGGTTAACAAATTTGTTCCTGATGTGATTACATTGGATATTGAAATGCCGCGTATGGATGGGCTCGCTTTTTTACAGAAGTTGATGACCGCTCGACCTACCCCCGTAGTAATGATATCTACATTGACCGACGCAGGAGCTGATGCAACCTTGCAAGCTTTGGAGCTTGGCGCAGTAGATTTTATTCCAAAGCCAAAGTTAGGAATCGCAGAAGGTTTACGTGAATACACTGATCTTATTCTTGAAAAACTGGAAGCGGCTGCGCGCGTGCGCGTAAAACCTTTGGTGAAAAATATTACTCGCGAAACTGTGAATGCCGACCAAAAAATTATTGTTAATCGCGTATCAGGCACTGAAAAAATAATTGCGATTGGTGCGTCTACGGGTGGCACTGAAGCTATTAAAGATGTGTTACTGCAACTACCTGCTGCTGTGCCCGGCATCGTAATGACCCAGCATATGCCCGCCGGTTTTACCAAAAGTTTTGCGGAGCGTCTAAATAAATTAACGCGCTTGCGAGTTAGTGAAGCGAAAGGTGGTGAACGGATTTTGCCAGGTCATGCTTATCTTGCGCCGGGTGGTTTTCATCTGCAGGTAAATCGTTCGGGAGCAGATTATGTGATTCGACTCTCCGAAGCTGAACCTATGCACGGCCATCGCCCCGCAGTAGATGTCATGATGCAGTCCGTTGCAATTGCTGGCGGAAAAAATGTTCTCGGCGTTTTACTCACGGGTATGGGAAAAGATGGCGCTAAAGGAATGTTGGATATTCACAATCACGGTGGCTACACGTTTGCGCAGGATGAACAAAGTTGCGTGGTGTACGGTATGCCGAAAGAGGCGGTTAGTGCAGGTGGTGTGGATAAAATTGTGGAGCTTTCTAAAATGGGTGACGCAATTTTAGAAAAATTAAAATATCTTGGTAGCGGCAATCGCTTGTGATTTTATGTTGGGATGTAACTTCTGCGTTTAACTTTCTTCATGTGAGAGGCTGGAGCACACAAGATTCCTGCCACGCTTCTTCGCTTTATATAGCTGCTTGTCGGCAATTTTAATTTGTTCCATAAATGTATTCAGGTCTCTATTAACCGCAATTCCTGCGCTAAAGGTTACGTTAAAAGACACTCCTTGATCTTTAAAATCAATCAACGAAAATGATTTTCGTAAACTATTGATGAGATTGTCCGCGTCTGAAATATTGATGTCCGGCATAATCAGTAAAAATTCTTCGCCGCCGAAACGGCCGATATAATCAGTGACCCGCAAACGTTGTTGTAGCAATTGCGCTAATGCTTTAATCACTCGGTCGCCATTTAAATGGCCGTAGGTATCGTTAACGTGTTTGAATTTATCTATGTCGATCATCGCAATAGTGAATAGAGTATGTTTGCGTTGTGCTTGCAAAAATACTCGCTCGGCAGCTAATTGAATCTGTGCGTGATTGAGCAGGCCGGTCAAACTGTCCTGATACATCATTGCGGTAAGAATTTTGGCGCGATCAACGCGGCTTTTAACATGACGAACCAGTTCTTCCGGTGCCATTCCTTTCGATAATAAATCGTCTGAGCCTATTTCCAATAAGTCAGTTTTTTTATCGGGGTGAGCATTTCCAGATAAAAATAAAATGGGAATGTTTTGGTATTTTTCCTGCTGACGAATGACTGCAGCGAGTTCATCACCGTTGACTACGGGCATGTTTAAATCCAGCAGCAATAAATCGGGTATATACGCTTGCATGGCAGCGAGAACTTCACAGGGATCAGTTTCTATAGTGACTTTCATTCCTGCTTGTTCGAGAATGGCTGCATAAAATTCCGCAACAGATACCTGGTCATCGACAATTAAAATATGGGTGGGTTTATTAATATTTAAATTCAAATGATTGCGAATTAAACCAACTAATGAGGGTATATCCGCAGGTTTAGTTACATAAGAGTGGATTCCTGCGCGAACGGAGTGCAAGCGACTGATAAAATTGTCTTTGCCTGAAAATATAAAAACTTTAATGCCTATTTCTACAAAATTATGGGCTAACTCAAAGATATTCTCCAGATCAACATCTGGCATCATTAAATCAATAATAATCAGGCTGGGTTTTTTGTGTTGTATTGCACCTAGCAACACATCCATAGTGCGGAAATGTTTAGATTTAAATCCGTAACTCATTAAATTTTGCACCAGCAATTCAGGTGCAATAACGTCATTGTCCAGGTAATAAATTAAGATATCGTGCGCTACAGTTCCTGATTCCAGTGGTTGAGCTAAATGCTTTTTCAGATCACTATAATCAGATTCCTGCGTCAAGCTATTGGGTGATGGTGCATTGATAAATGCAAATAATTCGGCAATTATTTTATCCGCTGCTTCGATCAGTTTGGAATCAACTTTATAATCGTCGGCGTGTTGCTCAAGTAATGGTTTAAATAATTCTTCAAGTACGCGCGCTGTTTTACTAATATCGCCAAAACCAAATGTTCCACTCGTACCTATAAGGCTGTGAACATTTCTGTGAATTTTAACCATGTGCTCAGGCTGCCAGTTAACGAGTAGCGCTCGCCACTCGCTGGCAATAGCGCCAATCTTTTCTGGCAACTGAGTCTTGTAGTCACCTTTCAATTTATCAAGGTGCAATTCAAAATTACTTTTCTGTAACGACATAATGATTTGCTGACAAGATAATTAAATTTTTGCAATCGGAAGTTCGAAGTAAAAGCAGCTGCCTTCCCCAGGATTGCTAGTGAAGCCAATCTGGCCGCCCATTTTTTCGATTAACTCTTTGCTGATAGCAAGACCTATACCACTACCATCTTTTCTACGCGTGCTTGAACTATCGGCTTGAGTAAACGGGCTGAAAATATTGGGTTTAAATTCTGGTGCTATACCAATACCGTGATCTGAAACCGAAATTTTAATATATTTACTGTTACTAGATATAGAAATATCAACCAATGAATGCGGGTTTGAAAATTTAGCCGCATTCGAAAACATATGTGAAAGCACTTGTTGCGTTCGCGTTTCATCGGCATGAATGTAACAATTGTTACTTGCACTGCCTATCTGAAATTTCACCTGGTGTTTATTCGCAATATATTGATTCGCGGCTATGGTGTTTTGCACTAAAGCGATTGCGTCAAACTTTTTGTATTCAAATTCAATTTTATTGGAAAGCAGACGGTCCATATCCAATAAATCATTAATAAGATTTTGCAAGCGAAGGCTATTTTGTTTGGCAATTTGTATTAAGTTGCCAATTTTTTCTGGCAGAACACCTAGGCTACCACTTTCTATAATGGCAAGCGATGCTGAGATAGATGTAAGTGGTGTACGCAACTCATGGCTTACCGTTGCAATAAATTCATTCTTTAATTTGTCGGTATGTTTGCGATCACTAATATCGCGAATCACGCCGACATGCGTTGTAGTACCTTGATCATGAATCATAGACAGCGAGAGTTCCATTTCAAACTCTTTACCGTTTTTACGCAGCCCAATTACTTCACGATCTAATGCAGTTATATTTGGATGCTCGCCAATGTTTTTATTTTTTGGTTGGCTTTTAGGCGACAATAATCTGAGTAAGCGATTACCGATAATTTGTTCCGCGCTGTACCCGAAAATCGCTTCAGCTGCATGGTTGAAGCTAATAATTGTTCCGTGTTCATCCAGGGTAATTATTCCATCAAAAGCGCCATCTAATATTGCCTGGGTATGAGCTGCCTGGCGTTTAATATTTTCTTTATCGATTAGATGCTGGCGCTTGTGGCCATTCGCGATACTGAATTGGACGATGAGATTCGTAATAGGTTGCAGTTGCTCAGGTTGGTCATCGCTGTACCCGTTTTCTTTGTTCGCTAAACCGAGCATAGCAATTTGTTGCGTATTATTAAAAATAGGAATGCCAATAAACGACGTAATAACTGCGTGGCCCGGCGGCACACCAGCTGCACGCATGTCAGTTGCGGGATGATTGCTAATGATTGGTTTGCCAGTAGTAACAGCTACGCCAAATAATGTATCGAGATTAGTGAACTTCATCCCATGGGTTTTGTAATCTGCGTAAGCCGCTCTACTGCGCTTGTCCCACGCAATATTTGTCATTGCTACCATGTTTAAATAGGGTTTATTTTCTTCGGTGTATAACACGTCTGCAATAAAACCAAATTTGCTACCGGTAAATTCCAATGTGCTTTCGAGCAAGTGTTCAAGCGTTTTATTGTCACCATCTTCCGCAATAAACAGCGCTTGGGCTTGACTGATTATTTTGCTCATTTGCTGTTGCTGTAATCGTTCGTTACCCCAGTCAATGAGCCGTGCGTTTTTTTCGAAATTGGTTTGCATTTGCGCACGCGCACGCGCAGAAACAGATAATACAAAAATAATAAACATGAAGGACATAGTGCTCATCGACAGGGCGATTTGACCGTCCTCTGCATACAAGCGAACACTTAAGGGAATTATTGCAAGGGTTACAAAACCCACTACCGATATTTTATCGATTCCCAAGGTTGTGAGTGAGCCGCTGGACACGCCCGCAAGCGTAAACGCAAGCAGCGCCTGGTAGGCGGGATTGTAACTTGCAAACATAAAATAACATGAGCTGCCCCACATGAGTCCGGCAAACACTGCGCCTACTCGAAAACTGGTTAACCAATATTGTGCGCTCACATTTGTGCGGGTATTACGCCACAAAAACCAATTCGCGATGCGTAGAATCATGGTGCACATCATTAACATGTTCCACAGAATCAGATCGCCCCGACCAATAATGTTCCAATGCGAGTAGCTCAATAACAACTCGAGCATGAGCGTCACAAATATTGAAAGTGGCATACCGCGGTACAGCACCCGCACCCGTTCTTCAGTCAGAGTCATCTGCTGTACAGGAGCTGAGGTATGTTGATTTTGTGCGCCCATTTTTACTCTATTTTGTCTGGTTTTTATTCATTGCAATTCAACGACATTAATTTGCTTTCGAATTGGTGGTTAGCAAGCTCTTTCTCGATGTTGTTTAAGCTTATTGTCTGAACTAGCTGCGGGTGATTGAATCCTCACTAATTTGTTTCAGGTCGACTTGGTGTCGATTATCAATTAAACCAGATTACTAAAGAGGCGCAATGATGAGTCATTGTTGGTTGAAAATGTGTAAAAGGTCACAACGCGAACCTTTGGTAAACAGACTTTTTTTGTTGCATCCGAGGAGTATAGACCAGGATTAACAGGGTGTTGCGCGCTTGGCCTCCTTGCCAATTGCGAATTAAAAAATTGTTTTTATCAGTAAAGGCGATACTGCTGCGGAATTTCTTCGATGGACGCTATGGGCTCGCGTAACTTGTGCAAAATGCCATCGTGAATGTCATAGGCCCAGCCGTGAATGCTCAATTCTTGTCCGCGCGCCCACGCATTTTGAACAATATTGCAACGGGATACGTTGTCCACTTGTTGCAATACATTCAGCTCACACAGGCGACGCAGACGTGCAGTTTCATCGGCAATCGCGTCGAGCTCCGGTTGGTTGGCATAGTAAACATCGCGTATATTGCGCAACCAATAATCAATGAGACCTAATTTGTTGTTTTCCATGGCTGCTTTTACGCCACCGCAACCGTAATGTCCGGTAACCATTACGTGTTTTACTTTCAAGAACTCTACCGCGTAATTGAGTACGGTAAGGCAGTTAAGATCAGTGTGAATAACAATGTTGGCCACGTTACGGTGTACAAACAATTCGCCGGGCGCTAGGTCAACAATCTGGTTTGCGGGAACACGACTGTCGGAGCAGCCGATCCACAAATATTCCGGCGCCTGTTGTTTGGCGAGTGTAGAAAAATATTCAGGATCTTTTCGTTTTATTTCTTCTGCCCATCTAAGATTATTTGAGAAAAGGCTTTCAAGATCGCTCATAGGTTTGTTTCCCGTCGTTCATCCACAAAAAGTAGTCATAAAAAAGTCGTGGCAGTATAAGGGATGAGTTATAAAGTCACTAGCAACTAACTGGCCAGGTACCACTTTAAGGACACCGCATGACAAATACGCTCTATTGGCACGACTATGAAACCTGGGGTGAAGTACCGTCCCAAGATAAGCCGTCACAATTTGCGGGTGTGCGCACGGATGAAAATCTCAATGTTGTTGGCGAACCATTGATGATCTATTGCAAGCCGTCGCCGGATTCGCTGCCCAAACCGGATGCCTGTTTAATTACTGGTTTAACTCCCCAAATAGCGCTTGCAAAAGGTTTGCCGGAATATCAATTTGCCGCCAGGATTCATGCCGAACTGAGTTCGCCTGGTACCTGCGGCGTGGGTTACAACTCGATTCGCTTTGACGATGAAGTGACTCGCTATATGTTGTACCGCAACTTTTATGATCCTTATGAGCGCGAATGGCGCAACGGAAATTCGCGCTGGGACATTATTGATGTTGTGCGTATGACCCGCGCCTTGAGGCCAGATGGGATTGAATGGCCAAATTATGACGATGGCCGTCCTTGTTTTAAGTTGGAGATGTTAACGTCAGCCAACGGTCTAAAACATGAAGCCGCACATGATGCTTTGTCAGATGTGTACGCGACTATCGCTATGGCCAAGCTTATTAAAACCCGTCACCCCAAATTGTTTGATTACGCCTACAAACTAAGGGACAAGCGCTTTGTAAATAGTTTGATTGATATAGCGGGGCGCAAGCCTGTGTTGCATATATCCTCCCGCTTTGCGAGCGAGAACGGGAACGCGACTTTGATGCTTCCACTGGCAATACATCCCACTAACAAAAACGCTGTAATTGCTTTCAATCTTGCTTCAAACCCGAGTGATTTACTGAGTTTATCTGCCGATGAATTGCGCGAGCGGCTGTTTACTCGAACTGAAGATTTACCGAAGGGTGTGGAGCGAGTGGCGCTAAAAGAAATTCATCTCAATAAATCGCCGATAGTATTGCCGCCGACAATGTTGGATGAGCAAACCGCAGATCGCTTGCAGATTGATCGATCACTCATGGAGCAAAACTGGCAGCAGCTATGTAGTTTGTCCATTCGCGAGCAAGAAACCTTGCAAGCAAAATTGTATGAGCTTTATAGCGAGATTGGATTCATCGAAAAAACTGATCCTGAACAGATGCTCTACAACGGTTTTTTTGACGATTACGACAAAAAGCTGATGGCGCAAGTTCGTCGCGCCAACCCCAAAGAGCTTGCTACAAAACAGTTTGATTTTCACGATTCGCGCTTGGACGAGCTACTGTTTCGCTACCGTGCACGCAATTTTGTTGATTCACTAAGCACTTCTGAAGCACAGAATTGGAAAGAGTTCTGCTACCGCAGACGTACGGATGCAAGTGCAGGCGCTAGTACGCTAATTACCGATTTACATCATCGCGTCGCCGAACTACTTGTACTCGAAACACTGACCGATTCGCACAAAAGTGTTCTTGATGATTTACTGGTTTACGCCGATAGTTTGTAGCCCGTTTATTCCTTGCCCAGAAACCTATCCCAAACGACAAGATGCGGGACTCGCACTTTTTCAAACAATAAATCTATTTAACCCTTGTCAGGGTGTGGGAATTTCACGTTCCAGCGAGTACAATTCCGCGCCCAACTTCCGCAGCAAAATATGCGAGTGCGGCGGGCACTGACTCAGATCCCTATCAGCCGGAGCTTCCTCATGTCTTCCATCAAAAAAGTAGTCCTCGCCTATTCAGGTGGCCTGGATACTTCAGTTATCGTCAAATGGTTACAAGAAAACTATAACTGTGAAGTTATTACTTTCACGGCAGACATAGGCCAGGGCGAAGAAGTTGAGCCAGCACGCGCCAAGGCTCAAGCCTTGGGTGTAAAACAAATTTTTATTGATGATTTACGCGAAGAATTTGTTCGCGATTTCGTATTCCCCATGTTCCGTGCGAACACCATTTATGAAGGCGAGTACCTCCTTGGTACTTCTATCGCTCGTCCTTTGATCGCCAAGCGTCTAATAGAAATCGCCAATGAAGTAGGCGCAGACGCTATTTCCCACGGTGCTACCGGTAAAGGTAACGATCAGGTTCGTTTTGAATTGGGTGCTTATGCGCTTAAGCCCGGCATCAAGGTTATCGCGCCTTGGCGTGAATGGGATTTAACGTCTCGTGAGACGCTAATGACCTACTGCGAAAAGAACAATATTCCAGTGGATTTCAACAAGAAGAAAAAGTCTCCGTACTCTATGGATGCGAACTTGCTGCACATTTCTTATGAAGGCGGCGTATTGGAAAACCCATGGACTGAAGCTGAAGATGATATGTGGCGTTGGAGTGTATCTCCAGAGCAAGCTCCTGATAAAGCGACATACCTTGATCTCACCTACGAGAAAGGCGATGTAGTTGCTATTGATGGCAAAAAAATGTCGCCTGCAACTATTCTCACTTACTTGAACAAAGTTGGCGGTGAAAACGGTGTCGGTCGTTTGGATATCGTTGAAAACCGTTATGTGGGAATGAAGTCTCGTGGATGTTATGAAACTCCCGGCGGCACCATCATGTTGCGCGCACACCGTGCTATTGAGTCAATCACCTTAGATCGCGAAGTCGCTCACTTGAAAGACAGCTTGATGCCTAAATACGCCGAGATGATTTACAACGGTTACTGGTGGAGTCCTGAGCGTCAAATGATGCAAACCATGATCGATGAGTCGCAACATTTCGTAAATGGTGATGTGCGGGTAAAACTTTATAAAGGTGCGGTGCATGTTGTTGGCCGCCGTTCAGCTGATAGCTTGTTCGATGAGAAAATCGCAACGTTTGAGGATGATGCCGGTGCCTATAACCAAAAAGACGCAGAAGGTTTTATCAAACTAAATGCATTGCGTATGCGCATTGCCGCCAAAAAGGGCCGTGCGCCTAAACTTTAGGCAAAACGGAAATTCTGCCCTACACTGGTTTGATCAAAAATAAACCTATAGGGCAGCGTAATTTTTTGAAGTGACCAAAGTCGTAGCGGATAGGCCATCACGAAAAATTACAGTTAATCATTTTTAGTT
>Ga0247736_10000253_pt1 | contig 19489 bp, 13 predicted proteins | sample UWRJL193509B2_FD_180935 | JGI IMG/M metagenome (GOLD analysis project Ga0247736, IMG submission 180935) | Plant litter microbial communities from Arlington Agricultural Research Station in Wisconsin, United States - UWRJ-L193-509B-2 | ecosystem: Environmental > Terrestrial > Plant litter >...
ATAGCCAAATATGGCAACACAGGAAAAAACGATTATTGGGATAACAATTATTTTTTTGCAGGCATGGCTTCCATGACTTTATATCGGGCAAAAAAAGAAGGCGCAGACTTTGTTTATACCGAACCAGTATTAACTGGATACAGGATTAGAGCGCTGAAAATTGATGCTCAAGGGATTTTTTACATTAGAACAGATGAAAATAAATTTCTTATTTCTGAGTAGGATTATTGAATTACAGCGACTAATTAATTGATAGATTTATAAATATATAGCGTTGTAAATCTATCAATTAGATGCATGAAATAAGGTAAAAGAAACTAAGAAACAAAGCCCCAACAACTGCTTTTAGCAATTATATAAGCGCAATGCTTATATTTACTTAATTGGCTGAATTGAACCATTGGTGGTTGTAGTAAACCACCATGTCATTTAATTCAACAGCGCATAAAAAATATTGACTAATTAAATCAATTACTTAGTCAATTTGTAAATGTCGGTATGAAATTTGCATTTAAAAATCTATTCGTTATGTAGAGAAATGCAAATGACCAAAAAACCAATCAATCCTATTGAGAAGCTCTCATAATGTTTTGGTATGGCATCGATTTGCGTTGGGCTTATGCAGATTTGTTACCCAGCATTTATCGGCAAACGTATTGCAAACATTCCGCTTACGATATTTTGCACGATGCATTAATCCGTTTTGCGCTGACTAAAAACCCGAATCGCCAACAGCAGCCACATGCTTATTTGCGCACGATTACGCAAAACTTGATGTTAGAAAAATATCGTCAAGAATCCTACTCAAAAAACTATCAAAATTCGCTAAATGATGAAGAGTTAACTGCGCCATCACCAGAACATCTAGCCGATTTAAGGCAGCGATTGATGTTGTTGAATCAAATCATTGAAGACTTACCAGCGCGTTGTCGCGAAGTGTTTATTTTATTTCGCCTGGACGGAATCAAGCAAAATCAGATAGCCGAACAACTGAATATTTCATTAAACATGGTAGAGCGTCATTTGATTCGCGCGCTGTTGGATATCCGTGCTGCAAGAAAACAATTGCTAGATAGTTAAACAATATGCAAAAAACCAGCTTTAGCTCAAATTCAAGCCTGAACACTAATTTAAATAAAACCGCTGCACGCTGGTTTATACGCATGCAAGATGCGGAAATTGACTCACCTGAGCGCACGCAGTTTGAACACTGGTTGATGCAAAGTGAAATGCATCAAGCGGAATATGCCAGTATTGCAGACGCATGGAATGGCATAGATTCAGTTGATGAGCTTAAAAAATTAGCGGCAGCAAAACAAGCAAACCAGTTTCTTAACCAACACAAGCGCAGTAAAAAAATCAAAAACGCTATGGCAGCGCTGAGCGTTTGTTTCATTTTTATATTCGCTGGATTATTTGGCTTTGAGAAATATCAACAATGGCTTGCAAAACCGACCATGCAAATGGCGAGTGAAAGTAGCGCCACTCAAATACTCACGCAAAAGCTAGAAGACGGCAGTGAAATAACACTGAATGCCAGCACTAAAATACAAGTGACTTACTATCGCCATCAACGCCATATTGCTTTATTGCAGGGCGAGGCTATTTTTAATGTCACCAAAGATACTAATCGCCCATTTATCGTAGAAACCAATACCGCGAAAATCAAAGTGTTAGGTACGCGTTTTGCGGTGAATAAACTCAGTCAATTAGTGCGCGTCAGTGTCGATCACGGCAGCGTACAAGTGGAATCTAAAGCGCCAGTTAGCAGCATTATTCTGCGTAACGGACAAGTCGCAGAGGTTGCCCAAGATGCTGCGACTGGCTTGCAGACAGTTAAGCTTAAAAAGAATGTTGCTGCGGATTACTTTAAATTTGCCACTGGCACCGTGGTGTTTAACCAAGCCGATATAGTGGAAATTGCCGATGTGCTTTCAAGATACGGTCAACGAAAAGTAACCGCGCAAGGTGATTCAACAGAGAAAATAAGCGCGGTATTGAACACCAAAGATATTGATACCTTTATTAACACGCTACCCAAAATTGCCAACGTCACAGTGAAGCAAACGCAAAACGGTACGCTTATTCAATCTGCTCAATAAAATTATTTCTTTAATTTTTTATTTTTAAACTTTATTTAATCCGGCACATCAGGGTTTTTCATTCTCATGCATTAGAGCAGTAACAAGCAATAATTAATGAGGATAAATCCGTGAACCCTAAAAGCCGTACCTTACTTTGCCCTTTATTTCGCCGTACTTTAATTTACCGTGCTTTAACTGCTAGCGCCGTAATCACTGCGCTTAATACCGGTGGCGTATTCATGCCATACAGCCTGGCGGCAGAACTCAACACCAATATACCGCAGCAAGAAGACGCGATACTTAACACTAAAATCACGCTAAATTTGCCCGCACAACCACTTGGCTCAGCCTTAAAAACACTTGGCACGACAATTGGATTGAATATCACCTTTAACGATGCTTTAGTTTCTGGCAAAAATGCCCCTGCGCTAAACGGAACCATGACGCGCAAAGAAGCACTGCAAAAGTTATTAAACAACTCTGGGCTAGAAGCCAAACTGAATGAGACTACAGTTTATATTCAGCGCACAGAGAAAAAAGCTGAAGATACAATTAATCTTAAACAAGTAGATGTCCGTGCCAAACGCTTCTACGAAATCGGCCCGATGCCAGGATTGGCTCTGACCAAAGAAGAAATCCCTGGCAATGTGCAAAGCATTACCGCTAAAGAGATTAAGGAATCCCACGCTTTAAGCCTAACGGATTTAATGAATTCCAAACTGCAATCGGTAAACGTGAACGATTACCAAAGCAACCCGTTTCAAATGGATGTGCAATATCGTGGCTTTACAGCCAGTCCGCAACTCGGTACTGCACAGGGTATCTCTGTATTCCTAGATGGCATTCGTGTCAATGAGCCGTTTGGTGATGTGGTCAACTGGGACATGATTCCCATGAATGCGTTGAGTGGCCTTGATGTGTTCCCCGGCTCTAATCCTATTTTTGGTTTAGGCACACTTGGCGGCGCGCTGGCCATGCGCACAAAAAGCGGTTTTAACGACCCAGGTTTTGATATGGAAGTGCTGGGTGGCTCATTTGGCCGTAAACAGCTACAAGTTTCCGCAGGCGGCAATAATGGTGTCATCGCTGGATTTGCCTCGGGTAATTTTTTTATGGAAGACGGCTGGCGTGATGATTCACCTAGTAGAGTCAACCAAGTATTCGGCAAGGCAGAATGGCAGAACGACCGGGCAAGGCTGGGTTTAAGCATGCTCTATGCGGGTAACAAACTCACCGGCAATGGTTTACTTCCTGAGCAGATGGTTGACCAGAACCCCAAGCAAGTCTATACCTCTCCAGATGAAAGCAAAAATGACTTATTGCAATTCCAGCTCTCTGGTATTTGGGATGTAACCGATACCTTTAATATCACTGGGCAAATTTATAACCGCAAGAGTATGCGTAAGAGCCACACATCAGATGTGAACGAGAATTTTGGGGGAAGCGAAGGCGAACCCGCTCCGGCGACCACCAGAGACCGCTCACGGCAATTACTACCAGGCTTGCCAGATATTAACCGAGATGGCCTACCGGATTATAACGATTATGCCTACAACGTGGCGGCGGATGCGGCTGGTAATCCGCTGACGACTAGTGGGGCAATCTGTGATGTTTTCGTAGACCCAACTTGTGTGGATGATTTAGCGATTGGTACTCAATTTGCGCCCGTTGATGGTAGTGGTAACTTGCAACCAATCGTTACCAATCAAGCAATCGTTACTGCAGCTGATGGTTCTGGAAGACCTGTATTGAACTGGACAGTTGACCCGCGTAGAAACCTGGATGATTTTAATAGTCCATCTAACATTCCCGATGCGTTTAATGCGCCAGTGGCTTCACCAGAATATGCTAGATTAGTAAAGTTTACTTGGGATAACCGAGCAGCGGCAGTTATTACAGCGAATACATATCTAATAGACCGGGGCTATGAACCATTCTCTTCCACGCCTCATCCCGGGACTGGCAATCAAAGCTACTTCTACGATTTAGTTGGACCTGGTTTAGGAGGTAGTCTTTTTGGCGGATATACCGACAATAATGGTTTTTTTCATGATTACTGGGAGTTAGTCAGCCTAGTCAACCCAGGCAATTTTCCTACCTTGTGTGCATCTGGTGGTACTGGAAATACTTTTGGTGTTCCATGTATTGTCGATGCCAATGGCAACCCTATCTATCGCGATGGGAAATATACCGGATATGGGGAAGCAGCTAACTTTTCACAAACTGGCTATATACAAGGTACGCCAACTGCTATTTTCAACGATACCGAGATAGATCAGGATGGCAAAGGCGTGGCTTTGCAGCTTAACTGGAACCTGGATAAGCATAAATTCATGGTTGGTGCTTCTTACGATACATCGGACAGCACCTATGTGAGTAAGCAATATCTAGGTTTTTTAGATGCAAACAGACATGGCTATACATCACCAGACCAATTAGGCTGGGAGTATTTTGCCAACAGCAAAGAGAATGGGTTTGGTTTCAACGATTTTAAAGGCGATAACTCCACCAAAAGCCTGTACATCAGCGAGACCTGGACACCGATTAAAACGCTCAATATCACGGCAGCAGCCCGTTACAACCACACCAGGGTCAATAATCAACTGGCAGTGAGCCGCCTAGGAAAATTTGGCGATGTCAACCGCATCCTGAATTTGCTTAACGCATTGACATTGTGCACAGACAATAATAATGATCTTGTGGTCGATGCCAGTGAATGTCCTACTGGACTGGATGGTTATATTGTGCCGTTTGACCCTGGTTTTGGTTACATAGATGCATTTGGCAATAGCCAAATTGGTATAGATCCTGGTGAAAAAGAAAAATTTAAATACCGTTCTTTTAACCCATCATTCGGCGTTACCTGGCAAGCAAGGGAAGATTTAAACCTGTATGGTAACTTGAGCCGTGGTGCCAGAACACCCACCACCATTGAGCTGGGTTGTGCCTTTGATGATAGCCCGGTGTTTGATAAGTTTGATCCTGATACAGGTGTACCCATCTTTGCTCCACGCACCTTTCGCGAACGCCGCAACTGCAATTTACCTGGTGCTATGTCGGGCGACCCATACCTTAAACAAGTACGTTCCAAGAGCTTGGAGTTTGGTGCGCGCGGCAACCTGACAGAATATTTGGAATGGAACGCCAGTGTCTATCGCACTGATTTAACCGACGATATTTATTTTGTCTCGGTCAATGCCACACAAAGTTATTTCCAAAACATTGGGAATTCACGTCGCCAAGGCTTGGAAATGGGTTTAAAAGGCAAGGCAGGCAAAACCAGCTTTGGTGTTAACTATGGGTTGACCGATGCTACTTTCCAGTCAGCTTTCACATTAGCCAGCCCCTATAACAGTAGCGCGGGCAATGTGTACGATTTGAACTACAATCAAGAAGGAACTTATGGACAGATAAAAGTAAAGCCGGGCAACCGTATGCCGGGTGTGCCACTACACAACCTCAACTTCAACATAGGTCACGACATCACTGACAAATGGAATGTCAGGCTGAATATGATCCTGCATTCCGAAGCCTTTGTACGCGGCAATGAGAATAACAAACACAAAGCCGGACCAGCCAGCCCTTTGATACCAATACAATGCGTTACAAATGACCCAGCGGTATATGCCTGCCAATTTAACCGTGCTAACTGGCGTGAAGGTAAGACAGCTGGTTATAGCGTTTTTAACTTTCAAACCAGCTATAAATTAGCACCGGAGTGGACTCTGGGTTTACAGATTAATAATCTATTCGATAAACAATACGCCAGTGCTGGGCGTCTGGGCTTAAATGCTTTCTCACCTGCCACATTGGGTGTGGTTGGTGAAAGTGGTTTCAACTACAACAGCAGTGAATGGCAAGGCACCAGCTTTTTAGGTATTGGTGCGCCAAGGTCAGCGTTTTTTACGTTGAGTTACCAGTTTGTGCCGGATAAGAATTAATAGCTAAATTAACTGAAAAATAGCAAGCGTAGCCTCGATGAAATGCAATGGAATCGAGGGCTTTTGAATCGCTCAATCCCTTGATTCCGCTTTGCTGCATCAAGACTACTAGGTTTGTGAAGGAATCAAAATTAAGGAATGTGGGAGTCATATTGAAACAATAGGGGACACACCATGATAAATACTTACTTCAGTCATTCTGAGTAAAACGAATATACAAATTCGGTCAAAATGGATTCCCGCCTGCGTGGGAATGACTGCTGGGGCTGAATTCTTTGTTGTGCACTAAATGTCGAGTAGCTTATAAAACTTAATGAATAAAACGGTTAACTATTGAATCAACAAGCCATGTTAATAAGAAAACTAAACACATCAAAAGCAAGCGTAGCCTCGATGAAATGCAATAGAATCGAGGGCTTTTGAATCGCTCAATCCCTTGATTTCGCTTTGCTGCATCAAGGCTACTAGGTTTGTGAAGGAATCAAAATTAAGGAATGTGGGAATCATTGAAACAATAAGGGATACACACGATTAATACTTACTTCGGTCATCTGAGTAAAAAGAATATACAAATTCGGTCAAAATGGATTCCCGCCTGCGCGGAAATGACGGCTGGGGCTGAATTCTTTGTTGTGCACTGAATGTCGAATAGCTTGTAAAACTTAACAAAAAAAACGGTTAACTATTAAATAAAAAAGCCATGTTAATAAGAAAACTAAACACATCAAAAGATTTAAACTCAACAGAATTGGCTGATATTGCAACGATTGTGACTGAGGTAAAACAGCATGGGTTTTATTCCAACTATTGCATCAATCTAGTTCAAGGTATTGAAAACACTGATGCTTTAATCAGTGAGATTCGACGGATTGCTTCTAAAGCTTTACTAAGGGTGACGTTTAACGCTGACAAAACGATTTGTTTTTTTGAAGATTAGTTATGTTGTATCAAGGCCAATGTCAACGCTGTCTTGCAGATGGCGAAGTGTTAAATCTATAACAACATGGTTGTGAATGCCAACGCACCCAACAATAGATGAGAGTCAAAGATGAAAACTAGAAGCAATTGGCTTGTAATAATTGCCCAGGCGGCAAGCCTGTCCAGCGTTTGAATGCTCGCCTAAAATTATTAATATCATTAAAACGTAAATAATCCGCTACGTCGTGGTGCTGGTAACCTTTAATTTGGTACAGATACAGCGCCACATGTTTACGCGCTAAATCTAACTGTTCTTGAAAATGCGTATGATGTTTTAACAGTTTTCGTTTTAAAGTGGCAGAACTCACGTTAAAGGATGTTGCCACGGTTTCTAATTGCAAATTTTGTTGAATATTCTGCATCAGGTAATCATGCAATGTATCTAAAAAGCTTGCCTGCCAGCCCAAATCATTTAACTGCATTTTGCTACCTAGTGTGGCTAGCTGTAAGCTAACCTGAGCAGTTTGCGACCATGTTTGGTTGGCGTATTCCAGCGGTATACTCATCATGTTAAGTTGTTGATTAAAGCTGATATCTTCATTTAAATGTACCCAATATTGCTCTACATAACGCGGTTCTTCATGGGTGAAATTAAAGCGCCAGGGCAAGTTTTGCTGTGACATTTTTGCTGCCATTCGTGCAACAGCTGTCATATGTGCTTCAATTAAAAAAGTGTGTAGGCCAGATGATTGCGATTTAGATTGCGATGCGCCCGCACCGCAGTTATCTAGCCAGTAAATAAAAAAATGCGTATCACTTTCGAAATAGCGCGGGGTGCAAATGGGTAAAAGTAGGGTGTGATATTCACAAAGATGGATTAAAGCTTGCCGTAAATTAAGTGCGTGGTTAAACACTTGGCTGGCTGGGCCATTAAAACCCGGCAAAATTTGCTGACCAAACAAAAAGCTAATATCGTCGCCTTTTAATAATTTCTGGCTATTGCTTAACAAGGTTAAAAACTGGGCTGGGCTAATTAGTTTATTGCCTGTGAGCATGTCATCCAAAAATAGTTGAGTGCCACGCAACAGTAAATGACTATCCACATCACGCAACATTGCTAAATCTAGCATGATGGCAGGCTGGTGATGCGCGGCGATAAAGCTGGTATCGCGTTCAAAGTAGTTAGCTGGGTGCGTATAATTTAAGCGTTGGCGCATAATTAAACGTGTGCAGTAGTTAAGTGCTTTTTATTCAAACCCAGTTGCATATTTAATCTTTTAATTAATGAATTAGCTTCTTCATCAATACCAACAGTCACCGCTGTGCTGGCAGATAAATGTATACGTAAGCCTTGTTTAGTGGTTTTGTAGGCTAAATTTGCAATGGCTTGTTGCAGTTCAAGCGCAATCACTTCTGCATCATGCGGGTTTGTATTGGATAATACAGCCACAAATCTATCACCAGCCAAACGACACAGTAAATCTTGCCCACGCAAATTGAGCAATAATAATTGGGTAATAGACTGTAATACCTGGTCACCTTCAGGCTGACCAAAGCGTTGGTTAATGCCGTTAAAATCGTTAATATCAATAACCACTAGCGAAAGCGGTTGCTGTGAAATACGCGCATCTTTAAGCGCCAGTTTCACTTGTTCACGTAAATAATCTGCGCCACCAAGCGGAATCAACGCATCAAATAAACGATGCTCACGAAACACGCGCTCGCGCTTGACCATTTGCGCACTAATGGCTAACTCTTCTTTATGCCAATGAAAAATACCCAATGTGAGTAAGGCTAAACCAACGGGAATTGGCATGCTCTCAAGCCAGTTATCCCAAAACACACCGTCTGGAATCTTGATAAATTCATCAACAAAATCCATCCACCACGAAAATACAAAGCACGATAATCCTAAGGCCAGCAATAAAGTAACGCGGCCCGCAGGCCTGCTACGTAACAATAAAACCAACCAAAATAGCGCCAAGATGGTGGTGCCACCTTCTGCAACTACATCTAGCCATTTAATATCGCGCAGTAATTTGATATCGCCTGCCAGCAAATAGAGATACAAGCCAGCCATAGCAAATAAAGCTAAGCTAGTTAATATCGTGATTGAAATGTGCGTTTTCTTTTGCATCATAATGAAGTCTTTTGTCAGTATTTTATTAAAAAACAATTGCTTATCTAATTTAAAATCAGTAATTCAACTTTGAATGTAGCTTGCGATTGTTACCATTAGATGACATCAGGATTAATCAGCAGGGGTCAATTCAGCGCATTGCAATAATCAACATATTGTCAAAAATAGAAAAAATAAATGGGCAATGCATACTTAATGCGGAATTGCCATGTGTTGAGTCAATCTATTAGAGCGAGCATGTTGATGCATATTAAGATTTAAGACTTGTAACCTATATTTTTAACAGTCAATTAAGCTCAACCAGCGTGTTTTACACTGTTAAAACACGCAAAATCAGCGCTTTCAACAATCACCGTCACAAAACAGTCACACGCTATTCCTACTATTCGCCCATGTAAATCTGCATTGCGCCTTAAATTTCAAGCTAATTCTAGGTAACTTTTAGATAACTTGTAGGTGTAATTGTTAGATGCAACTTTTTATATCAGGCAAACAGGGGATGGTAATGCGTATTAATAAAGGTGGTGTGCTTGCGGTTAAAGCTGGTTTTAAATTAAGTATATTGGCGCTGGCAATGGTGAGTGTTACTTATAGCTTTGCAGCGGAAGCGGAAGACAATTCAGGCCCTGCGACGCCAGTAGCTAAGCCAAGTAATTCAAAAGCGGCTAATCCAAAAACAACAAATCTAAGCACGATTGGCGAAACTGAATTTTTAGAAGTGGTCGGGCAATCAGCACAAATAGATAAAGCCTTAAAAGAACAGCGCGCTTCTGATTCAATTGAAAGCGTTGTGCACGCCGATGCGATTGGCCAATTGCCTGATGACAATGCTGCGGAAGCGTTGCAGCGTGTACCGGGTGTTTCCATTGAGCGCGATCAGGGTGAAGGCCGTTTTGTGACAATTCGTGGCTTAGCGCCTGATTTAAACAGCGTCAATATTAACGGTGTGAACATTCCATCTTCAGAGCCGGGCCGTCGCGCAGTGGCGCTTGATGTATTGCCATCCGAGTTAATTCAATCCTTATCTGTCGTAAAAACGTTAACCCCAGATTTAGACGCCAACTCTTTAGGCGGCACGATTAACGTTAAAAGCTTGTCAGGATTTGATCACGAAGGATTTTTTTACACGATTTCAGGCGAAGCGGGTTACAACCCTTTAGTCAGCAAAACCAGCCCAAAAGTATCAGGTGCAATGAGTAATATCTTTAGTATTGGTGATGGCACAGACAATTTTGCAGTGGCGCTGGCATTAAGTTTTCAACAACGCAAGTTTGGCTCAGATAACGTGGAAACGGGCGGCGCATGGGATTTTGAAGACGGCGCGCGTTTAGAACAACTAGAAGCGCGCGATTACCAAATTCAGCGTGACCGTTTAGGTTTTGGTTTGAACTTTGATTACAAACCAGATGAGTTATCTAACTATTTTTTACGCACGATTTACAGTAAGTTTAAAGACAATGAACAACGCAATATTGCGGGATTATCGTTTGATGATGCGCAATTATCAGGTGAACGCGGCACGGCCGATGGTACTAGAGAACTGAAAGACCGTATTGATACGCAAGAGATCAAATCAATTACTTTTGGCGGTGAAGAAAATATTGGCTTATGGACGATTAACGGCCAGGCTGCTTACAGTGAATCCAGCGAAAAAAGCCCGTTAGGCTTAGCGGCGGCAATTTTTGAAGGCAGTTTTGCCAACACAGGTTTTAGCAATACAAAAAAACCAAGCATTCTGGCTGATGCGGATTTTTTTGACCCCAATGCATTTGAGCTAGCTGAAATTGAGCAAGAAAAAACCTCCAGCGTAGACAAAATGAAAGCCGTTAACATGGATTTTGCCCGTGTATATGACTTTAGTGGCTACGATTCACAAGTGAAATTTGGCGCTAAAGTAAGCCGTCGCGATAAAGAAAACGATATCTCAACCTTTATTTATGATGATTTTAGTGGTTTACCTGACAATCTTAGCCAATACACTAGTGGCAATTTAAATTACAAACCTGGCGCATTTGGTCAAGGCATCAGTGGTAGCGCTATCCGCAATTTGCTTGGTCAATTAGACCGTAATGCCGCTTTTGACGAAGAAGAATCACGCATTAATGATTATCAAATGAATGAAGATATTAATGCAGCATATGTGATGAATACCATTGATATTGATCGATTACGTTTGATTGCAGGCGTGCGTTATGAAGGCACTAAATTTAAGGCAAAAGGCACCAGCGTTGTCGATGGAACATTTGGCGAAGTGTCGGAAACGAATAGCTACCACAATATATTACCGGGCCTGCATGCTAAGTATCAGCTAGCAAACAACACCTTATTAAGAGCGGCTTACACAAACACAGTCGTGCGTCCTACGTTTGATGCACTCGCGCCTGGTATTGCCATAGATGGCGATCAAGCACAATTTGGTAATCCAAACTTAGATCCACTAGAAGCTAAAAACCTTGACCTGGGAATTGAACATTATTTGGGTCGTGCTGGTGTGATTTCAGCCTTCGTGTTCTATAAAGACATTAAAAACTTTGTCTACGAAACCGATGTAGCAGGCTCAGGTGCATTTGCGGCTTTTGATGAAGCGATTACTTTTGAAAATGGCGATGACGCGAAAGTATACGGTTTAGAACTCGCTTACTCGCAAAAGCTAGATTGGCTGTCATACCCGTGGAATAAGGTCATATTGGGCGCTAACGCAACGTTTAGTGATTCCACCGCTAAGATTTCATCGTTAGGCCAAACACGCAATATTATGTTGCCTAGTCAATCGAAACAAGTCGGCAATTTATCTGTTGGCTGGCAAGACTCCAAATTTAGTGTGCGTTTATCTGGCAACTATAAATCTAAATTCTTAACCGAAGTGGGCGCGATTGATTCTAAACAAAACGATCTCTATGCCGATGCACAAATGTATGTGGATTTAAGTGCAAGCTATTTCATCACGCCAAAAGTACAACTCACTTTTGATGCACAGAATATTACCGATGAGAAATTCTACGCCTATCAAAATCGCAGAAGCTTTAATGCGCAGTATGAAGAATATGGCCCAACTTACCGTGTGAGTTTAACGCTGACAGATTTTTAAGCTGATTTAGTCGATACACGACAGTAACTTTGAATAATTGGTGCAAATCTTACATTTGCACCAACATATTCGGTTAACAATCATTAAGAACATTAGAGAGTTTTATGCGATTTTTAGGTGATAGACAATTGATTTTTAAGGTAATTATAGTGTTAAGTACGCTGCTATTAGCAGCTTGCCAAACAACTCAGACAACTACTAAACCTCAGCAACAATCGGTAAAGAGAACTGAGCCTTTGGTTTTTAAAATCGTCCCTATGGCGCAGAAAATAGAAGCGGCTCAATTGGTTAATCCTGCAAAATTAGCTGCAAGCAGCTTTTTATCAAACGCAGATTTAATCGTTGCAAGTAAAAAAAATGGCGTACAGATTTTAAATGCCAAAGGTGAAACACTGAGCCAATTTAAAGGCTACTTTACTACGCTGGATCATCGGGTTAATGCCGAAAAATTGATGGTAGCAACTGTAGATGGCGATAAACAACAAGCAGTTGTGATGACATTAGACAGTCGCAATGGCGCTTGGGCGAGTCCGCTACACATCCCAAAACCCGCATTTAAAATAGAAGGTGCCTGTTTGTACCAAGATAATGCGCAGCATAGTTTTGTGTTTTTGGTGGGTGAAGAGGGTTTAGGCGAGCAATGGCTGGTATCAGAAAAAGCAGGTCTATTGCAAAAAGCGCTGTTGGTACGCAGCTTAAGTTTGCCGCCTGCCAGTAGTTTTTGCCAAGTGGATGACGCGACGCATACTATGTACGTAAATGAAGAAAACGTAGGTCTTTGGGCATATGCAGCACATGCAGAAGCTGAGTTATCGCGTCAGCCAGTCGCAATGATCAAACCCTTTGGCGATATAGAGCAACATGCCTCTAGCATGGCGGTATTGCAGCAAGAAGTGTTGTTATTAGATTCAAGTAGCAAAGTTTTGCATCGTTATGAGATAGCTGAGAATCGATTTACGCAACAAGATCATGCCTTGGATTTAGCGTCGTTAAATAATCCTAAAAAGATTAGCGCACGCACTGTTGATAACAAATCGGAAGTATTAATACAGGACGAAAAAGGCTTACATCTAGCCACAATTCCAACTGTTAAGCCAACCAGTGCAAAAGCATCGGCAAGTACTCTAAAAAAGACTCACTTGGTTAAGCAATCTGTTGAAGTGCAAGCTTTAGTACAAACCGATTTAATGCCAAGCTTGGGTGATGCTGCAGATGACCCTGCGATTTGGATTCATCCAGCAGATGCAACGAAAAGCCGTGTGTTGGGTACAGATAAACAAGGTGGTTTGGCTGTGTATGACTTGCAGGGTAAAGAACTGCAATATTTAGCGGTTGGACGCTTGAATAATGTCGATATTCGTACAGGATTTAACCTTAATGGTACGCTGATTGATTTGGCTGTGGCCAGTAATCGCGACCATAACAGTTTGCATTTGTTTAGTATTAACCGTGAAACTGGGCAACTGACCACGCTGGGTGAGCAGCCGACTACCATTAAAGATATATACGGTATTTGTCTATATAAAGATGCACAAAAGCGCTTTTACGCCATTGTGAATGATAAAGATGGCACATTTGAGCAGCATCAATTATCGGTTATTGATCATCACATTGTCGCCAATAAAGTGCGCAGTTTTAAAGTAGCTACACAGCCTGAAGGTTGTGTGGCGAATGATCAAACGGCGCAATTGTTTGTGGGTGAAGAGGATGAAGCTGTTTGGGTATTGAGCGCAGAAGCCGATGCTTCAGCCAGTATGACCAAAGTGATCGCAACCAATTCTGCTGTGCATGCAGAATCTATAGTACATGCCGATATTGAAGGTATTGCCTACTATCAAGCAAATCCACAAAACGGCACAAAACAAAATTACTTAGTGATTTCCAGCCAGGGTAACGATAGCTATGTGGTGCTAGAAGCTGCGCCACCTTACAAGCTACGCGGCAGTTTTAGTATTGGCATTAACGCGGCACTTGGCATTGATGGCGCGTCGGAAACGGATGGCTTAGAAGTTACTTCAGCCGATTTAAGTGGCAATAATACAGGCCCGTGGCGGCTTGGCATGCTGGTTGTGCAAGATGGTAGAAAGCGCATGCCAGAAAGTCGTCAGAATTTTAAATACGTTCCGTGGACTGCCATTGTCGAGGCGTTAAATCTTGAATAGCGCTGCGCTGTCATCATACGGTCACGCGGTTGTCATTTAATAGTCGTCATGAATAGAAGCATTTGAATATTTGCAGAATTGCGAATAAGTTAAAAAAGGAATAGCAAGATGGAAACAGGATTAGAACAAATGTCTATTTGGAGTTTGGTTACAGGAGCCAGTTTACTGGTGCAAGCCGTGATGTTGATTTTAGTATTAGCGTCTCTCGCCAGTTGGTATTTAATTATCTTGCGTGCGAAAAATTTAGCGGTAATTGAGAAAAACAACGCGCAATTTATAGCGCGCTTTCGACAGGCAGATGATTTATACAATCTGCATGCAGAAGTGAATCAAAACAAAGCGCCTATCGCACATCTGCCACGATTATTTAATGCGGGTTATCAAGAGTTCATCACACTAAAACATCTGCCAAATATTGCTACAAATCACGTCGCGGAAGGCGCCGAGCGCGCCATGTTAGTGGCAATTGGTAAAGAAGAAGCGCAGCTTGAAAGCGGTTTATCCTTTTTAGCTACTGTGGGTTCTGTCAGTCCGTATATTGGTTTATTTGGCACAGTGTGGGGCATTATGAATGCTTTTATTGGATTGTCTCAAGTACAGCAAGCCACATTATCAACAGTTGCACCTGGCATTGCAGAAGCATTAATTGCTACAGCAATAGGCTTGTTTGCTGCAATTCCTGCGGTGATTGCTTATAACCGTTTTAGTGCCCGCGCTGCAACTATCACAGCAAGCTATTACACATTCGGCAATGAGCTGCAAATGCGTTTGCACCGCGCCTTACACACACCTTTTAACCAAGCCGCTAAACAAGCAGCCTAAGCGAGGCATTGACAATGTTACGCAAACCTCAAAATAAACATGGTCCAAAAGCGGAAATGAATGTTGTGCCATACATTGATGTGATGCTGGTTTTGCTGGTCATTTTTATGGTTACCGCGCCGCTTTTAGTACAAGGCGTAAAACTGGAATTACCCAAGATAGACAGTGAAGCGCTGCCAACAGATACCAAACAACAAATACTGACTTTATCAGTTAAAAATGATGGTAGTTTTTTTTGGAATATTGGAACGGAAGTGAATACCACTTCGCAAACTGACACAGCCATAGATATTAATGATATGACGCAAAAAGTGAAGCAAGTGATTGATGCGCGTGGCGATACACAAGTATTTATTCGTGCAGATAAAGAAGCCCATTATGCCACTGTGGTTGCAGGTATTGCCGCGCTGCAAAAAGGCGGCGTAACCAATGTTGGCTTGATTACGGAGCCACCGCAATGAGTCGCGTTTTAGCACCCTTATCGACCATGTCATCAACCGCAACTCAAACACGTTCTATTGCACATTTTTTGAGTTCAGAGCTGTTTGTTGCGATGAGTTTTTCAGTGTTATTTCATTTGCTGATGTTGACATTGCTACTAGCTGGCTGGCAAGAAAATAAACCAGTCGCCGCAGTCGTCAAAACCATTAAAGTACGCATGCTAATGCAAGCGCCAGCGCCAGTACCAATAGTTGAAGTACAAGCACCATCTACGCCAGTTGAATTAGAAAAATCTGTACCTGAAGTCGTTAAGCCGATACTAAAAGAGCCAGCAAAATCTGTCATTGAAGAGTCACAGTTTGCTAAAAAAAGGGTAGATGAAACACCAGTTTTGTCAGAAGAACGAGTAACCGAAACGTTACCGCCAGCGGAAACAACACTGAATGAAGAAGCACAAGTTAGCGATAAACAAGCATTAGAACAAACCAATAAAAAAGTTGAGCCATCTACAAGCCAGCAATCACAATCTACTGCGCAAACACAAACAAATACACAGTCGGATGCTAATTTTGACAGCAGCCAATACTTTCCTGTAGACAAAAAAGCACCTGCTTACCCATCACGTGCGCTAGATAAAAATATCCAAGGTGCTTGCACTGTGAGTTACACCGTAACCACAGATGGCCGTGTCGAAAACCCTGAAGCACTGAGCGATTGCCATGCTTTTTTCATTAAGCCATCAATAGAAGCCACTAAAAGTTTTAGGTACGCACCACGTATGGTCGATGGCAAGGCTGTTAAAGTGCCCAACGTTAAAAATACATTTCAATATCGTATCGAATAAGGTGAATCGTGCAATTTATAGTTAAAGTCAGTTGTTTAGTCGTATTATCCAGTGTTGCTGCAGTCTCTGCGGCAATTGTAAACGTGGCAAACGCAGGCAACGCAAAAGCAGCAAATACACAAGTTGAAAATGCCGATACCTGGAAGCAAAAAGGTGAAGCTGCATTGCAGGCGGCGCAAAAAGTAAGCCCAAATAATAATCAAGCTAAAAATGTGATTTTATTTGTGGGCGACGGTATGGGCGTTTCTACTGTAACGGCAGCACGTATTTTTGAAGGCCAGCAAAAAGGCATCGATGGCGAAAGCAATCAATTGGCATTTGAAAAATTACCTTATGTTGCTTTGTCAAAAACCTACTCAGCCAACCAGCAAACCCCTGATTCTGCGCCCACTATGACGGCAATAGTCACTGGTGTAAAAACCAACGATAGGTTAATTTCAGTATCGCAAAGCATTGCAAAAAATGAACCTGATGTTGAGAAAATAAATTCTGAGCAATTAACCACGATTTTAGAACAGGCGGAATTAAAGGGTTTATCTACCGGCATTATTTCTACAGCGCGATTAACACATGCAACGCCAGCGGCAACTTATGCACATATTTCAAACCGAGATTGGGAGAGCGATGCGCAGTTGCCCAAAAATACAAAAGTAAAAGATATCGCAGCGCAACTGATTGATAATTTTGGTAGAAATGGTATCGGTAATGGCCTTGAAGTGGCGTTGGGTGGCGGACGGACAAAATTTATACCGAATACTCAAGCTGACCCAGAATACGCAGATAAAAAAGGCGAGCGTACGGATGAACGTGATTTAATTAAAGAGTATCAGCAAAAATTCAATGCGCAATTTGTATGGAATAAATCACAATTTGATGCGATAAACGTGCAAAAAATGCAGCGCTTACTCGGTTTGTTTGAGCCATCACATATGCAATATGAGCATGACAGAGCATCTAAAACTAAAACCAGCGAAAAAAATAACGAACCATCGCTGAGCGAAATGACCAGTAAGGCGATTGATTTATTAGATAAAAATAAAAAAGGTTATTTTCTAATAGTCGAAGCAGGGCGCATAGATCATGCGCACCATGCAGGCAATGCCTATCGCGCATTGAGTGAAACTGTGGCGTTATCTGATGCGGTCAAAATGGCCTTAGAAAAAGTGGATTTAAATAATACATTGGTGATTGTTACCGCGGATCATAGCCATACATTTACGATTGCGGGTTACCCTGCGCGGGGCAATCCTATCCTTGGTAAAGTCATTGCGCCTGGAGAAAATAAAACCACCAAAGCGGCGGATGGAAAACCTTACACAACACTAAACTACGCGAATGGCGTCGGTTTCCATACAGATGAAAGCAACGGGCACGATATGGAAGAACACGATTTGGAAGAAGAGGATGTGTCTTTACGACCAGGGCGTATCACTGATTTAGAAAAGATCAATACCTCGCAACCAAATTACCGCCAAGAGGCCAATGTTCCATTAAAATCAGAAACACATGGTGGAGAGGATGTAGCGATTTTTGCTGGCGGTCCAAAAGCCCATTTAATTCACGGTGTGCAAGAGCAAACCCATATTTTTTATGTCATGAAGCATGCGCTTGGTTTTTAGTGACATGCGCTTAATGGTTGCCCAATGACAATAGTTATTGGGACTACCTTGATTAAATGTCATGAATGCAAGAGATTAATGCTATTTCATCAGCTAAATTTTAAAAGCCAGTTAATGTCGATATCGCACAAAAGTGATTTTCTTAGACGAATTTGACCTGATTTATGCACTAACCACAGTATAATGATGCAATGTAGTAATTGTTTGTCCCATCATTTGACCGGACTAGAAGTGCGTTTAGGAAAATGGTCGTTTATAGCAGGTCGTCAGTTCTAAAGCCAATCAGCGAATTAAACATATCAAACAATCATGCCATCCTTTTTAGGTGGCTTTTTTTTAGCAATAAACCACGCATCGTCAGCGACGATATGTTTAAGAACAACTCGCACGCAAGAGGTGATCGCTTCCAGCTGTTTTGTCAGCTCAGAAGTCCAGCTGACGATATCAGATAGTTTCAAATTTAAGGAGTAATACCAGTGACTAACGCACAACGCCGAGCGCTTCGCATGGCTGAAATGAATGCAAGCAACGACAGTAAGCCTGAGCCAACAAACAGTAACGCGTTCCGCCCGCATGCGGCAGGCGCCTATTATTTTATATCGGTGGGAACAGTTGGCAAAATTATCAACCTGTTCGACAAAGAAATTGAGCCGCCTGTTTATACCTACGACATCACCACCGTTCATTTTGAACAGGATGCTGATACAGGAAAATGGGTTTGGTTTGATGGAAAAGAAAAGCTATCACCTCGCAACAATCAGAATAGTTGGCGTTTAGGCAGCAAAAAATTATATGACACACGCGATGAAGCAGAAGCTGAACTTCAGCGATTGATGTATAAAAACGGTGACCGAGTGACCAAAGTACATGACCTGCCAGACGATGTGACGCAATTGAAAAAGATCCGCAGCGCCCACCATCCAGATCGCAATAACCCTGATTCCGACCATGATCTTTATCAAGCGGTTATTGAGAAGATGGACAGGATGCGTGCGGTGAGTGTGTGAGCTACGAGTAACTTAACGTAATTAAAGTAATAACGGAATTTTCTTCAGCCATCTGATTAAGGTGGTTGAAGATTTTTTTATTGATTAAGAAACAACTGCCTGAACGACAGTTTAGCGCTTACGCGATTGGTATCTGAGATAAAACTTTATTAATAATCAGTGGCACTGAAAAAGTCCACTAAAAGAAAGTTATTGTTGATTTTTATTCAAAGTCATTGAAATAAATTGCCATAGATATTTATGGCGTCCCCACGGGGATTCGAACCCCGGTCGCCTCCGTGAAAGGGAGGTGTCCTAGGCCTCTAGACGATGGGGACCTAAGAATTGCTTACTTTTTAATGCAACAACATTTTACTACAAATCGAACAATTTCTTAAGAAGTATTTTCTCTTAAAGCCAAAATGACGACCGTTTTTGGCTTTA
>Ga0247736_10000254_pt1 | contig 19433 bp, 16 predicted proteins | sample UWRJL193509B2_FD_180935 | JGI IMG/M metagenome (GOLD analysis project Ga0247736, IMG submission 180935) | Plant litter microbial communities from Arlington Agricultural Research Station in Wisconsin, United States - UWRJ-L193-509B-2 | ecosystem: Environmental > Terrestrial > Plant litter >...
ATCGGCTTCTAACAGCGCCATACGCACTTCACGCATCGCATCGCTAATGTTGTCTTCAGTTAATCGTGCTTGTCCACGCAGATTTTTGATGACGCCTTGTAAACGACCGGTTAAATTTTCTAACATTTTTTGGTTTTACCTTAAGATTTTGCTGATTCAGTTGAGACTAATTTATGCGACTAATTTTACATCAAGTTTTAGATTAAGTTTTACATCAAGCTATGCTAATTAGACGAGTTTTGCCATAATTGTCATATGCAAAATTCAGTGCACTATTTCATTCCGTATTCGGTTGTGGCTTTTATTTATATCGCAGTTGCAGCAGATTTTTGGCGCAGCACTAAACTTAATACAAATTCGCAATCGCTTAAACTGCATTCCGCCATGATTGCCTTAGGATTAATGTTGCACGGCTGGCTTTTGTATCGCGATGTTTTTAGTGTTGGCAGCGTTAACTTAGGCTTTTATTACGCGTTATCGGCGATTTTCTGGCTGACCGTCTTAGTTTATTGGCTAGCAGATTTAAAGCACGAGTTGCACAGCCTGCAAGCTTTTGTATTGCCCCCAGCTGCGATTTTTGTGTTGCTGCCAGCCTTCGCCATCAAAAACCATTATTTGCCAACAGCACATGAAGGCTTGTTTATGGCGCATATCGGCATTGCGATTTTAGCCTACAGCTTATTTACCTTTGCCGCTTTGCACGCGTTATTAATGACTATTGCCGAACGGAGCCTGCATAACCAACCCACATTAATAAAATTACCCAGTTTCCCGCCATTAATGGTGATGGAAAGCCTGTTATTTAGAGTGATTAAGATTGGCTTTGTACTGTTAACACTCACATTAATAAGCGGCATGCTATTCAGCGAACAAATCTTTGGCAAGCCATTGCAATGGAATCATAAAACGCTATTTTCAATCGCATCGTGGGTGATTTACGGCTGGTTATTATTTGGACGTTATCAATACGGCTGGCGCGGGAAAAAAGCGATTAAACTGACTTTAGCTGGATTTTTATTGCTTTTACTGGCTTATATTGGCAGCCGTTTTGTGCTGCAAGTATTATTGAACAAATAATAGTGTTAACTTTATTTATTCAATAAACAACCTGTTTTAAATCGCCTTAGCGGCAAATCCTAACGCAAACTAATTGCAGGCCAATTATGTTCTTTAGCATACGCGCTAAGCTTTTCATCTGCATCAACCGCCACAGGATTCGTGACTAGCTTCATCAACGGCAAATCGTTGTGTGAATCGCTGTAGAAATAAGTTTTATCAAAATCATTTAGCGTTTGACCTTTATCTGCCAGCCATTGATTAATCCGCGTCACCTTCCCTGCTTGAAAGCTCGGCACGCCACTCACGCCACCAGTAAATTGCCCATCAACCATTTCTGGGTCCGTGCCAATTAAGTGTTCAATACCGTAAGCCGTTGCAATTGGTTTAGTCACAAAGCTATTGGTCGCGGTGATAATCACGCATAAATCGCCTGCCGCTTTATGCTTGTTCACTAACGCTTGTGCTTTATCCGTGAGCATCGGCTTGATGACTTTATCCATATACTTAACATGCAATTCGTCCAAGAATTTTTTAGGATGCTGACTTAGCGGCTGCAATTGGAATTTTAAAAAAGCAAAAATATCCAGATTGCCATTTTTATAATCCAAATAGAATTGTTCATTCCTGGCGTGATGCGTTTTAGCATCCAGCAAACCCTGGTCGATTAAAAACAAACTCCAGTTATAGTCAGAATCGCCTGCTAATAAAGTGTTATCCAGATCAAATAAAGCTAAATTCAAAATTTACTCCGTTACGATTAATTAAGTCTGTGAATATTAAACCATTGAATATAAAGAGATCGCGCGCAACAACTAAACACTATTTTTACGCTAATTTCTCATTGTCCGCAGAAAGTACTAAAAATACGCCTACTAATATCACCGCTAACGCGATATATTCGGTTTTAGTGACATGCTCGTTTGCCAACCAAATACCAACAGCAAATGCGACAACTGGGTTAACAAAGGTGTTACTGCTAGCGACCAATGGTCGCACAGTTTTAAGCAAATATTGGTACGCGCTGTAAGCGACAATTGAACCCAATACAATTAAAAACAATATCGCCGCCCAAGATTTTGCACTGATCACGCTGGGATACTGTTCACCTTGAAATGCGCTAAACATTAACAAGGCAATACCGCCCATTAACATTTGGCATGCGGGCGCCATTAATCCACTCGGCATACTTAAGCGCTTACCCCAAACGGAACCGAATGACCAACTGGCTGCTGCAAAAATCAGTAAAAATGCGCTAAATAATTGGCCATGCAAACTACCGCCCACATTTAATAACACGATACCAACTAAACCAACCGCAATGCCAATCCATTCCTGACGTGTTATTTTGTGTCCCCAAAAGGATGAAAAAATCGCCATCCAAATTGGCGCAGTGGCAATAGAAAGCGCCGCCACGCTGGATGAAACGGTTTGCTGCACATAACAAACCGTTCCATTACCCAACGCAGGCAACAAAATACCAATTGCAGTAGCACCTAACCATTGTTGCTTAGTCGGATTTGGCGAGCCTAGGAAACGCATTACCACATATAACAAAGCACCAGCTAATGTAAACCGGATGCCACCCATTAAAAATGGCGGAAAGCTCTCAATGCCAAACCTGATCGCTAGATAAGTCGAACCCCAGATGAAATAGGTGCAGAACAGGGCTAAAAGAATATATATGTGTTTATTTAAATAATTGGTCACGTACTAAATCATCAGAAATAGACTAAAAACAAAGCACACAATAAATGTTATCCAAATTTTAGTAGTTAATTCGTCATCACCCGATGTTCCCCAAATTTGACTTAACATCGTAATTGTGCGTAACGTGCCTGAATAAGCACCGTAAATTAAAGCTGCTATAGAAATTAATACAACCCAGACAAAAAATGGTTTGTATATAAATTCTCGAAAAGCAATATTTGCACCCATAAACTTGAAAACAGAAGCTTTAGCCCAAAACTTTGCTAAAAATAAAATGGGCGCCAAAAAGAAAGTCATTAATGAAAAAAATAGGGCGACTAAAGCACCAAATATTCTGTCAAGAAACCCTGATGCCTCATCGTCCCAAACTATCATTGGCGCTCCATTTTAATCAATTAAAGTTGTGGATTCATCTTCTCATTTTTTGAATACAATTTATTCAACCCATTCAAATATGCCTTGGCTGAAGCCACCACGATATCGGTGTCCGCGCCCTGCCCATTCACGATGCGCCCGCCTTTTGCTAAACGCACAGTTACTTCGCCCTGCGCATCAGTGCCGCTGGTAATGTTATTTACTGAATATAATTGCAATTCCGCGCCACTATTAACCATGCTTTCAATCGCTTTAAATGTGGCATCTACAGGTCCGCCGCCATCTGATTCTGCACGTTTTTCTACGTTGTTATCCGACAAAGTAATGATGGCATGCGGCACTTCGCCGGTTTGGCTGGCTACTTGCAAATACACCAATTTATAATTTTCGCTGGCTTCATGCACAAATTCATCGCTGACTAAAGCGTGCAAATCTTCATCGAAAATCTCTGATTTTTTATCTGCCAAATTTTTAAATCGCGCAAAAGCGGCATTCGTCGCATCTTCGGATTCCAACTCTATGCCCAACTCCTTCAAGCGCGTTCTAAAGGCATTACGACCGGACAATTTACCCAACGTTAACTTGTTTGCGTTCCAGCCCACATCTTCTGCGCGCATAATTTCATAGGTTTCACGATGTTTTAATACGCCATCTTGGTGAATTCCACTTTCGTGCGCGAACGCATTCGCACCCACAATCGCCTTATTCGGCTGCACTGGATAGCCAGTAATCGTCGAAACCAATTTAGAAGTTGGCACGATTTGCGTGGCATCAATACTGGTTTCAAGCTTGAAAATATCTTTGCGTGTGCGCAAAGCCATCACCACTTCTTCTAAGCTGGCGTTGCCGGCACGCTCACCCAAACCATTGATCGTGCATTCTACTTGACGCGCGCCGCCCATCACCGCAGCCAAAGAATTGGCAACCGCCATACCCAAATCATTATGGCAATGCGTACTCCAAACCACTTTGTGTGAATTTTTAACGCGCTTAATCAAGGTCGCCATCGTTTCGCCCCATGGCGCGGGAATCGAATAACCCACTGTATCCGGCACATTGATGGTTTTAGCGCCTGCTTCAATCACAGCATCGAATACGCGCACCAAAAAGTCGATATCTGAACGCACTGCATCTTCGGCAGAAAACTCTACATCGGGCGTGTATTCCAACGCCCATTTAACTGCTTGCACAGCGCGCTCCACCACTTGGTCTTCGGTCATTCTTAACTTGTTTTCCATGTGGATTTTGCTGGTGGCAATAAACGTGTGAATGCGGCCAGAAACAGCGTTTTTAATGGCTTCGCCTGCACGACGCACATCGTTTTCACTGGCACGCGCCAACGAGCAAACGGTTGATTTGGTAATTAAGCCTGCGATGGTTTGAATGGAATCAAAATCACCTGGACTCGCAGCAGCAAAGCCTGCTTCAATTACATTGACACCTAATTTTTCAAGTTGGCGTGCGATACGGATTTTTTCTTCTTTAGTCATCGACGCGCCAGGACTTTGTTCGCCATCGCGCAAAGTGGTATCAAAAATAATAATTTGGTTTTGCTTGTCGTTCACTGCTTGGTTATTCACTGTTTCCATGATTTTATATTCCTAATATTGCGGGCAAATGCTTCATCATTGCCGCAAAGTACAATTGTAATAATTCTACCTGCTGTATTTGAATACAGCGAGCGTAAAAACTTTAAATTTTTGGGGGTGGGGGTTATTGTGCGCTGGCGCGCAGCAGTTTAGCTGAGCTTAGCGCAGCCAATGCCAAAGCAAGACTTAAAAATAAGCCTGCGTAAAATGATGTTGCTTGAAATGTGAAATAATTCAACATGTTGTTAGTATAAATATTAAGCAATAGCTTTTCAAGCAATTAATCGTTCGCTTAATGACAATAATCATGACTTATCGTTAAGCGATTTAATTATAAGCATTCAATTAGCTGATAGAAGGCTTTTTAGAAAGGCGCGATTTAGCCCATAAATAATAACCAGACAATGCATACACAAAAACCACTGTAAATAATACTTCTGGCGGACTGTATGAAATTAATACGAAAGCTAAAACAATGGCTAAAACAGCCACGAACGGCACGCTTTGTTTTAAGTTAATATCTTTGCCTGAGTAGAATTTAAGATCGCTAACCATGCTGAGCGCAGCAAAAACCGTTAATACCCAAGCCATCCATTTCATCTGAATAGCGCCAAAAAATATTTCGCGGCCATCCACATTATATTCATAAGCAACCCACACAAAACCTGCTAACAATGCGGCTGCAGCTGGGCTGGGCAAGCCTTGAAAATAACGCTTATCTTGATGATCATCATCTAACTTGGTATTAAAGCGTGCTAATCTTAACGCGGCACAGGCGCAATAAATAAAAGCCGCTATCCAGCCCAATTTACCCATCGGCTTTAAAGCCCAAACGTACATGATTAACGCTGGCGCCACGCCAAAAGACACCATGTCAGACAAGCTATCGTATTCTGCACCAAACGCGCTGGTAGTATTCGTCATACGCGCGACGCGACCATCTAATCCGTCCATCACCATGGCAATAAAAATGGCAATCGCGGACTGCTCAAAGTTAAAGTTCATCGCTTGCACAATGGCATAAAAGCCAGCAAATAAAGCGGCCGAAGTGAACAAATTAGGCAGCAAATAAATACCGCGAGATTTTAATGTATCCACTTGTTTGCGAGGGACGCGTGTTTTAACAATAGCCATAGTATTTGCTTGCCAATATATAAAGTTAATTTAAGTATATCAAATAATGTATAGAATGCTTTTTTGTTACCAGTTAGCAATAATATTAAGTGTATTTAAAACGTCGTATTCAGCATATCCAAAATATCACGTTGAAATCCACTAGTATGTGCGATACCACACATGTTTTAAGGGTCAGTCAAAAGATTAACGAAAATACAGTATTTTTATGTCGTGAATTAAACGGCATTAGATCCACTTTAGCGAGCTTAAGCATCATTACTACTTTATGTTAGACTCGCGATTCCCCTCATTCTGCCAACTATTAAGCTTTCAAAAAATGCAATTTACTCTTCATAAAACCGATGGTCTTGCCCGCCGTGGCACAGTTAGCTTGGCGCACGGCGATGTGCAAACACCAGCCTTTATGCCAGTTGGCACGTACGGCACGGTTAAAGCCATGTCGCCACTAGAGCTCGCCGAAATTGATGCGCATATCGTGCTCGGCAATACTTTTCATTTGTGGTTGCGTCCTGGTTTAGAAGTGGTCGCTGCGCATGGCGGTTTGCACAAATTTATGGGTTGGGATAAACCAATTCTGACGGATTCCGGCGGTTTTCAAGTGTGGAGTTTGGGCGCAATGCGCAAAATTTCAGAAGAAGGCGTAAAGTTTAAATCGCCCATCAATGGCGACACTTGCTTTTTAACGCCAGAAGAATCCATGCGCATTCAAAAAGTACTTAACTCAGATATTGTCATGATTTTTGACGAATGTACGCCCTATCCTGCTACGCACAAAGAGGCGAATGATTCCATGCAATTAAGTTTGCGCTGGGCAAAACGGAGTAAAGATGCGCATCAAGGCAACACAAACGCTTTGTTCGGCATTATTCAGGGCGGCATGTTTGAAGATCTACGCGACGTTTCTTTGAACGGTTTAGTCGATATCGATTTTGACGGCTTTGCGATTGGCGGGCTTTCTGTTGGCGAACCCAAAGAAGATATGTTGCGCATTTTGGCGCACACCGCCCCCAAAATGCCACAAAACAAACCACGTTATTTGATGGGTGTCGGCACACCAGAAGATTTAGTGGCGGCTGTTTCACAAGGAATCGATATGTTCGATTGCGTGATGCCAACCCGCAACGCGCGTAATGGCTGGCTGTTTACGCAGTATGGCGATATAAAAATCAAGAATGCCTTTTATAAACAGGATACAAAACCACTGGACGAGGATTGCGCCTGTTACACCTGCCGCAACTTCACCCGCGCTTATCTGCACCATCTGCATAAAGTAGGTGAAATCTTAGGCGCCCGTTTAAATACCATCCATAATTTGCACTATTACCAAGTGTTAATGCAAGGCATGCGTGGCGCGATTGGAAATGGCAGTTTTACGCAGTTTAAATCAGAGTTTGCCGCTAAACGCGCACGTCTCTCAAGCTGAACAGTCTGTGCTAAAATCGCACAGTTAAAAATTATTTGAAAGTTATCTCGCATGTTAAACAATCTATTGATCAGTAATGCACATGCAGCTCCTGCCGCTCCAGGTGGCGATTTATTGAGCTTTTTACCTATTTTAGTTATTTTTGCTTTGTTTTACTTCATGCTGATTCGTCCGCAAATGAAGCAAGCGAAACTACAAAAAGCCATGATTGAAAGCCTAAAAGCAGGCGATGAAGTCGCTACTACAGGCGGCGTGATTGGCAAAATCACTAAAGTGAGTGATAGCTTTGTGAGCATTGAAATCGCGACGAATACCACAGTGAATGTGCAAAAACATGCGGTGCAAACTTTATTACCGCCGGGCACGATTAAAGACATTTAAGCAACATTTGAACGCTAGCTCAACTTTTGCTAGCGTTCTTGTTTCGAGACTTAACACTCAAAAAACATTAACTTTTAATTAGCATCTTTTTAAACCAATATTTTTTAAACTAAAATCGCTTCGAGCTAAATCGCTTCGAGATAGATCAGCAATTTTAGTATTTTTGAGCCGCATTTATGAACCGCTACCCTACCTGGAAATACATTCTAATTGCCGTTGTCATTCTGATTGGGTTGTTGTACACCATACCCAACTTTTTTGGTGAATCGCCAGCGGTGCAAGTGAGCCCTGCGAAAACATCATTAAAAGCAGATGCTGCTCTACTTAATAAAGTAGAAGCGACGCTTAAATTAGCCAATGTTCCGTTCAATGGCATTTATTTAGATGCAACTGGCGTAAAAGTACGTTTTGCGGACCCAGAAGCGCAAATCAAAGCGAAAGATAAGTTAATCGCTAATTTGGGTAAAGATTACACGGTTGCGTTGAATCTATTATCGCAAACGCCAAACTGGTTATTAGGCATTGGCGCAAAACCGATGTATTTAGGCTTGGATTTACGTGGTGGCGTGCATTTTCTGTTGCAAGTTGATATGAAAGCGGCTTTAGATAAATCGGCCGAAAGTAGCGTGGGCGATTTCCGCACAACTTTACGTCGTGAGAAAGTCAATTATTTTGGCATTTCGCGCGAAGGTCAAAAAGTTGAAGTGCGTTTTAGCGATAAAAAAGACTTAGACGCCGCACGCAAAGTATTAGCAAAAGATTTCCCAGATTTAACGCTAAACGATTCGATTTCCGGTAAAGAGCAAGTATTGACGGCCACTATCGGTGAAGCCGCGAAAAAGAAAATTCAGGAATTCGCACTTAAACAAAACTTACAAACTTTGCATAACCGTATTAACGAGTTAGGCGTTGCCGAGCCAATCGTGCAGCAACAAGGTTTTGATCGCATCGTGGTGCAGCTACCAGGCGTGCAAGATACCGCCAAAGCTAAAGAGATTTTAGGCCGTACTGCGACCTTAGAAATCCGTATGGTAGATGAAGATAAAAAAGACATGGCGACGCTTGAAGCGGCGGCTAAAGGCCAAGTGCCTTTTGGCGATGAAGTATATAAAGACCGTGCTGGCAACCCAATTTTAGTTAAAAAGAACGTGGTATTAACGGGCGACCGCATTACCGACGCTGGTCCTGGTGTGAATGGCCAAACTGGCGGATCGATTGTCAATGTGACTTTAGATGGCCGCGGTGCAGGCATCTTTAGAAACGTAACGCGTGATAACGTGGGCAAACGCATGGCGATTTTGCTGATCGAAAAAGGCAATGCCGAAGTAATTACCGCACCAGTGATCAATGAAGAAATCGGCGGCGGACGTGTACAGATTTCTGGCATGGCGAATACACAAGAGGCCACTGACATTGCATTGCTATTACGCGCGGGTGCGTTGGCGGCACCAATGGAAATCATTGAAGAACGTACTGTCGGCCCAAGCATGGGTGAAGAAAATATTAAGCGCGGTGTGCATTCTACGCTGTGGGGTTTTGCGGCGATTGCAGTGATGATGATGATTTATTACATGGTTTTTGGCGGCGTTTCTGTATTGGCGCTAGGCATTAACTTATTGTTACTAGTGGCTATTTTATCCATGCTGCAAGCCACACTAACTTTGCCTGGTCTAGCTGCGATTGCATTAGCACTCGGTATGGCAATTGACGCCAACGTGTTGATTAATGAGCGGATTCGTGAGGAGCTACGCAACGGAAATACGCCGCAAGCGAGTATTCATGCGGGTTACGACAGAGCTTTCGACACGATTTTAGACTCCAACGTGACGACATTAATCGCTGGTTTAGCATTGTTTATGTTTGGCACTGGCCCAATCAAAGGTTTTGCCGTGGTACATGTGTTGGGCATATTAACGTCAATGTTCAGTGCAGTTTTAGTATCACGTGCGATTGTGAATCTGATTTATGGCTACCGCCGTAAAGTGACTACCCTTTCAATCGGGCAAATCTATAAAGCATAAACGAAACAATTCGTTATGCTCGCTTTGCGGGAATAACGAATCGCGTTTTCACTAGTAAACAAATAAGTATTAACCAATTATTTAGAGTAAAAATTATGGAATTATTTAGAATTAAAAAAGATATCCCATTTATGAGCTATGGCCGTTTAACAACGGCTATTTCACTTATCACGTTTTTACTGGCGGTGTTTTTTCTTTGGTCTAAAGGCCTTAACTACGGCGTAGATTTCACTGGCGGCACGGTGATGGAAGTGAATTATCCGCAAACGGCCAAAATTGATAGCATTCGTGAGGCGGTTGATTCAATCGGCTTAAAAGATGCGACGGTGCAAAACTTTGGTACCAGCCATGACGTGTTGATTCGCTTACCGCTGAAAAAAGACATGTCGATTGCACAATTGTCTGAAACGGTGACCAAAGCATTGCAAACTGCAGATCCAACCGCTGAAGTGCGTCGCGTAGAATCAGTCGGTTCACAAGTGGGCGATGAATTATATGCAAGTGGCGGATTAGCGTTGCTATTGGTTTGTGCTGGCATTATGGCTTACTTGGCGATTCGTTTCGAATGGCGCTTTGCGGTAGCCGCGATTATCGCCAATATGCATGACGTGGTGATTATTTTAGGTTTCTTTGCATTCTTTCAATGGGAGTTCAACCTGACCGTATTAGCCGCGATTTTGGCTGTATTGGGTTACTCGGTGAATGAATCTGTTGTTGTGTTTGACAGAGTACGCGAAAATTTCCGCAAAATGCGTAAAGCTAACGTAGTTCAAGTGATTGATAACGCCATCACGCGCACCATGTCACGCACGGTAATCACACACTTAATGACGCAAACCATGGTAGGTTCAATGTTGCTATTTGGTGGCGAAGTGCTGCACAACTTTGCGCTGGCGCTGACGATTGGTATTTTATTCGGCATCTATTCTTCAGTATTGGTGGCATGCCCAATTGCGATGTATTTGGGCGTGAATCGCGCTAATTTAATTGGCGATATTGATAAAAAAGATAATAAAAAAGACGCCGATGATGCGGCAGAAGCGTTATCTTAAATCTACACTTTAATTAAAGCGCTATTCAAAGTTATTTGCCACCAGCCAATATTTAGGCAAAATTAAGTGTTAAGTTAAACTTAACTACTTGATTTTTAAATGAATAAACAGGTAAACTGATTACCTGTTTATTTTTGATCTTCCCACCACTTGGATAATATTCCCATTCCCTTACAGCTTGGCGTTCTAGCCTTGCTGCTGCTAATTTCTGGATTTTTCTCTATTGCCGAAACCAGCTTGATGTCGCTTAACCGTTATAGGTTGCGGCATTTGGTTAAAGAAGGCCACCACGGAGCGCGATTAGCCAGTAGTTTATTGGCAAAAACGGACAAACTACTTGGCGTGATTCTGCTCTGCAATAACTTTGCTAACGCCGCATCTGCAACACTTGTCACCATTATTACCGTTGAATTATTTGGTGAAGGTGAATGGGTATTGATGTTCGGTACTTTGGCCGTCACTTTTGCGATTCTGGTGTTTAGTGAGATATCGCCAAAAGTCATCGCTGCAGCGTACCCAGAAAAACTCGGCATTATCTGCAGCTATGTTTTGTACCCTCTTTTGAAACTGCTTTACCCCGCTGTTTGGTTTATCAATCTATTTGTTGAAAGCTTGCTAAAACTATTAAGGGTGAATGTTAATTTCAGCGAGAGTTCGCAATCACTCACCATGGATGAATTACGCAGCATTGTGACCGATGCTGGGCATTTTATGCCGAAAAAACACCGCACCATTTTGCTTAACTTATTTGATTTAGAAAAAATCACGGTAGATGACGTGATGACCGCACATACCTTAGTTGAAGTGATTGATTTTGACGCGCCAATCGACGACATTCTGCAACGCATTTCCAATAGCCATCACACCCGTTTACCTGCGCGTGAAGGCGATAATGAAGAGATTATCGGCATCATTCATGTACGCAAAGTGATTAATCAGTTACGCAGTTATCAGCAAGACGCCGTCATCAGTAAAGAAACCCTGCGTGAAATTATCAGCGAACCTTATTTCGTGCCTTCTGGCACACCGCTTTATACACAAATTCAGCAATTCCAAGAACATCAAGAACGTATTGCTTTGGTTGTAGATGAATATGGCGAATTTAAAGGCTTGGTGACTTTGGAAGATATTCTAGAAGAAGTAATTGGCGATTTCACTACCCAATCACCAAGTCGCGTTGGCAGTTATCGACAAGAAGCGGATGGCAGTTGGTTGGTTGATGGCAGCAGCGCGTTGCGAAATCTGAATAAAAAACTCAATATCAATTTGCCGCTGGATGGCCCACGCACACTCAACGGTTTAATTCTGGAACATTTTGAAGATATTCCTGAACCTGGCACCAGTTTTAGAATCAATACTCACACGATTGAAATCATGCAGACGCAAGATAGAATCGTCAAAAGTGTCAAAATATTTCCCTAATCTTTATATCCCTACTCATATTGGGCTTGAAATTTTCTGTAGTCGGCTCAAAATAGAATTAAGCATTTAACAAAGTAGCAAATGGCTAATACAAACCCTAATCACGATCTTGCAATTAAGCCCAGTGCAGTTAAACCAAAACTGCCGGCCATGTACAAAGTGCTGTTGTTAAATGACGATTACACGCCAATGGAATTTGTTGTAGAAACGATTGAACGTTTTTTTAACAAAAGCCGTGAACAAGCGACGCAAATTATGCTCAAAGTTCATACAGAAGGCATGGGCGTTTGTGGTGTTTATCCGCAAGATATCGCGGAAACCAAGATGAAACAGGTTTTAACGCATGCTAAGGAATCGCAACATCCGTTGCAGTGTGTGACAGAGCCAGCTTAAATGATTCAGATGTTGAATGATGTAACAGAAAAAGTACCAGCGGATGCTGGCGGAGAATGTAAAAGTAAATGAAAGTTGGTACAAAATGATCGCGCAAGAACTTGAAGTAAGTTTGCACATGGCATTTATGGACGCAAGACAAAAGCGTCATGAACTGATTACGGTTGAACACTTATTGTTAGCCATGATTGATAACCCGACTGCGGCGGAAGTATTACGTGCGTGCGGTGCCAAATTCGATGTGTTGCGTAGCGAACTGAGTCACTATATTGAAGAACACACACCGACTGTTAACGGTACTGAAGAAGTTGACACACAGCCAACGCTTGGCTTTCAACGCGTGATTCAACGCGCCATGTTGCATGTGCAATCATCTGGCAAAAAAGAAGTGACTGGCGCCAACGTATTGGTAGCGATTTTCGGTGAAAAAGATTCTCACGCAGTGTTTTTCTTGCATCAGCAAGGAATTACCCGTTTAGATGTGGTTAACTTTATTTCGCACGGCGTGGCAAAAATCCCAGAAGGCGACGCTAAGCCAGAAGGCACTGAAACGGAATCTGAAGCAGAAGCCGCGCCAGCTGGCGCCTTAGAAAACTTTACACTTAATTTAAACGCGCAAGTTGCTGCTGGCAAGATTGATCCTTTAATTGGTCGTGGTCCAGAAATCGAACGCGTGATTCAAACATTGTGCCGCCGTCGTAAAAATAATCCGCTATTAGTTGGCGAAGCTGGCGTGGGTAAAACTGCGATTGCAGAAGGTTTAGCGCGCCGCATTGTAGAAAAAGAAATCCCTGAAGTATTGGCGAATGCTACCGTCTATTCATTGGATATGGGCGCATTATTGGCTGGGACCAAATACCGCGGTGATTTTGAGCAGCGCTTAAAAGCGGTGATGAAACAGCTTGCCGAAAAACCAGATGCAATTTTATTTATTGATGAGATTCACACATTAATCGGTGCGGGCGCTGCCAGTGGCGGTACTTTGGATGCTTCTAACTTGCTTAAGCCTGCGCTTTCAAACGGCACGCTTAAATGTATTGGTGCGACCACTTATCAAGAATATCGCGGCATCTTTGAAAAAGATCACGCGCTATCACGCCGTTTCCAAAAAGTGGATGTGGTTGAGCCAAGTATCGCTGAAACGGTTGAAATCTTGAAAGGCTTGAAAACACGTTTTGAAGAACATCACGGCGTGAAATATAGCGCTAGCGCTTTAACCACGGCGGCTGAACTTGCGGCTAAATACATTAACGACCGTCATTTGCCCGATAAAGCCATTGATGTCATTGATGAAGCTGGTGCTGCCCAACGTATTCTGCCTAAGAACAAACAGAAAAAAATCATCGGTAATAAAGAGATTGAAGATATCGTGGCAAAAATTGCACGCATTCCGCCAAAAAATATCTCCAGCGATGACCGCAACGCGCTTAAAACATTAGAGCGCGATTTAAAAGCCGTCGTTTTCGGTCAGGATAAAGCGATTGAAGCGCTAACATCAGCCGTAAAAATGGCGCGTAGTGGTTTGGGTCAAAACAATAAACCGATTGGCAGCTTTTTATTCAGCGGACCGACTGGCGTGGGTAAAACCGAAGTCGCCAAACAGTTGGCTTATATCATGGGCGTTGAATTGATTCGCTTTGATATGAGTGAATATATGGAGCGCCATGCGGTCAGCCGTCTGATTGGTGCGCCTCCGGGCTATGTGGGCTTTGAGCAAGGCGGCTTGATGACTGAAGCGATTACCAAACAGCCTTACAGCGTGCTTTTGTTAGACGAAATTGAAAAAGCACATCCGGATATTTTCAATATCTTGTTGCAAGTGATGGATCATGGAACGTTGACTGACAATAATGGCCGTAAAGCGGACTTCAGAAATGTCACGATTATCATGACAACGAATGCTGGCGCTGAGAATTTGGCTAAATCGAGTATGGGTTTCACCAATGCTAAAGAAGCTGGCGATGAGCAAGCGGATATCAAACGCCTGTTCTCACCAGAGTTCCGTAATCGTTTGGATGCGACTGTTTCATTTGGTAGTTTGACGCAAGACATTATCATCCGCGTGGTCGACAAATTCTTGATGCAGTTAGAAGATCAATTACATGAGAAAAAAGTGGACGTAACGTTTAGCGATGCGCTTAAAACCTATCTAGGTAAAAAAGGTTTTGATCCGCAAATGGGCGCACGCCCGATGGCGCGCTTGATTCAAGATACGATTCGTAAAGCCTTGGCAGATGAATTGTTATTCGGCCGCTTAAGTAATGGTGGCGCGGTGCATGTTGATATTGATGATAAGGATCAAGTTAAATTGATTTTTAGCAAAGATAATCAATCACGCGATGCATTGCTAGCAACTGCTGATTAAACGATAGCAAGTAATAAAAACAGCCAACTTATGCAATATAAGTTGGCTGTTTTTTCATCACGCGCTCAAATATTTCTGAGTGTATTAAAGTGTTAAGCCAACTTTGCAATTTAGGATAATTTGACGATTCAAACCAAGTTAAGTCAACTGCCGCAAACTGACGGACGAAAGGAAAAATTGCGATATCTGCCAAACTGGCGGTATTTTTCAGCAAATAATTATGCTGACTCAGTAGACTTTCCAATTTCTGTAGAAATATCTCGCCCTGCTGTCGATAATGTATTTGAGTGAATTGTGCATACCGCTCAGGATATTTATAAGCATCGAGCGCTTGTTTGAAATTTGTATCATTTTCGGAGATTAATGCCTGCATTTTGTCAGAATCTGCATTCAACCAATCGTACGGATCGCTCTGCTGCAGAGCCCAAAACATGATTTCCAAACTTTGCTCAAACACAACATCATTTTGCAATATCAACACGGGCACCGTGCCTTTGGGTGACATTTTCAATAAATGCGCTGGTTTATTGCGCAACACTATTTCGCGTATTTCAACGGTAATATCCGCACTATAAATCGCCATTCTGGCACGCATGGCGTAAGGACAACGGCGATATGAATATAAAATTGGCAGCATTAAATTTTAATTATTTAATTACTTAACAATATTTTTTGCATGAAATATTGGTTAAGTCGATGATTGAACTAGCCTAAAACTTCGCAAATTTCATGTACTAACTTTGGACCTTTATAAATCAGCCCACTATATATCTGCACTAAATTCGCACCGGCTGCGATTTTTTCAACAGCATCTGCAGCACTTAATATGCCACCCACGCCAATAATCGGCAATGCACCTTGTAATTGTTTTGAAAGCTGTTGAATCACAATAGTTGATTGATTCCGAACTGGCGCACCTGATAACCCACCAGTTTCATCGCCATTTTTCATGCCTTTAACGGCATCACGTGCCAACGTTGTATTAGTGGCGATCACGCCATCCATCTGATGCTGCATCAACAAATCGGCAATTTCAATCACTTGTTCTTGAGTCAAATCAGGCGCTATTTTTAAAGTGATTGGTACATATTTACCATACTGCTGCGCCAGTTTATTTTGCTCTAATTTTAAACTGGCAAGCAAACTAGATAATGCTTCTTTCTCTTGCAGCGCGCGTAGGTTTTTAGTGTTGGGTGACGAAATATTTACGGTGATATAACTGGCGTGTTCATAGACTTTTTTCATGCAAATCAGATAATCATCTACCGCGTTTTCAATTGGCGTATCAAAGTTTTTGCCTATATTAATACCAAGAATCTGTTGAGCCGAATCTTGATTAGCCGCACTTTTATTAAAAGTCCCGCCTTTAAATTTGGCAGCTCGTACATTGTTAACTAGATGATCAACACCTAAATTATTAAAGCCAAAGCGGTTAATAACGCCTTGTGCTTCTTTTACTCTGAATAAACGCGGCTTAGGATTGCCTGGCTGCCCGCGTGGTGTAACGGTGCCGATTTCAATAAAACCAAATCCCAAAACAGCCATACTATCAATGACCGCACCGTTTTTATCTAAACCGGCTGCTAAACCAACGGGATTGGGGAAATTTAATCCCATGACTTGTCTTGGCTGGCAAATAGGTGGTTTTGGATAAAGCGCTAGTAAACCAGATTTTTCTGCGAATTTAAGGCTTTTTAAAGTGATGTCGTGCGCTATTTCAGCATCTAATCGGAACAGGAATGGTTTGGCAATTTGGTAATAATTCATACTGCTATTTTACTTGAGTTGAATCAATTACAGATAGCCCAGTTGAAGACAGCTTAAATATTCACCACACGCACTGTATATTTGAATCCACATGAACGGCATTTAAACAGCCTGTTATCACGTGTTTTTGACAAAGGCTGAGTACCGCATTGCGGACATCTAACAATGTCGCCTTCTTTTTTTATTTGCACATAATCTCGTACAGAAACTGTGTCTGCGAGTAGTGAATTAACCTGTTTTTTATTGAAATAAGTGCCTAATATAATCAGGATAATCGCACCGATTTCTAGTATTACATTTAACCTAAGCCCTAAAACTTCCTTGTTAATCAGGACATCCACATGATTGAACGAAGCCGCACGTATCAGAATAAAGGTACTTAACAGAATGACGCCTATACAAGCAAGTTTGTAGTTGCGCCAAGTATTGGCTAGAAATAATCTGAAAGCGATCAATGTCATTAGCATGCCAAAACCCAATGCCACGATAAAAGCTATTTGCACTGGCCTTCTATGCTCATACCAGCCATGATTCTGCGCGGTATCTTTGAGTACTTCAGTGAACCAACTTTGTAAATCCAACTGCTTGTTAATACCTAAAATGAGTAGAAAAATGGCCAAATAAAACCAAAATAAATAATTTCCACCTAATTTTTTAGATACGTTTGCTTTAAAAATACAGCGTACAACTGCTAATAAATAAAATGCAACAGTGATCCAACCAAATACAGTCGCGTCACCAATACCTGCGTGCCAGCGACCCTCTTCAGTTGCAGAAAATATTAAAGGACTTTGAATCAAAAGAAATAAAAACAGAATAATTTTAGTCATAATTGCCAGATACTTTCTTAAAGCAGAGTCTCTGTTTTACCAAAAAATTCAAGAGTGATTGCACCAGAGCAAGATGCCTAATCAACAAACAAATAGCTCTGTTGCAACAAAAAATTCCTAACAAACTTTAGTAAAGCTAAGAATAAAAAGATGCTATTTTTAACTAAAATTTATCGTTAATAGCGTATTAATTATAGCAAGACCTTTTCAATGCCGCCGTTATTCACACGCTCCACATATTCTTCCATCCAGTTATCGCCCAGAATATGTTTTGCCATCTCGACCACAATGTAGTCTGCTTCAATACCCGTATCATCACCGTAACGCGCTAAACCTTGCAGGCAGCTTGGGCAGCTAGTGAGTATTTTCACTTTTTCTTCAGGCTTGCCAACAGTTAAGCCCATTTTATGCATGCCTTTTTCCAGCTCTTCCTGCTTGCGGAATTTAACTTGTGTGGCAATATCAGGACGGGAAGCGGCAAAAGTACCACTTTCACCGCAGCAACGGTCATTCAATTGCACTTCTTGACCCATCAGCTTATTGGTCACTTCCATTGGCTTGTAGGTTTTCATTGGGCTGTGGCAAGGGTCATGGTACATATAACGCGTACCAGTCACCGTTTGCAAGCGCATGTCTTTTTCCATCAGATATTCGTGAATATCCAATAACCTGCAACCTGGGAATATTTTCTCGAATTCGTATTTTTGCAGTTGATCCATACACGTACCGCAAGACACAATAACAGTTTTAATATCCAGGTAATTCAAGGTGTTAGCCACACGGTGGAATAAAACGCGATTATCTGCGGTAATTTCCTGGCCTTTGTCATGATTACCGGCAGCAGTTTGCGGGTAACCGCAACATAGGTAGCCTGGTGGTAATACGGTGATTGCGCCCACTTCATATAACATCGCCTGCGTGGCTAGGCCAACATTAGAAAATAAACGCTCTGAGCCGCAACCAGGAAAATAAAATACTGCTTCAGAATCTTCAGTCACTTTTTGTGGATTGCGAATCACTGGAATCATGCTGTCATCTTCCACACCCAGCATGGCGCGTGAAGTTTTAGACTGCATTTTTCTAGGCATTGGCCTGTTAATAAAGTGAATGACTTGTGCTTTGATTTCTGGCTTACCAACAGTGGCAGGCGGACGAATCTTATTTTTAAGCAGGCCGAATTTTTTGGCTAACGTATGCCCAATATTTTGGAGTTTGAAACCCCAGCCAATCATAGTTGTACGAATAAATTTAACCGTTGCTGGGTCTTTAGCATTTAAAAACAACATGCCCGCCGCAGTGCCTGGATTAAATTGTTTTTTACCTTGTACACGTAAAAAATTACGCATTTTGATAGAGACATCACCAAAATCAATATCCACAGGACACGGATTTAAACACTTATGGCAAACCGTGCAATGGTCGGCAACATCGTTAAACTCATCAAAATGTTTAATTGATATCCCGCGACGCGTTTGTTCTTCGTATAAAAAAGCTTCAATCAACAATGACGTTGCTAAAATTTTATTACGTGGACTGTATAAAAGATTGGCACGTGGCACATGCGTGGTACACACTGGTTTACATTTTCCGCAACGTAAACAATCACTTATATCATCAGCGATTTCGCCAATCGCTGATTGCTCCATGATGATAGATTCTTGCTCTAACAAACCAAAGCTAGGCGTATAAGCATTTTCGAGCCCAGAACCTGCTAATAATTTACCTTTATTAAAGTGGCCGTTCGGGTCAACTTTGTTTTTATAAACGGTAAATGTATCAATGGTTGATTGGTCCAAATATTCCATTTTGGTGATACCAATGCCGTGCTCACCAGAAATCACGCCATCTAAGCCTTTGGCTAGCGCCATCACGCGGTCAACCGCTTCATGCGCTTGCTTCATCATGCCGTAAC